>Ga0070764_10000664_pt1 | contig 13899 bp, 8 predicted proteins | sample HubBroMetageWRM4_FD_67287 | JGI IMG/M metagenome (GOLD analysis project Ga0070764, IMG submission 67287) | Warmed soil microbial communities from the Hubbard Brook experimental Forest, New Hampshire - Hubbard Brook CCASE Soil Metagenome WRM 4 | ecosystem: Environmental > Terrestrial > Soil >... | reverse complement strand
CGAATGCAACGCCCATGAAGCCGATACCGAGTGAAGGGAAGGCGGCTGCGAGGACAGCGCTGCCGCAACCACCGAAGACAAGCCAAAAGGTACCGAAAAATTCTGCAACGCAACGCCGGGACAGCGGAATCGTGGGCATTGCTCACCTCCGTTTTCAGCGAGTTGAATGAAGTTCAAGCTATGGTTGAGGCGGAGCCGTTGGAGCAGGTTCTTCAGTTGCAGGCGTAGCACTGGATTTTGGCGGTCGCGGCGGGAGAGTCAGCGACGAGGCGAGTTGGAAGCTGAGAGGCGATTCCGACTTGAGCGTGATGTCGCGATTGCCCGTGGCGGCTCCGACAGTACCTGCGCCCGCGCCGATGACGCCACCGATCAATGCACCCTTGCCGCCGCCGGCGAGTCCGCCGATGAGCGCGCCGCCGGCTGTGCCGCCGCCGATGAAGCCTGCCGTGCGCTTACCCTTGCCCTTGGATTCGCTGCTCCACTGAGAGGTGCGGATGGGGTAGATCTGACCGTTCAGGTGAATGCTGTTGAGCTCTGCAGCGAGTGTAGCTCCCCCTTTGAAACGGCCGGAGGCGTGGGCCTCGGTGACCGTTCCAACGGCACGGGTGCCGGCTGGAATGACCTTCACGCCCTTCACGACGACAGACGAGGACAGAGTGGCGTCGAAGCGCGTGCCTTCCTCGCTTAGCTTCGAGCCGATTGCCTGGACGAGGGTGACGTGGATCACAGTGCCCGCGGGAACAACGATAGGCGGTGGTGGCGGCGGAGGTGGAGGCGGTGGTGGTGGTGCCACTACGGCGGGCGGAGGGGCATTGGTCGCGACGTTCGCTGGCGGAGCGGCAGGTTGAACTCCGGCCGGTGCTGCCGCGGGAGCCTGCTGTGCAGAAGGGCTGGCGGCAGGCGAGGCCGATGACTGGGCTGGCCCTGAAGGGGCGGCAGGATTTGACGGAGCGGGTGCAGTCTGAGCCGGAGGCTGCGACGCCTGCTCCGGCGTTGGCGACTTGCTCTTGCATCCTGTGCTCCAAAGCAGGGCGGCAGGAAGCAGAAGTGAGGCGGCGAGTGCGACTCTCTTGGACATAGGACACCCTCAGCACTGCTAACGTATTGACGATTGTCTCCCCGGAGGAACTGTTATGTCTAACAGCTTCGTCAGGCAAAGACGACCCGGTGCTGAAGGGCATACTGCACAACGGCGGCATTAGTGTTCAGATTCAGCGTGTTCATCAATCTGTACTTATGGAACGCAACGGTACGTGTAGTGAGGTTGAGTACGGCAGCAACCTCTTTCATAGTCTTGCCTTCGGCGAGTAACTGCAGGACTTCGATCTGTCGCTCGGTCAACGGGACCTCTTCATCCGGGGTGACCGTAGAGACTGATTCGGAAAAGAGTTTGGCAGCTTGTGGAAGCCGCTGCGACAGGTAGATATCTCCGTGCAATACGCGACGCAACCCGAGCACCAGCTCCGCCCCTGATGCGGTCTTGGGGATAAATCCCGAAGCGCCCTTTTGGAAGCACTCACGGATTGTGTCGTCATCGGAACTGCTGCTAATGCAGACAATCCTCATGGAGGGCATGGCGCGACGGATTCGATGGATGGCTTCGAGACCATTCATCAGCGGCATGGCGATTTCGGTGAGGATCAAATCGGGGCGCAATCGTTGCGCAGCATCTACCAGGCTGCGTCCATCGCTAACAGTGCCGACGATTCGGAACTTACTGGCGAGAAGCTTGCTGAGCCCGGCTACGAAGAGACGATGAGCGTCGGCAATTAGAAGAGAGGGCGGGACAGTATGCACCATAGTGACCTCCGGGGGAGACGAGCACACCATAGTGACCTCGGACACGGTACTTTGAGCCGGGAAGGAGGCCGCCAAAGAAGCTGCAATGCTTGATTCAGTCCGTACCCTAATCGCCGATTGGTCGTTCTGTCACTGTCATTTTTGTCAGGAAGGGCAAATTTTACGGAACCAGGTGCGAGAACGGCTGGTTACCGGGGTAAGGTCGTTTTCCGACCAGTGTCTCCACCATCTGCGGCCGAATAGATTGTTTGTGATGGAATCGCAAATCTACACCCTGCGGTCTCAATCACATGCGCGATACTTAGCAGCAATTCTTCGCGGATCGCGTTGAATTTTTGGACATCTGCAGTGAGGATGTAAGCCCAGATTTGCAACTCGATTGCCCATTGCCCGAAATCGGTAACGTTTACACGCGCCGAGCTCGCCTCTATCCGAACGTCTTCGGTTACAAGCCGGTAGATTTCGTCGCGAATCGTGGAGATTTGCAGCTTTGTGGCGGAATACTGCAAACGGACCGTCACCGTCATCAGCATTTTGGTTCGACTGCGGAAGTTCTCAATATTGTCCTGCGAGAGACTTCCGGCTGGGATCAGTAGCAATGTTTGCTCGGTGGTTCTCATCCGAACCGAGCGCAATGTGATGTCTTCAATTGTCCCCATGCGGCCGGAGATGGAGCAGAGGTCGCCCACTGCGATGGCTCGATCTGAGATCAGCAGAATGGCGCCTAAGAGGTTCTCGATTGTCTTCTGCGCTCCGAACGCGACTGCGATGCCACCGATCCCGAGGCCAGCCAACGCTGTCTTGGTGTCCACTCCGATGAGGCTGAGTATGGCGAAGGCCGCCGCGATAGTAAGCAATACCTTCAGGAGCCGTTCGCCCAGCAGGAGCATCGACGCAGAATGCGTGCGGTCGACGCGCAACAATTGCAGCCGAGCCCGATCGGAAAGGATTGTGCCTGAGCGGCGAAGAACGAGAGTCGCGAGCACGACAAGGACGATCGCGCCAACGTGTCCGTCGACGATTCGAAACTGTAACGGAAAACCAAGGCCAGACAGAGAGAACAGGTGGGCGACGACCGAGAGCATCAGGATGACAGGCCATTTAATTTTGTCGGCGAATCGGAGAAAGAAACTACGCTTATCGCTACTCTTGACCGCGCGGCAGATGGCGAAGAGGAGAGCCTTCGCGAGAATCCAGAAGCAGAAAATCGGAATGACAAGAGAAGCAAGCCATACGATCCAATGGGCCAGTGAGAGGCCCAGCACCGAATGCTCCTGGAGCACCCGCGGCATCATGCGCTCAACGCGGCTTTCAGTGATGAACTGGTGCAGCGTGGGCACTTGTGCCAGCGTCTCCGAGGAGATCAACCAGACGGCGCCGTCCGACCGGGTTACGTGTACGAGGATGATGTCAGCGCGATGGCTTCCGATCTTCAGTGGTCCGATCCGCTCCTGATCAAGTGGAAGTCCGTCGTCCAACGCACCGGTGTCGGCGTCGCTTATCACGGCGAGCGGCTGATCGAAGCAGCAATTGAGGAGTTCATCTATGTCCCGAGCGAGAACCTCGGCATGAGGTTGCTGCTCTTTGGACAGTTGCATATAGCGCGCCGCAGAAACATAGTCGTTGCGATCAACGGCGCGGATGAATTCGCGCACCATGCTGCGGGGATTGCTCCGACCGAGCGGATCTGTCGGAGGCGTGGGAGATTGTGGGGTTGATGTGGAGGCTGATTGCGAGGATGAGACGGCGGGCGCCGGGATCGGTATCTGCGCAGCGGTGAGGCCCGCAGTGATCAGATACGAACAAACCACGCTCAACCGAAGAAGTCGACGCAGCAAGGGCGGCCTCCAGCGGTTTGGATGATGGAAACTCTAGTAGAGGAGAGGAGCTGAGGTACCTGATACGAATGACAGGTGTAGTCAGGACTAGAGCGGTTTGATTACGTGGGTCTTGAGTGCGAACTTGACCAAGTCGGAGTTCGTGCCAAGAGCGAAGTCTTCCATAATTCTGTACTTGTGAAAGGCGATGGTTCGCGGCGTAACGTTGAGCGCGCGGGCAGTCTCTTTCATTGTTTTGCCCTCGGCGAGAAGCTGCAGAACCTCACGCTGACGCGCTGTCAATTCGCGTTTGCGTCCGGGCCTGGGATCGCGGACAAACTCATCTTCGATGCGCTGGGCCACCTTGGGCGTGATGTAGGAACCACCCTTTAGGACCTCTTGAAGAGCCTTTTTCAACTCCTCTGGCGCAGAGGCTTTGAGCAGGTATGCCGAGGCCCATCCGTGAACAGCTGCGCGCGCGAACTCCGCATCGTCGCTATCGGTAAGCACAACGAGCTTGACACGTGGCAACAATTTCTTGAGTTCGGGACCAGCTTCCATACCGCTGAGCTTCGGCATGTTGAGCTCAAGAATGATGACGTCGGGTTTTAGGGCCGCAGCCATACGCAGCAAAGCTCTCCCGTCGCTAACTGAACCCACCGCTTCAAAATCAGGGTCGAGCAGCTCCTTCAGGGCATCTGCGACGAGCGTGTGTTTGTCCGCTACCAGAACTTTCGGTTGTGCCATCCCAGCCTCCGCCCGTAAAAACCTCAGCTTGCGAATTGGTTGGAACGGGCTCGACGCGTGCCGGAGTTCACTGCAAAGTATCGTCAGCGCAAGCCCGTGCACACTGTCAATTGCTGCAATCGTTTCCCATGCCAAATGGATCTTCGATGTTGCAGATTATGGAGCGCGCCCGGAGGTTTGTCACTGCAAATTCTTGAGTGGAACCGAATTCGGGCTGAGGATTTGGAATGGATTGCTCACGATGTAGATGGTTTTCGGTCGGAAACCCCACCCGGCAATTCACTGTACAAATTTACGGTTCCACGCGACTGTCCCAAGTGATAGTCGTGTCGGGGATGGTAACCGCGGAGCACGCCGGCTGGTGGCCGAAGCCTCTGTTGAAGGGGATCGTTTTTCTGTTGGCCGGCATGGGACTGGCGCTTTGCGCGCAACGCCCTGATGTCGTTGTGATGAAGAATGGCGATCGATTCACCTGTACGGTGAAGAAACTTCAGGCAGGTGTGCTCTATATAGACACGGACTATATTTCAGGTTCGACAGGTCTCGACTGGGGGCAGGTAGAGAAGGTAGAGAGCCCTTCCGTTTTCCAAGTCACGATGGCGGATGGCACACGTTCGCTGGGGGAGATTCAAAGAGCCGTTTCCGCAGAAACAGGTCAGGAGTTCATCGTCAAGAGCAATGGGGTAGAAAAGCGTACGACCCCCGCGGCGGTGGTTGACATCGAATCGACGAAATCGAACTTTTGGCGTCAACTGACGGGAGGGATCGATGTCGGATACGACTTCACTAGCGGTAACAGCCAGGCGTCCCTTACGACCAACGCAAACGTTAACTACGAGAGGCCGCGATGGGCAGCCGGCATCACAGACACCACGTCGTTCAGTGGTCAGACGGGAGCGACACGCACAAACCTGATCGACCTGACGGCGCAAGAAGGAGTGTTCTTCAAGAAGAATTGGAGCGTCGTTGGCCTAGAAGACTTTCTACACAGCTCCCAGCAAAGTCTGGAACTTCGTACCACGTTGGGTGGTGGCGTCGGGCGGTACCTCTTCCGTACCAATTCCGCGTCCCTGATCGTACTTGGCGGGACGGTGTATACGCATGAAAACTTTACGGCCGGCGTTCAACTTGCGTCCGACCAGAACATAGAAGGGCTAGTGGGCGTCCAGTATCAGCTAATGCGCTTCAATCGATATTCGCTCATGTCGGAGGCGTTGCTCTTTCCGGGGCTCTCGGATCCAGGCCGTATCCGTGCGACCCCCAAACTGACCTTCAACATGAAGCTGGAGAACAACTTTTACACAAACCTCTCGTTCTGGGATAACTACGACAGTCACCCCCCGCCGAACTCGAAGGGAAACGAGTTTGGTATCAGCAGCGGCATAGGTTGGACGTTCTAGTGGGTTCGCAGCGGCGGAATCATCGCTCAATCAAGCGACCTCAAGAGCGTGCGACGACCCAATCTCCCTGTAATTAGTGCCAGTTTCAGTCTCAGAGCCCTTCTTCGTACCCTCCAATTGCGATGGCGGAAGGGCCGTCGCGGTGCAGACCGGGAATACCAGCACGAACGCTACGAGCGCCGTGGTCACCATGACGTTCAATGACTAATACAAGACGGGCGACAATGTGCGATTCTCTTTCGACACCCAGGCAAAGAAGCTGGTGAGCTATAGTTCTCGACGCGAAGGCGAAACAGATTCAGGTAACCACCGCGAATTCGAATTACAGCCCTGTCGGCCCGTAGCTACATAAGGTCTTTGGATCGGGGAGCGTCGCCATGGAAAAAACTATTGATAATTCTGCGGAACAACTGCGCCTTGATGATTGCCGGAAGAACGTTGACTGGAAAAAATGGGGACCATATTTGAGCGAGAGGCAATGGGGGACGGTTCGAGAAGATTACAGCGCGGACGGTAATGCGTGGAATTATTTCTCGCATGATCAGTCCCGTTCCCGCGCTTATAAGTGGGGTGAGGATGGGCTCGCAGGGATCTGCGATGAGAAGCAGCGGCTTTGCTTCGCGTTGGCACTGTGGAACGGGCAAGATCCTATCCTCAAGGAGCGCTTGTTCGGCCTTACAAACAGCGAGGGCAACCATGGAGAGGATGTGAAGGAGTACTACTTCTATCTTGATAGCACTCCAACGCACTCCTATATGAAGTACCTCTACAAGTATCCCCAGCGAGCATATCCCTACGGGGAGCTGGTGGAGACAAACCGAAGGCGTTCACGAAACGATCTCGAGTTTGAGCTTCTCGATACGGGTATCTTCGACGATGATCGGTACTTTGACGTGTTCGTTGAGTATGCGAAGGCAGGTCCCGAGGATTTGCTGATCCGGATATCGGCGTTCAATCGCGGGCCCGATACGGCCACCTTGCACGTCTTGCCGACCGTATGGTTCCGTAACACATGGTCATGGGAAGACGGGACCCCGAAGCCCTCCATGTCAGCGGTGTCTGGGGGGATCAAAGCGTCGCACGCTGAGCTCGGTGAATACACGCTGTTGTGCGAGGGTAGCCCTGAGTTGTTGTTCACTGAGAACGAATCAAATGCCGCACGACTGTGGAATCAGCAGAACCAGTCGCCCTATGTAAAAGATGCATTTCACGAGTATCTGATTTCGGGCCGATCGTCTGCCATAAATCCGGCAAAGACGGGCACGAAGGCGGCGGCGCATTATGTCCTTCAAATCCCGCCTGGAGGAAATGCGACGACCCAACTACGGCTACAAGCAAAGTCGGCTGGTCCGGGGTTTGGGCCTGCTTTTGAAGACGGCTTCAAGACGCGCATCGCGGAGGCGGACGAGTTCTATCAGTGCATTACGCCGGCGAAGTTGACAGAAGACGAGCGCAAGGTGCACAGACAGGCGCTGGCCGGCATGTTGTGGACGAAACAGTACTACTTCTTCGATGTGGATGAATGGCTATGTGAGCATGGAGTTCATCCGATGAGCAGTAATACGACGGGGGCCTCACGGAACGTTGACTGGTTCCACATGCTGAATAACGACATCATCTCCATGCCGGATAAATGGGAGTATCCGTGGTATGCGGCCTGGGACCTTGCCTTTCATACGATTGCGCTTTCGTTGGTGGACTTTGACTTTGCAAAAGACCAGCTATTGATGATGCTGCGCAGCATGTACTTTCATCCCAATGGGCAGATACCTGCTTATGAATGGAACTTCAGCGATGTAAATCCGCCTGTACATGCGTGGGCGACTTTGTTCTTGCACAACATCGCTGTTGCTATGGGTCGGGAAGATCCCGCATTTCTAGAGAAGTCATTTCAGTCTTTGCTGTTGAATTTTAATTGGTGGGTCAATCGCAAGGATCCAGGGGGGCGCAATGTCTTCGCCGGAGGGTTTTTGGGATTGGACAACATTGGCGTATTTGATCGCAGCGCACCGTTGCCCGGAGGCGGCACGCTGGAGCAAGCCGATGGTACTGCATGGATGGCGTTCTACTGCCAGACGATGCTTGAGATTGCCATGATCCTCTCCGAAAAGGATCCTTCTTACGAAGAATGGGTATACCGTTTTGCAGAGCACTTTGTCTGGATTGCCTATGCCATGGACAGAATGGGCGAATGCCATGACGAAATGTGGGATGAAGACGATGGGTTCTACTATGACCTTCTTCGCATGCCCAACGGCGAATGCGTTCGAATGAAGGTACGCTCGATGGTTGGTCTTCTGCCGTTGTGCGCTACAAGCGTGTTTGAAGAGGGTTATCTGAAGAGACATACACGAGTGACCGAACTGATAGGAATCTTCCGGAAGCGCCACAGTGACATCCTGGCGCAGATTGCTCCGATGGATGGTAAGTTCATTGGGCATAACAACCGGCGGCTGCTCTCAGTCGTTACCAAGCAAAAGTTGGAGCGGATTCTGAAGTACATGCTGGATGAAAACGAGTTCCTCGGACCTCACGGAATACGATCTGTCTCTCGCTATCACCTCGATCATCCATATTCAGTGCGCATCGGAGGGCAGGAGTATGGTGTGCAATACCTGCCTGCGGAATCCAACACCGGCATGTTTGGCGGGAATTCAAACTGGCGTGGACCAGTGTGGATGCCGGTGAATCAGCTGCTTTTGCGAGCCTTGTTCAATCTTTATCAGTTCTATGGGGATGACTTTAAAGTCGAGTGTCCGACGGGTTCTGGAAAATACATGAACCTCTTCGAGGTGGGTCAGGAAATTGCACGGCGTTTGATCGCAACCTTCCTACCTGACTCGAGCGGAAGACGACCCGTTTATGGTGGAACTACAAAGTTTCAAACCGACCCGCACTGGAAAGACTACATTCTCTTCTATGAGTACTTCCATGGAGACAACGGTGCGGGTCTCGGCGCGAGCCACCAGACAGGATGGACAGGCACGATCGCAAGAACGCTTGATCTCCTCGGTAGAGTTGACGCCGCAAGCGCTCTCAACACTGAAAGGAGCAAATTGGTTGGAATGAGGGGGACTGGGGTAACCCCAGTGGCCGCCGACTGAAGTTGTTGTGGGCAGAAGAGCGATTCTTGTCGATGTAGTGCCTGATCGGACTATCGCAGGTATGTCGTGTGTAGCCTATAATGGACTGCAACGAGCGGGAGTAGTTCAGTGGCAGAACGTCAGCTTCCCAAGCTGAATGTCGCCGGTTCGATCCCGGTCTCCCGCTCCAGCTGAATCCATCGCGACTATTTCCGCCGTTGAATTAGAGTTGGTTAGACTTGCGCCAGCAAGCTAACCCATCGCAGTGCCAATCGCCAGCGGCAACCTCATAATCATCGTTGAGCCCTTGCCTGAGCCTTCGCTCATCGCGCGTATGTCTCCACCATGCTGCCGTACGATCGTGCGAACGAGAAAGAGCCCGAGCCCAGTTCCCTTGATCTTCACGCGATCATTAGAGGCTGCGCGATAGAACCGCTTAAAGATTCTTCTCAGATCCTGGGCCTGGATGCCTAGCCCCGTGTCCGCGATGCTGAGGACCGCCCAGGTGTAGTTCTCAATACTGAGCTTGCATGTCACATGCACTCCATGCGGCGAGTATTTCACTGCGTTGTCGAGCAGGTTGATCACTGCCGTCCGCAGATCCTCTGGATTTGCAGAAACGAAGAGGCGAACATCGCCTGGAACATTGTCGAGTTGAATGGCTCCTGGCGGAAGATGGTGCCGACTCAACGTGATCCCAATGCATTCGGTTACGAGGGCGTTCAGTTCGATTCGACTGCGCCGCTGTACGCGCTCGCGTTGTCCCAGTTCGCCTGCCTTGAGAACTTGCTCAACAGTGGCTAGTAGGCGGTCAGTGTCCGATCGCATTGTGGCGTAAAAGTACTGACGCTGTAGTTCATCGACGGGATGCCGCTGCAAGGTATCGAGATAAAGCCGCATGCTCGCGATGGGGGTCTTAAGCTCATGCGTGACTGCGTTCAGAAAAGAGTCCTGACGCTCGTTGCGACGGATCTCGCGAACCAGGAAAACGGTATTAAGCACGACGCCTGCGATGAGGATCGCAAATAGGAAGACGCCCAGGACATCAAGCGCAATGCGGCGACCGTTGATGTGCACCCACGTGACGTTGAGTGCAACGGCGAGCGCCGTGAGGCAAACACCCAGGGTGATGAAGAACGCGATGGCTCCGCGGCGGCGGGTGAGATTCATGCTTGCTCAGGAGTATACGGGCGTCGCCGCCCGGCTGCGACATGCAAGAGTAAGGCCGCCCAAAGAGGGCGGCCTTGTGGTTCGAGAGTTAGGGCTATGCGCCCGCGGGACGAGGGTCCTTCGGGTCAAATTTCGCAGTCTGCACCTTCTTGGCGAGACCGAGCTTCTCCATTAGCCAGATGCCATAGTAGTTCACGTCGAACTCGTACCACGCGAGTCCATGACGTGCACTGACCGGATGTGCATGGTGATTGTTGTGCCATCCTTCACCACCTGTCAGAAGAGCAACCCACCAACTGTTGCGGGAGTCATCACGCGTCTCAAACCGGCGCGATCCGAACAGATGTGTAGCGGAGTTGACGAGCCACGTCGCGTGCAACCCGAGCGTTGTACGGAGGAAGGTGCCCCACAGTAGCATTCCGACGGCGCCTGCGACGCGGTGACCCGGCGAAACCGCCGCTCCTAGTACTACCTGCAAGAAACCGGCGATAGTCAGCGGCAGCCAATGGTACTTGGACAGCCATACCTGCACGCGGTCACGCGTAAGGTCAGGCGCGTAGCGACCGAGCAGAGCAGTTTCAGAATGGAGGGCGCGGCCTGAAAGGATCCAACCAGCATGCGCCCACCACGTGCCATCGTGCGGCGTATGTGGATCGCCTTCCTGATCAGAATTCTGGTGGTGAACGCGATGCGTAGCGACCCAGAAGATCGGTCCGCCCTCAAGCGCCATTGTGCCGCAAGCTGTCAGGAAATACTCGAGCCAGCGTGGCACTCTGTAACCACGATGTGTCAGCAACCGGTGGTAAGCCATACCGATGCCCACATTAATCGCAAAGAAGTACATGATCGCCGCAACGATGAGGTTCTTCCAAGAGAAGAAGAACAAGGCCGCGATCGCACCGACATGGAAAGCCCCCATGAAGATGCTAGTGATCCAGTTAATGCGGCCTTCCTGATAGGCACGGCCCATGCGCAGGTCCTGCTTCAGGCGCTGGCTTGTCTCGCGGATGGATGCAAATCGATCGGACTCGCCAGTGATAGGGAATTCGAAGGTGGAAGACGTGGCGTGAGAGGCTGTCTCATCGCGCTCTATTATTGCGGTGTCGATCAATGCTTTAGCCCTTCAAAGTACTTCTTTATTGACGATACATCTCGCTCTCTGGGGCTTGTGTAAGACTTTTGTAATGCAAAGACGCGGACGTACCACTCCCGTTGCAGTCCTGTCGCATGTGGCAGTAGTTTCCGGCCTCCTGCCGTTGATTTACGCTGGTTCCGCTCTGCCTGCACAGAGTGCGCAGGAGGTTGTGAATCTGCCCACGAGCAAGCAATTGCTCGTCCCAGCGCCTGGAGGCCCACGTCGCGTCAACAGCCTCCCAATCTCACTCGCGGTTTCTCCAGACGGCAAATGGGTAATTTCACTCAACGCAGGCTTTGGGACTGCTGAGTCCGATTACATGCAGTCGCTCTCCGTCCTGAATACCACCACGGGGAAGGTGCAGGATTTTCCAGACGCTCGCACGTCACTACGTACTCCCCAGACATTCTTTTCCGGCCTCGCCTTCAGCAGTGATGGCACGCGGGTCTATGCGAGCTTTGGTTCAATGACCAATCCGGGGGGAGATGGCGGACAGGCAACAGGGAACGCGATCGCTGTCTTCAACTTCGCACAAGGTGTGCTGAAGCCGCAGGGTCTTCTAAAGCTGCCGCTGGTTTCACTGGCTTCGGGAAAGACGACTTCACTGCGGCCCGGGGAAGGTAACAAAGAGGGAATTCCGTATCCGGCTGCGATTGCAGTTGTGCCCGGCGCACGTGCGCGCTTGCTCGTCGCCGAAAATCTATCCGACAGTGTTGCGCTTCTTGATGTAACCAACGGGACCATCGAGCACACATTTGACCTGAGTGCTAGTGCAGATGTTCCGTCGACTTATCCAATCGCGCTTGCGGTCAGCAAAGACGGAACGCGCGCGTTCGTAGCTCTATGGAATGCGAGCGAAGTCGCGGAGCTTGACCTCCGGCACGGCACAGTCGTACGACGAGTCGAATTGATGAAGGCGCATTCGCCTACTGCTCCGGGTTCACACCCCTGCGCGCTGGTGCTGGACGAGCACGTCGGGCTGCTGTATGTTGCCTTGGCTAATCGCGATGCCGTCGCCGCTATTCGGGTGACCGATAAACATCATGAGCCGGATCTCTCCATCGCCGGCTATTTCGACACACGACTTCCCGGTCAGAGCTACTTTGGCGCTGAGCCTGACGCTCTCGCCGAGAATGCCGATGGCACACAACTCTATGCCGCGAATCTCGGCTCTGACGCTGTCGCAGTCATTGACCCGCGCCAACTCAAGTCCATGGACGAGCAACATGGCATGACCGAACCGATAGGATTCGTTCCGACGGAGTTGATGCCGACTGCTCTGGTTTTCTCAAATGGCACGCTTTACGTAGCGACCGATAAGGGCAAGGGAACTGGCCCGAATAACATGCCACAGGCACCGGGTGCTCATTCCCGAACGGCGTCCCCATTAGAGCGCGCCTTCACTTACGCGCCGACTCTCATTTATGGTTCGCTCGCGTCGTTGAAAGAGCATGAGATTGACGCCAATCTCAAGGCTTCGACCGAAACGGTCCTCGATAGCAACCGCATGCGCGCGGCCAGTGAGACGATCAACTTCGCCTCTGGCCGCAATCCGATCAAGCATGTGATCTACATAATCAAGGAGAACCGCGCCTACGATCAGCTGTTGGGCGATCTTGAGAAGAATGGACATCCGGTAGGCAACGGTGACCCGAAGCTCACTATGTATGGCGCGACGATAACGCCGAATCAGCACAAACTGGCACTGCAGTTTGGCGTACTCGATAACTTTTTTGACTCGGGTGAAGTTTCGGGAGACGGTCACGTTTGGTCGACAGCAGCGATCGGCACGGACTATCTCGAAAAGACCTGGCAGATTAACTATCGGGGGTCTCAGCATACCTATGACTACGAAGGCATGGTTGCGGACGGATATCCGCTGCTTCAGCACATTCCTGATGTGAATGAGCCCGCGAGTAACTATATCTGGAGTAACTTCGCCTCTCACGGAAAGTCGATCTACCACTTCGCAGAGTATGTTTCGTCTATCTTCTGCGGGGATAGTCAAGCAGTTGAACGCGCCAAACAGATGCGTTCCATGGATCCACGTCAGGGAGCCATGTCAGGAGGACAGGCACTTTGCCCTTCACCCGATATCAAGCCAGGCGAGACTCTGCCTGTGGAATGGGGCGGCGGAAAGAATCTGTGGCCGTGGTCGATCCCGCGGCTCGCGGCGAATGTCGCTACCAAGCCTGAGTTGGTCGGTCACTTCGCGCCGGAGTCGCCAGATTTTAATCTGCGCGTGCCGGATCAGATTCGGGTCGAGGTCTTCCTGCGTCATCTCGGGCAGTGGAAGGAGGATCGTGCCGCCGGACACGACACGATGCCGGAGTATGTCTTGCTGCGCCTTCCGAACGATCATACGGGTGGCACGACGCCGGGTGGGCCGACTCCCCGCTCTTCAGTCGCGGACAATGATCTCGCTGTGGGACGCGCGGTTGAGGCGATCTCGCACTCGGCATACTGGGATGACACTGCGTTCTTCATCCTGGAGGATGATGCGCAGAATGGCGCAGATCACGTGGACGCGCATCGCTCGATTGGCCTTGTGATCAGCAGGTACGCGCCACATGCTAAGTCAGGAGAGGGCGCTATGGTGGACAGCCGCTTCTACTCGACTGTCAGCATCGTACGCACCATGGAGACCCTGCTCGGCGTTCCCCCGATGAATAACAACGACGCCTTCGCTTCACTGATTTCGAGTCTGTTCACTGGCTCCGGCGATCAGCCACCGTATGATGCGGACT
>Ga0070764_10000660_pt1 | contig 13936 bp, 13 predicted proteins | sample HubBroMetageWRM4_FD_67287 | JGI IMG/M metagenome (GOLD analysis project Ga0070764, IMG submission 67287) | Warmed soil microbial communities from the Hubbard Brook experimental Forest, New Hampshire - Hubbard Brook CCASE Soil Metagenome WRM 4 | ecosystem: Environmental > Terrestrial > Soil >... | reverse complement strand
GCGTGCTCGTCTTGGAGCGGCGCTACATCGTCGGGGGCGCGTGCGTGACCGAAGAGATTTTCCCCGGCTTCAAAGTCTCGACGGCCGCCTACGTGAACAGCCTCTTTCGCCCCGAGATCATCGCGGATCTGCGCCTGGGAGATTACGGCTTTGAGGCAATCGAACGCAATCCGGCCTCATTCTCACCCTTCTTAGACGGCCGTTACTTGATGCTTGGAGCCGGCTTGGCGCGCGACGTTGAGGAGATCGCGAAGTTCAGCGAGCGTGATGCCGAGAACTATCCGCGCTACGAAGCGATGCTCGAACGCGTCGCCTCAGTCGTGGAGCCCACGCTCACGCAAATTCCGCCGAATCTCGTGCACCCAAGCCTCGGACAGCTTCTCGAGGCCGGCAAAATGGGGCGCGCGCTGCAGCGACTCGGCCCTGCGATGGGTGAAGCGATCGAAGTCTTAACCGGCGCGGCCCGTCCGATACTCGACCGTTGGTTTGAATCCGAAGAACTTAAGGGAACCATCGCAACCGATGCGATCATCGGCGCGTTCATGGCGCCATCTATGCCCGGCACGGCCTACGTGCTCTTCCACCACGTGATGGGCGAAACGAACGGTAAACGCGGCGTTTGGAGCTACGTTCGCGGCGGCATGGGGGGCTTGACGCAAGCGCTGGCCGCCGCAGCGAAAGACTTGGGCGTCGAGATTCGCACGGAAGCGGAAGTCGCGCGGATTTTGACGCGGCGCGGCCGTGTGACCGGCGTGGCGCTCGCCAGCGGGGATGAGATAGCCGCTAAACACGTCGCCAGCGGCGTCGACGCGCACCTGACGTTTGAAAAGCTGCTCGATCCTTCGGCTGAGCTTGCGCCGGAGTTTCGCGAAGCTATCGCCCGAATCTCTTACAGCAGCGCGTCGTGCAAGATCAACGTCGCACTCGAGCGGTTGCCAAGCTTCACCGCACTCCCCGGACACGATCCGGGACCGCAGCATTTTGGAACCGTCCATCTCTGTCCGGATCAGGACTTCATCGAACGCGCTTATGACGACGCGAAGTATGGCGGTTTCTCACGCGAGCCGGTCGTGGAATGCACGATGCCGTCCTCCTTGGATTCCACCGTGGCGCCCCCCGGCAAGCACCTCATGTCGATGTTCACGCAATACGCGCCGTACGAGTTGAAGCAAGGCCCCTGGACCGAGGCGCTACGCAACGCCTACGCGGATAGCTGCTTCGACGTCGTCGAACGCTATGCGCCCGGCTTCAAAGACTCCGTGATCGACCGCCAGATTCTCACCCCGGTGGACTTGGAATCGACCTTTGGGCTGACGGGCGGGAGCATTTTTCAGGGTGCGATGCCGCTGCATCAGCTCTTCGCCTTTCGCCCGGTGCCGGGCTACGCAAGCTACGCGACACCAATCCGAGGACTCTACCTCTGCGGCGCAGCCGCCCATCCCGGCGGCGGCGTCATGGGCGCCGCCGGCTGGAATGCGGCGCGCGTCATGCTACGCAGAAGAGGCTAAGAACGTAAGTTCAGCGGTGTTACTTCTCTTGAGTGAAGTCGCTCGGGACGCTGAATATCGGGTCGCTGTCGGCGATCGGCCGTACGTTACCGCGCTCGCTCACCATGGTGACTTGGCGCGTTTGTGCCGTAAACGTCATCGCGCTATACATTGCGAGCTTGCCTAACGGGAGCGGCGGCCCGCTCTGCGTTACGCTAAATCTGGGGTCACCCGACGTCGCCAGTGCTCGCATGACGCGCGCGTAGCCGGCCATCATCTCCATGCCGCGAGCTCCGCCGGCCACGCCCGCGCCAAAGCGCGAACACGTTGCCGACGGATCGGCGTAGGTCGAATAATAGCCGAGCAAATTGCCGTTCTGGGTGCGCGATTGACCCGAAGAATCCGTTTCGGTAAAGGTGACGTCGGATCGAAAGCCGTTCGTCGGCTGACCCCCAACCTCGCGCGACCCAAGCGCGGTGTTCGTTACGCTGATGGACACTCGTGAATTGTTGTCGCGATTAGGCCCAGGGCCGGCGTTGCCGCTTTCGCCCGACGGCGGACCGGATGGCGACTCCATCGGAACGACCTTATAGGTTTTGGCCTTCAAATCGAGCGTCGTGACGGTGCGCGCGGTGCAATCCACGATCGTGGCGGTCTGCTGCGCAACCTCATCGGTCCGTACCTTCATGCCGGCAACGTAGTGGCGTTCGGCCAATCCGCTCTGCATCATCTGCTCCACGTTTTGTGCCGAAGCCATCATCTGCTTATACTTGCCCAGGAAACCGCCGCCGCCCGTGCTCGGCGGCGGTGCCGCGGCAGCCGTCGCATAGTCGGCGTCGAACGAGCCGGGCTGCAGCGACGACGCATCGGCATTGGCCGCGATCTTGGTGACCGAATCCCACGCCAGGCCTTTATCGGCCGCAGGCGACGCCAGCGGCGTAAGCGTAACGAGGAGCGAAAACGAGAGGGCGGTAACAGCCCCGCGATAGACGTGCATCTCGTGCGCTTCGTCGAATGAGGTTGCTCCGCCCTGCTCGCGTTGCTTACATGCTCGATGTCGAGGAGCTCAGGTGGTAGGCGCCGGCGAGATCCTTCATTGCCGTCGTGAGAATCGTGTGGTATTGCGCGTCGGCCGCGAGGCCGTATTTTCCGTCGATGTCGGTCATAACTTGCAGGTGAATCGGATGCGAGACCAAGCGGTCCAGCATCAACTCGACGTTAAAGCCTTCACCGCTCTGGCCGGCAGCCCAAAGCGCCGCAGCCAATGCTTTGCCATCCTTCGGATTCGGCTCGGGTTGACTCGGGAGCTGGACCTTTTTTACGGTGACGATCCGCAGCGAATCGTTCACGACGAAGTCGAAGGTTTTGAGAAACTGGGCGACTTGATCCTTCCCATACTGCTTCGTCAACTTTGCAACCTCTGCATCGAAGAGCGGACCGGTGAGCGTCTTGAGCAGCGTTACGGTATTGAAGCTGCTCGGGCCGCCGCCGGCCTCAACCATCGAGAGGGTCAGCGTGAGGGATGGAGCGCCGGTATAGACGCAGCACGATCCCGAAAAGCGCGTGGGCTGGTTCGCCACGTTCGGCAACAACTTGGCCGAGGCAATCCCGGTGCCGGTGAGCGTGAGTGCGGTTGCGAGCGCGCCGGCCAATCGAAGATTCTTCATGAGTTCCTTTCCGGAGCCGAAGCCCGATGTGCAACGAGGATTACACACGAAAGGAACGGGCGAGGTGCGATTTTGGATTGGGTTAGATGCGAACGAGCGCGATGGGCTTCGTGGTTGGCTGCTTTGAGCCGCCCGTGGGTTCCACGCTAACGGCGACGGCCGCAAGCGTCGTTGCCGTTTCAGGAAGCCGTACGACGGTCGCGCCGCCGCTTCCAGGCAGGAAGGTCGTCGACGGGGCGACAGTTTTCGCACCTTTCGCCAGCGTCCACGCTTGATAGACGTGGCCGGGCGGCGGGGCCGGCAGGTCGCGCATCGCCAAGTACAGGTGGTCGCCGCGTGTGAGCACTTCACCGCCGGAAAACGCGAAGCGCCGCGCATCCGGCGCGGTAAGGTCGGCGATCGTCTGCCCCTGTGAGATCAGTCGCGCATTGAGCGCAATCTGCGCGAGACCGGTGATAAGCGCGATTGCGAGACACGCCGCCGCAAACAGATACGCCGGCCAAACGTGCGGTACGCGTTGCTGCCCAGCCTCGGCGCGCACACGCTGCATTACACGTGCCTTGATCAGCGGCGACGGTGCGGCGGCGCCCGTCGATGCGTCAGCGCACGCTTCGGCCGAATAGGCCACCGCGGTTACCGCCGGACGCATGAACTGGTATTCTGCCCGGCACTCTTTGCAGGTTTCGATGTGTGCGGCAACCTCAGCGGCTTCCCCCGGCGAAAGCGACCCGAGCGCGTACATGGCGATGTTGTCGAGCATCTCGTCGTGCGGCGTCATACGGTAACCGCTCCTTCGAGAGCGCTGCGAAGACGGCGCAGCCCGGTTCGAATTCGCGTCTTGATGGTTCCCAGCGGCAATCCGGTTTGGCGCGCGATCTCTTCCTGCGTAACGCCGCCGAAAAAGCCGAGCTCGATTAACTCCCGCTGCTCGGGCGGAAGCTGTGCGAGGGCGCCGCGCACGCGCTCCGCGGTGACGTTCGCGAGCGCCGTATCCTCGATCGCATCCTCAGCCGGAAGCGATTCGGGGATCTCGCGCTCGTCGCGAATGGCTCGGCTGCGCAGCAAGTCGTACGCTCGGTTTCGCGTGACTCGCGCAATCCAAGCGGCAAAGTTGCCGCCCCGGAAGAGGGTCGGGCTGCTCCACACTTTCAGAAACACGGCTTGCGTGACGTCCTCGGCAACCAACGGATCGGAAAGTACGCGGATCGCCAGCCCGTAAACGAGGCGGTGGTACTCATCGTAGAGCACCTCGAAAGCGTCCGCGTCACGGGCGCGCACTCGTTCCATGAGCCGGCCTGCGTCTTCCACCGCCACACGCTTCGCTGCTTTCCTCGTTTTGCACTGCCTTGTTAAACGTGCCAGGCGCTGCGGCAGATTGCGACGAGGGCTCGCAACCTAGATGACGAACTCGGGGGCTTCCTCTGCTGGAGGTTCTCGATGAAAACGTACGGCGTTTCTCGTTCGACGACCGCCTCGCCCGCGGCGGTCTGGAGCGTCTGGTCGGATCCGAATAATTGGAGCCACTGGAACTCCGGCATTGCGTCCGCACGCGTCGATGGTCCGATCGCTGAGGGAACGTTGGGTACGATGACGACCAGCCGCGGCAGCTCGCACGATGTGACGTTTCACGGCGTAATCGCCGGGCGCGGCTTCAGCATGTCGATGAATGGACCGCCGTTGTCGAATCTTACGTTCAGTTGTGAAATCACGCCGGCCGGCAGCGGCAGCACGATTTCGCAGCACGTGGCGTTTACTGGGCCGCTCGGCTTTCTCTTCGGAGCGATGATGGGAAATGAAATGGCCAAACATTTCATGCCGGTGCTCGACGATCTCGCGAAGACTGCGGAGGGAGCTCAAGCCCTAAACGGACTGTAACCGCCGGTACGACAACTCCACGACGCCGGTCTTGTAGGCGACGGCGTTCTTTAGCTGCCATCTCACTTCGCCACCAGAGTGGTTAAACAGGCGCAGCCCCTCACCCAATAGCACCGGGACAATCGACACGCTGATTTCATCCACTAAACCCAGCTTGAGAAAACTTCCGCAGAGCATCGCTCCGCCCACGAGCCAGATGTTTGCGAAGCGCGGCGCGAGCACCTCATTAACCAAGCTCTTGAGGTCGCCCGAGTAGAACTCGACGCTTTTCCTTGTCGACGGCAGCGTTCGCGTCGTCGTGACGACGGTCGGAGTGTCGCCATACGGCCAGCCGAGCTCAAGCGCGTGCTCGTAGGTGCGAGAACCGAGCACAAAGCAGTCGATAGCAACGTCGTCGTCGCTGTCGTCCGAGATCCCGTCTTCGTAGAAATCTCCGGAGCTGTCGAGCCACGAAACATCGTTGTCGAGCTTGGCGATGATGCCATCGAGGCTTGCGACCATGTGAAGCGTGACCATCGATCTTCTTGCGTTCACCTCACCGTGTGACATATCTCCTCCCGAGCGCCATTCGGTAGCGTGACGCGTGTTGGCCCTCACCGCGTGACGGAGCGATCGCGAAGACGGTTTCGTAATCGCACGTCCGCTTCATGCGACGGCGGTCCGCGAGCGATATGCGGCAATCCCCACCGCGATGACCGCGATGAAGGCGACGAAGTTCGCGATGAGGGTGAAGCGATCGTTGATCGCCATCGAGCCCATCGACATTCCACCCGGAGCGCTTCCGATCAGGCGCTCCATGATTGCACCCGCCAGCATCGCTCCGACGATGAAGAGCCCGACGAACGTCCAAGTGATGCGCGCAGGGAACGATTTGCGGTAGATCGCGATCATCGGAAGAATCAGCAGATCGCCGTAGATAAAGGTGATATTGGCGCCCAGCGGTATCCCCGCGTTGGCGAGATACCGCGCGATCGGGACGTTGCCCATCGAGCAGACGAACGTAACGATCGCTATCAGCAAACCGACCGCGAGCAGCAGTACGTAACCGATGAACGGAACGCCGCCGACGGTGTGCAGCGCGGCCGAAAGCCACCCTGGAGGTATCAGCGCCGCGGCAAACCCCGCGATAAGATATCCGATGATCAGCTCGGTCCGCAACATGCGCACGTCGTCGACGGCCGTCGACGCCACGACATCCCAGCCGCGCCGTGCCGGCGCTTCCGTCGCCATCGTATCCTCGCCGCGGGCCGCGTGCTGCGCTTGTAAACGCGCGAGCTCGCCCTGCCCAACGAGCAGCGTGAAACCCAATGTGACGACCACAATGATGATGACGCCCCCAAAAAACTCCGCAAAAGCGAACTTCCAGCCCAAGAGCGACCAAAACAGAATGAGAATCGCGACGTTCATATTCGTCGACGAGATCAGAAAAGAAAAGATCGAACGCACGTCGGCGCCGCTGCGATAAAACCCGCGCGCCGCCGCTGCCGCTCCATACGAACACGCCGACGAGATGATTCCAAAGCCCGCGCCGAAGAGCAACCCTTTGAGCCCAGGGCCAAGATAACGATGCATCGTCGCCGGCGTCAGCATCACTTGCACGATCGCCGAAATCAAAAAGCCGAAAATAAGCCCGAAGAGGCTATCCCATAAGAACCCCGCCGCGGCCGCGAATCCCGCGATCAGGGCGTGAACGACGACCATCAGCCGCCGACCGAAACCGGCGCGTGCCCGAAGAGCGGCGGAATGAAGTGCCCGGCTAGATAGGAGATCGCAAAAACGCCGCATCCGTAGAGCGCGACTTCCAAGCCTTTGCCGACCGGACTGCGCTCCGAAAGGGTTCCCGCGTAGTATCCGACCGCAAAGAGTCCAAACAGGGCGAAAGTAAGTGACGCCACCGTGGAAACCCGCATCGAGAGCGGCAACATGAAGGCGACGATCGGCAGTAACGAGCCGAGCGCGTAGGAACCGCCCATCGAGACCGGCGCACGCAAGCCACGGTCCTCGGCTTCGCGCGGATCGATCCCGAACTCATCCCGCACCATCTCGTAGAGATAGATGTCGGGCATCTGCGTCAGCCGTCTCACGATCATCTCGGCCTCAGCAGCGCTGAAGCCTTTCAGCTTATAGTAAGCCACTTGTTCGGTGAACTCGCCCTGCGGATCTTCGGCCATCTCACGCTTCTCGAGGTCGATGGTCGCCTGCACGACTTCGCGCTCCGACTTTCGCCCGAGATACTCACCAACCCCCATCGACAGCGCACCCGCGAGCAGCGCCAAGAAACCGCTGATGAAAACCGCGGATCGCTCGCCTTCGGCGACGCCGACCCCGGTGATGATGCCCAGCGTCGTGAGGATGCCGTCCTGCATTCCGAAAACGATCTCGCGAATGCTTCGGCGCTTTTCGAGCGTTCGCCGCTGCTGCGTGTCGGGAATGCGCGGTCGCACCTGCTGCCAGCCCGGGACGTCAACGATGACCTTCTCCACGGCCGGCGTAAGATCGGAATGATCGTCCATCGCTTCGTTAAAAGGATTGGCCGTCGCGCCGCGCGATACCCTGTGCTGCCGTCAGGCAGGTTGAGCGCATAGAGTGCAGGCGTCAGGGACGAAAGACGCAAAATACGTCCCATGGCCAGACAGCTTTCGACATTGGCCGTCATCGCCGGCCTCACTTTCGCGATGCTTCTTCCCGCCCGCGCCGTCGATTGGCCGCTCTTCGGATACGATCCGGCGCGCAGCAGCTTCAACTCTTCCGAACGCACGCTGACGGTTGGCAACGTTCATCGTCTGCGCGCGCGATGGCAGATCGCGCTGGGATCGGTCGCCGATTCGACGCCCATTCTGCTCCAGCACGTTCGCTTCGGGCGGTCTTATCGTTCGATGCTCTTTCAAACGCTGAAAGTTGGGGAAACGCTGGGCATTGACGCGCGGTCTGGACGAATCGTCTGGCACTTTATGACGCATGGACCGAACTACACCCACTCGACGCCCGCCGCCGATCCTTCGGGAAAAGCGATTTACGTGGCCGGCCTCGACGGCATGGTTCATAAGCTCTCGGCTTCCAAGGGCCGCGAGATCAACGCCCCGGGATTCCCGGCGCGCATCACGCGCATGCCGAGTAGCGAGGCGATCGAGTCACCCTTGAACGTCGCCAACGGTTATCTCTACGCCGTGACGTCAGGGTATGACGGCGACGCCACACCGTACGACGGCCACGTGGTTGCGGTCAATCTCACGAGCGGAAAGAAGGCGGTCTTCAACTCACTCTGCGATCGCTATCGCAAGCTGCCGGGGCCGAGCACCTGTGCGGAGCAGCGCTCGGGCATTTGGGCACGCGGCGGCGCGGTCGTCGATCCCGATTCGACGATGAACGGGCGCATTTACGCGTCAACCGGAAACGGCGACTTCGACGCTAACACCGGTGGGCAAGACTACGGCGACAGCGTGCTTGCGCTCAGCATGGACATCAACAAGCTGCTGGGCAGCTATACGCCGACCGATTTCAAAGGGCTTCAAGACGGCGACGTCGATCTCGGCAGCACCTCGCCGACGATCCTGCCGTCCCAAACGTCGAGCCAGACGCCGCTGATGCTCGTTCAGGGCGGTAAAGACGCAATCTTGAAGCTGCTCAATCGCGCGGAGCTGCCGGGCGTCGGCGGCGAGTTGCAGACGCTCGACCTGCCGAACGGGCTCTTTTCGACGCCGGCGGTCTGGACCGACGCCTCGAACAACGCGTGGATCTTTTTGGGCTTCAACAACGTCGTCCAAGCCTTTCGACTCGAGACGAATGGCTCGGGCATGAGCCAGCTCGTCGGCATCTGGCAATCCAGCGCTGGTTCGACCAGCGGCGAAGGCACGTCGCCGGTGGTCGCCAACGGCATCGTCTTCGTCGCGTTCGACGGACAGATCATCGCGCTCAACGCCCTCAACGGCAACGAACTCTGGAGCAGCGCCTCGGCGCGCGCCGGAAAGACGATCGGGCGCGTTCATTGGCAGAGCCCGATCGTGGTTAACGGCTCGGTCTACTGCTCCGATCAGGGGGGGAACCTAACGGCGTACTCGCTACGTTAGCGGGGGCATCGCTCGCATCCAGGCGGGATCGTTGCGTTGCGCGGCGACGAGACGGCGCACCGCGGGGATGAACGGCTGATTCTCGAGCGCGGCACGCTTCTGCGAGAGCTCTTCGCCTTTGGAGGGATCCCCGTTCGTCCAGACATCCTGCACCAGTTCCGGCCAGAGGGCGACACTACCCGAGATACAGCCCGCCACGCCCCGCGCCTTTGCCGCAAGCAAATCGCGCTCTGAGCCGGGTAAGACGAAGAAGTCGGCATGCCGTGCGACGATCTCGGACTGCAGCCGCGGATCGTTTGAGCTATCCTTCATGCCGGCGACGATGCCCGGAAACGCTTCGACCAAACGAGCGACGAGCGCCGGACGGAATGCGATGCCGCTCATCCGGGGAAAGTTGTACAGCAGTATTTTCTTCGGCTGCGGATTGGTTCGCGTGAAGAGCGTATCGAAGAACCTGATGATGCCGTCGTCCGAGGCGTCGCGGAAAAAGAACGGCGGCATAACCAGAGCTGCGGCGAAGCCGCACGCAAAGGCGGTGCGCGTTAGCGCGACGGCGTCGTCGAGCGATGCGGCGCCCGTGCCTGCCATTACGCGGTCCATCGGCATCCCGCTCGAGGCGAGCGCTTCCATGAAGTGCCGGCGCCGATCGGCGCCCAATGACATCGCCTCGCCGGTCGTGCCGAGCAAATTGATTCCGTCGCATCCGCGTCCCAAAAGCTCCGCGTAATAGGTGATCGCTCGCGGCACGTCCGGCTCGAGCGTATCGCGCACCGGCGTCAAGACTGCCGCCCAAATGCCCTTCATCGCGTGAAGGCACCTTTTAAGAAGAAGGCGACGTTGGCGGGGCGTTCGGCAAGACGGCGCATCAAATATGGAAACCAGTTCTCGCCATAGGGCACCGAGAGCCGCACGCGATAGCCGAGCTCGAGTACGCGGCGCGCGAGCGGTGCCGCGATGCCATAGAGCATTTGAAACTCGAAACGGTCGCGTTTGGGGAGGCCGCGAGCCCGCGCGAAGGTCATAACGTAATCGACGATCTTGGGGTCGTGGGTCGCGATGGCGGTGTACCCATCATGCGAAAGCGCCGTCTCGGCAAGCTTCACGTAGCTCGCATCAACGTCGCGCTTTTGCGGATAGGCAACCTCCGGCGATTCAAGATAAGCGCCTTTGACGAGCCGCACGTTCGGCGCGAGCGCCAGCATCGAACGCAGATCGGCCTGACTGCGATAGAGGTAAGACTGGAGCACAAAGCCGACGTTGTCATAGCGCTCCCGCAGCCTCCGGTGAATGGCGAGCGTCGGATCGACGTAGCAAGACTGTTCCATGTCGGTACGGACGGTATTGCCGGCCGCCTGGGCGGCTGCCGCGATCCGCGATGCATTCTCGAAAGCGAGCTCGGAATCGATGTCGAGCCCGACGTGTGTGAGCTTGAACGCCACGTTGCCGTCGATTCCCTCTTCCGCAAAGGACCGCAGCAAGCTGCAATACTCATCCGTCACGGCGTGCGTTTCGTCGCGATGGCGCACGCTCTCTCCGAGAATCGTGGCCGCCACGGCGAATCCTTGCGCGTTGACCGCCTTCGCAACGGGAAGAAACTGCGCGGCGTTCTCGCCTGCGACGAACCGCGCAGCGCCCAAGCGCATGCCGTAGCGGGTAACGGTCCGGCGAACCAACGCGCTCTCGGCAGCTGCCAAAATTCCCGCACGCAGCGGTCGCTCAAGAATGGAGCTCACGCGGTGACTATTTCTTCGTCCGATAGGAAGCGACTGCAACGGCGGGAAGGGCGGAGGCGTGAAGATCCCATGGGTCCTTGTCGCGGCGATTCTCGGTTCCGCGATGAGCTTCATTGACAGCACGGCCGTCAACGTCTCCCTTCCCGTCATTCAGCACGAGCTCCACGCGACAACCAGTCAAACGCAGTGGGTGATTGAAGGCTATGCACTCTTTCTTTCCGCGCTGATTCTCTCGGGCGGGGCGCTCGGCGATCTTTACGGCCGACGGCTGGTCTTTGCGTGCGGCATTCTGATATTTGCCGCCGCGTCGTTGGCCTGCGCGCTCTCCGGCAGCATCGTGATGCTCATCGCCGCGCGTTGCCTGCAGGGCATCGGCGGGGCGCTCTCGACACCCGGGAGTCTCGCGCTGATCAGCGCTGCGTACGATTCGCAGTCGCGTGGGAAAGCAATCGGCTTGTGGTCGGGTTTCTCGGCGTTAACCTCCGCGGCGGGACCGATCATCGGGGGTTGGTTGACGCAAGAGTTCTCGTGGCGTTATGTCTTCTTAATCAACCTGCCAATAGCCGTCGCCGTGCTGCTGGTTCTCGCGCTGCGCGTTCCCGAAAGCCGCGACGACACGGCCGATCGACGAATCGACATCGGCGGCGCTACCTTGGCCACCGCCGGGCTGGGCTTACTCGTCTATGGGCTGATCGAAATGAACGGCGGGCGCATCACGACGACGGCGGTGGCAATCGCGATTTCGGGTCTCGTCCTGCTCTGCGCGTTCGTCCTCTTCGAGCGTCGGATTCCCGATCCGATGATGCGCTACGAACTCTTCGCGTCGCGGCCCTTCAGCGTCGCGAATATCTATACGTTCTTTCTCTACGCGGCGCTCGGTGGAAGCCTCTACTTTGTGCCGTTCGTGCTCATCAACGTGCATCATTACACGCCGACGGCGGCCGGCGCCGCGCTTCTTCCCTTCGTCGCCATCATGGTGGTCCTGTCACGTTGGTCAGGCGGTTTGGTCGCGCGCATCGGCGCTCGAACTCCGCTCGTCGTCGGAGGAACTCTTGCCGCTCTCGGCTTTCTGGCGTTCGCTCTGCCGGGTACCGACGGATCGTACTGGACGACGTTCTTTCCGGCCGCGACTATTCTCGGGTTAGGCGGCGCACTCTTCGTCGCTCCGTTGACGACGACGGTGATGAATTCGGTCGGCGTCGAGCACGCGGGAGTAGCGTCGGGCATCAATAACGCGGTTGCACGCACGGCAGGGCTGATCGGCGTCGCCGTGCTCGGCATTGTCGTTACCGCCGCACCCTCGTATCTGTTGGGATTCCGCGGCGCAATGGTTGCATCGGCGCTGCTTGCGTTTGTCGCCGCGGCCATTGCGGCGATCGGACTTACGGCTCAATTAAGCGAACGCCACGCATAAGAGGAATCGAACCTCTCCAAGTGAAGGTTCCTCCTTCTCTTTTCGGGGTTCGTGATCCGTCCTTGACGGGTCGAGGAGGCGTTATGTTGGTGCGAGGGCGGCCGAAGGCTCCCTACGCGCTGTTGGCGGTTCTTAGCGCCGCTCTCAGCGTTGTTTCATGCTCGGGAGGCGGACCCGGAGGAACGAACAGCACGGGAGCGCTCCCGCTGCCACATGCCTCGCACCATCACGGTACCGGCGGCTCTAGCTTAATCCAGCACGTCGTGATCATCGTGCAGGAGAATCGCACGTTTAACGACTTCTTCGCCACATACCCCGGCGCCGACGCCACGACGATAGGTTGCATGAAGGTGCCCGGGGGGCTGCGTCCGATGCACAACCACCGCAGCAGCAGCAGCGGTTGCCCAAGCGGAGATGAGACCGTGCCGCTCAAACCGGCCAACTTGTCCGAGGGCTGCGATTTCGGCCACGGATATCACGGATTTCTCAAGAATCTTGACGGCGGAAATATGGACGGCTTCGGTCTGTTTGGCGGCGCTTGCCATGGCAAGGTGAAGGCCGCGTATCAGTACGTCAAGCCACAGCAAATTCTGCCGTACACTACCATCGCCAACCAATGGGTGTTGGCCGATCACATGTTCCAGACGCAAGGCAGCGGCAGCTTCACGGCGCACCAAGATCTCATCGCCGGCGGCACGATGCTCAACGTTTCGCAGACGCTCAGCATCGTTGACACTCCTAACAGCACACCCTGGGGCTGCGATGCGCCGCCAGGCACCATAACCAGCGAGCTCAAGTACGTTCCAAAGTCGGGCAACTTACAGTTCTTAAAGGACAAAGGACCGTACCCGTGCTTCGGCCCATCGTACACGACGCTACGCGATCTGCTCGACGCGCAAAGCGTTTCTTGGAAGTATTACTCCCCGCCCGTGATCGGGGGTGAGGGCGTGCTCTGGAACGCGTTCGACGCAATTAGCGTTGTTCGCTACGGCTCGGAATGGGGTACGAACGTCACCGATTCCAACACGCAAATTTTTGACGACCTCACGTACAATCAGCTCCCGGCGGTCTCGTGGGTCATTCCGGACCGTCCCGAATCGGATCACCCCGATCCGGGTCCCGACGGTGATACCGGACCGTCCTGGGTAGCCAGTCTCGTGAATGCGATAGGCCAGAGTAGTTATTGGTCGAGCACTGCGATCATCGTCGTTTGGGACGACTGGGGCGGCTTCTACGACTTCGTCCCTCCCCCGCTGACCGATCACTGGGGCGGACTCGGCTTTCGCGTACCGATGCTCGTGATCTCACCCTATGCCGTCAAAGGAACCAGCAGCCAGGGCGGCTACATCTCGCACACGCAGTATGAGTTCGGGAGCATCCTGAAGTTCGTCGAAGACACGTTCAATCTCGGCAGCCTAGGGAAGACCGACGCTCGCGCGACGAGCATCGGCGACTCCTTCGACTTTACGCAAACCCCGCGCCCGTTCCAGCAAATTCCATCGAGTCGCTCACGCAGTTACTTTATGCATAAGAAGCCGTCTACGATCCCAGTAGATACCGAGTAGCGTCATCGGCGCGTGACGATTCCGCTCTATCACCTCGACGCATTCACCCGCGAGCCGTTCCGCGGTAATCCCGCCGCGGTCTGCTGCCTCGAGCGGCCGCTTGACGGACAAACGATGCAGGCCATCGC
>Ga0070764_10000658_pt1 | contig 13941 bp, 11 predicted proteins | sample HubBroMetageWRM4_FD_67287 | JGI IMG/M metagenome (GOLD analysis project Ga0070764, IMG submission 67287) | Warmed soil microbial communities from the Hubbard Brook experimental Forest, New Hampshire - Hubbard Brook CCASE Soil Metagenome WRM 4 | ecosystem: Environmental > Terrestrial > Soil >... | reverse complement strand
TTAAAGAGCAAAACGGCCAGGCAAACGATGGCGAAGCGAAACAGCTCGAGCGCGATGAATGCGGGCCGAAACGCGTTGCGACGCGCGGCGGCAAAGCAGAAGCCGGCGGCCAAAAGCACGGCCAGGATCGATGCGGTCAGAGAGGCCGGCGTCCAGAGAAAGGTCAGGGCCCGGGAGACGCTCATGCCGGTCTCCCTGCTTTGGCCGCGGTGCGAGGCATGCAAAGCGCGGCCTCGGCAATGAGCGCGATAATCATGGCGGCGAGAAACGGCCGCCAAATCTCCGCGATCAGAATGCCGATGTGCCCGGCCCGGTGATCGACGCGGATGAAATTCAGCCCATCAAACAGGTCGGCGACACGTCCGTCGTCGAGAACGGTCGCTTGGTCCTCTTGGGCGGGACGGTTGAGCGCGAGTAGCTGATCGCCGGCGAGGTAGACCCCGCGATGAACGGAGTACGCGCCCGACCGCGCGTCTTCGGGGCCTGCCAAGCGTTGCCACGAATCGGGTAGAGAGGCGGGAAGCGTTTCTCCGGCGTTCAGTTGGTGAGTCGTCCCGAGGGCCGAAGCGCCGGCCGCCATCGCGCGTTGGACAAGGACATAGAGCACGACGCCGTCTGTCGCCAGTGACGAATCGGCCGGGGAGGTGGTTGTCGCAAAGAAAAACGCGCCGCTGTGATTCTGCGCGGCCCGGGCTAAGAGCGGTGTTCCGCCTTGCAGGCTCGCCAGCGGCGTAAAGTCCCCCGTCAGCATACAGTAGCGATGGACTTGGAGTTGCCCCACCGGAAGCCGCGCGCCGCTTTGCGTGTTGGCGAGCAAATCCTGGTCGCTGCGCCAATTTGCGATCAACGAGTCCTTGCTGCCCGCCGGATTCCACGCTTTCCACCGGGCCCCCAAAAACTCCTGGTCGTTAGGCGTGCGCGGAGGCAGAAAGATGGCCGAACCCCCGCGTTTGATGAAGTCCTGGACGTGGCGCCCGGCGTCCCCTTCGGGGAGCGGACCTTGCCACATCAAGAGAGCCACCTTTTCCCACTCGACATTTGGCGCTTGCTCGGGGGCGACGATTTCCACCGAACATTGGATGCCCGGCTCTGGAGGTATCGCCGCCGCCAGTTGCAGCGCTTTGGCGACTTGGTTGTCTTCGACCACCACGACGGCGTGTCGAGCAACCGGCTTCTCGAAGGCGAAGTAAAAATCATTGTCGGCCGGGTTGAGATCGGCGGGGATCGTCACTTTGCCCCAGCTGCGCGGCTGCTTGGATTCCAGCGGGATGCGGTAATCCTTCAACTCGTAGGGCGACTTGTCCATTTCGACGGTCGCCTCCGAGCGAGCGCCGTCGATCTCGAAATGCAGGGGAATCGAAACTCGCGACTGATCTTCGCCTTCCCGCGCCAGCCGCACCGAAAGGACGAGATCGGCGGCTGGTCCATTTTGCACGCGGCGGACATCCGAAACCCGCACCGAGACGTTGCCGTCGGCCGCTTCGGGATAGGCCAACAGATTGATGCGGATTCCCTGCCGCAGCGCCAGCAATGACTCGCGAATGGCCTGCCAACGTCCGCTTTTCGGATTCCAGTCGTTCTGGCGGAGATCGGAGCAAATCCAGATGTCCGTCCGCCCTGACTTGTTAGTTTGGATGTAATCACAGGCCGCTTCGAGCAGGCCCGGAATATCGGAGGCGGCACTGGTCGCTTCGGCCGCGGGCGACTTCAACAGCGACTCGGGCGAATCGAGTTCGACCGGTTTCCTGGTCGTGCTGTCGATCAGCACCCAGTGAGCCGACTTGAGCGTTGCCAGAGTTTGCGCGAGTTGTTGGACGCCGGTGGCCAGCTTCGAGTCGCCTCCGCCACTCCCTTTTTGCTGCATGCTCGGGGAGCGGTCGAGCAGGATGATCGTCGTATCGGGCCGGCCGCCGGCCGCCAGGCCGAGCCAGCCACTGGCGAGTGGGCGGCTGACGGCGAAGATCAGCCCCGCGATGGCCAGCATGCGCGCCGCCATGATCAGCCACTGCCGCAACCGGGCGAATCCGCGCGCCATGCGGTTCGCGGTGAGCAGGAACATCATCGCCCCCCAGCGAACCGTCTGGTACCGCCGCTGGTTGATGAGGTGAATGATGACCGGCAGGAGCGCGAGCGGAAGCGAGAACAACATCCAGGGCTGCAGGAAACTCATTGCGCGCCCCTTCCTCGGGCGCGGCCGATCAGAAAGCGAGTCAGGACCCGCTCATAGTCCTCGTTAAGCAGGACGCGTCGGTAATCGACCGACGATTCCAGCACGACGCGTTTCAGTTCCGTTAGGTAGGTGTTGAGCGCCCGGTGATAGCGGTCGGCAATCTCGTTGGGGTCGGCGAAGATCGACGTGCCCCCCTCCATGTCGAGAAACCGCATGGGCCGCCGGAACTCGAAGTCGATCTCTTGAGATTCGAGCAAATGAAAGACGACCACGTCGTGTCGGCGGAAGCGCAGATGCTGGAAGCAGCTGCCGAGCAGCTCTGGTTCGACGAACAGGTCCGAGATAATGACGATTAGCGCTCGTTGGCGGATCGTCTCGGCCAGTTCATGAAGCACCGGAGCGAGTTGCGTTTCACCGCTGGGCTTGGCCTGTTCGAGCAAGTCGAAGAGCGCGATAAGGTGTGTCGGGTTGCGCTTGGGCGGAATGTTCCGCACGAGGCCATTGGCCACACACGAGAGTCCGACAGCGTCTCCCTGCTGAATGGCCAGGTAACCGAGCGCGCCGGCGACGCGGCGGGCGTAGTCGAGCTTTGTCGCGCTGGCCGGACCAAAACCCATCGAACCGCTGGTGTCGAGTACGAGGCACAAGCGGAGGTTCGTGTCGGCCTCGAATTCCTTGACGTAGAACCGGTCGGAGCGGCCGTAGGCCCGCCAATCCAATCGCCGCAAATCGTCGCCGGGAACGTATTTGCGATACTCGGCAAACTCGACGCTCGAGCCGCGATGCGGACTGGGATGCCGCCCCGACACGGTTCCCTGCATCGGGAGACGGGCGAACAACGGCACCGCGGCCAACCGGGATAGGGCGGCGGCATCGAGAAAACTACGGGCACGGCGGTCGAAAAGCACCGAAACCCTCACTCTTCCGTGCTGGTCTCTTCGATCAGGCGGCGAACGATCTGCCGAGCGTCGATCCCCTCGGACTGCGCGGTGAACGTCGTGATCACGCGGTGCGTCAGCACGGGCGCGGCGACTTGTTGGATGTCCTCCAGCCGCACCATGTAACTCCCCAAGAGGGCGGCACGCGCCTTGGCTCCGAGGATCAGATACTGCACGGCTCGCGGTCCCGCGCCCCACGCAACCAAGGGCTTGAGCCAGGCCGGCGCGGTGGCGCCATTCGGACGCGTTTTGCGAACGAGCCGAGCCGCATACTTATAAATGTGATCCGGCACCGGTACGCGGCGCACCAGATTTTGGTGCTGGATAATGTCCGCCGCACTCAGAAGATGATTGAGTTCGGGCAGCGCGTCGCCGGTGGTCGTGCGGGCGATCTGCACTTCCTCGGCTTCCGAGGGATAGTCGAGCTCGATTAAGAACATGAAACGATCGAGCTGCGCTTCGGGCAGCGGATAGGTGCCTTCCTGCTCGACAGGGTTCTGAGTCGCCAGCACCACGAACGGCGGTTCCAGTCGAAACGGCTTGCCGACCACCGTCACCTTGTGCTCCTGCATGGCTTCGAGCATGGCGGCCTGCGTCTTCGGTGGGGCGCGGTTGATCTCGTCGGCCAGCACGATGTTCGCGAAGACCGGCCCATGCACGAACTGAAACTCCCGCTTTCCGCCCGCTTGGTCCTGCAGGATGTCGGTCCCGGTGATGTCCATCGGCATCAAGTCGGGAGTGAACTGGATGCGGCTGAATTTCAGCGACATGGTTTCGGCCAGCTTGCTGACCAAGAGCGTCTTGGCCAGGCCGGGCACGCCGAGTAGCAGTGCATGCCCGCGGGCGAAAAGGCAGAGCGCGAGCCGCTCGATGACGTTGTGCTGGCCAACAATCACCCGTCCCAATTCGCTGCGTAACCGCGAATAAGTCGAGCGGAGGTCATCGATCGCCTGAACGTCGTTCTCGCTGAGCCGCTCGGCCGGCAGAGTCGAAGCCGCGACTTGGTCCATCGGATGCACTCTCTCTGTGCTGGGGTCTCGAGTCCGGATGATTCTACGCCGGGTACCTTCGGATTCCCTGAAGGTTTCCTCCCGGATCTCGGGCTACGGACGGATCGGGCGGTCAATCCGCCTCTCCGTTCGGAAGTTTCCGCCCTAATAGACGCTGCGAGAGGCGAAAATTGTCCTGGGTGTTTGGCCCAAGGCGCGCGGTCAGGTTCGCGGAGGTCCTGCCCTACCTTGTTCGACGCCGGTCACCCTGCAATGGTTTCAAAATTTGCGCATTACCTGCGTCGGTCCTTCCGCGGCGAAGAAAACCGCCTTCCAACTATTGTGTCCCAGCCTGGTGCCAGCGCCAAGCACCGACTTGCGACCCGAGGGTTGTCCCCAGGGACGACTCTCGTCGAGCGATGCACTTTTTGCCGTCGGCGGCGCGACCGATTTCGTGCGGCCACCGAGTTTTGCGCAGCTGAGTCCTGGCAAACTATTGGCCCAGGAGCGAGCCGCGGCGCAGCCTTTCGACGAGGCGACTTGTAAAGACCGGGGCGGAGTCCGCGGATAGATGTGACTCATCGGGGCAGTCGAGATCGTCTTCGTGCGAGAGCTCGCGAAAGTCGATCCAGGGCGCGGAAGTTGTTTCTGCCAACACCCCGAAATAGAGCGCAGAAGGATAGGTCGCTTCTTCGAGTTGCAGTCGGGCGCCGGCTGCTGGTAACCGCAAGAACACGACCTTGCCGCCGTTTTGTTTTATGCGGGCCACCGAGTCGGCCACGTCGCGGATCGCTTCCCGGAATTCGTCCATGTTCTTGTAACGACGGGCCTTTGAGTAGCGGCCGGCGTAGTCGCGAAAACGGTTCTCACGAATCGTCTTGAGCGCTTCGTCCGTGGGATAACTAATCTCGAGAGTCCGATCCGCGTGGACCCGCAGGCGCGGACCGACACTCTCCGGACGAAACGAGTCGCGCTGTGCAAACCAATTGCGAACGGATAATGCCGAGTTGAGGACGACTAGTCGGTCACACAGCAACGAACGCAAGTAGGTATTCAAAGTGTGTGCCGTGGTATTCGGCCTACGAGCCATGGCGACCTGTTCACGCCCTTGCTCGGGTGCCATCAGGGGCGGAAGCAAGTCGCAGAGAACGAGACCGCGGAAATGCGGAATGCGACTGATTTCGGCCAGTAGACCGAGCGATCCGGAGGGCCCGTTCACTCCCAGTTGAATTAGTCGTTGGGAAGGGAGACGCTCCTGAATCACGTCCGGCCGCACAGCGGTGCGAATGCGCGACGTGCCGATGGCGACGATCAGATTGGGATCGTTGCCGACGACTCGGGACCAGTGATAGGCCCACAGGTCCGGGGAATCCGGAACGTTGGGTTCGAACGCTCGTCCCCGCCAGTATACCTCCAGCGCACCGATCATCCCGACGAACAGTACGAGACCCAAGAGGTAGACCCGCGCTTCCGGCAACCGTCGCGACGTGTCCTCGCGCGCCGTGCCGGACGGCGTGGTCGGAGTTGTCCCGGGCGTCGTTGCGGATGAACTCATGAGTCCGTTGAGGTCATGACAGTTTGGAGCAGCGGAAAACTCTCAGAACTGAAAATACAAAAAGGTCTGCGATTCGCCCGAACTCAGTGTGATGGCCACCAACATCGCCGCGAGTCCGAACGAAACGCTCCACCAAGGGATGCGTGCGACGGCCGTTTCGAGATTCTGGTTGCGCACGACCCAGTGGGCGACGATCAGACACTCGACAGTGACGAGTCCGATCAACAGATCGTGATCCGTCAGGCCGAAGCTCCCGACACCGCTGGGGAAGCCGGCCATGGACGCCAATATCCAACGAGCCTGCTCGAGGTTGGCCGCCCGATAGAAGACGAACGCGACCAGGCACAGCATGATAGTGACCGCCCAGAGGACGAACTTCCCGAACGGCGTTGCCCAGACAGGCAGTCGACGCAGCCGCGTACGTTGCAGCAATGTCTCGCCGATCAAGAACGATCCGTGCAGAAAGCCAAAGATCAAAAAGGTGGCCGTCGCGCCGTGCCAAACTCCGATGAGGAGCATCACGATTATCACATTGAGTGCGGCGCGGGCATATCCTTTGAAGACGCCGCCTAGAGGATTGAAGACATAGTCGCGCATCCAGACGACGAGCGTGATATGCCAGCGCTGCCATACATCGCGAAAGCCGATCGATGCCAATGGGGAGCGGAAGTTGGCCGGCAGCACGAAGCCAAGGCATAGGCCAATGCCCATCGCACACGTCGAATAGCCCGCGAAGTCGCAATAGTCCTGAGCCGCGAAGACCAGTGTGCCTGTCCAGGAGCTGAGTGTGTCGGGTCGCAGACTGAGGTCGTACACCTGTTGTGCGATCGGCGCAAGCAAATGATCGGCTAGCGTGACCTTCAAGAACAGGCCCAGGGTGAGCAGCGAGAGTCCCCAGGAGAACTCTCGACCCGTGGCCCGTCGCGGCGGGGTGCACTGCGGAATGAACTGCCCGGCTCGCAAAATCGGCCCGGCCAGGAGCACGGGGAAGAACGAGCCAAAGATCGCCAGGTCCAACAACGACGTCGGTCGGAATTGGCGGCGATAGACGTCAATCGTGTACGACATGGCCTGAAACGTGAAGAACGACAGTCCGATTGGCAGCAGAATCGTAACCTGCGGAGGTTCAGCGATTCGCAGTCGGTCTGCCAGCAGTCCCCAGGCCGAGAGAAACTCATTGCCATACTTAAAGCAGGCCAGCAGACCGAAGTTTAAAAGCACGCTGATCCACAGCACCGTGCGCCGTGTCTGAGTCTTTCCTTCGCAATTTTGAATGAGAGCGGCGGCACCAAAGTTCACCAGCGTGGAGAAGGCCAACAGCAGGGGATAGCGCACGTCCCAGGCCGCGTAGAACACGTAGCTCGCGATCAGTAAGTTAAGCTTGCGGACGATCACCGGCAGCGGCAGGGAGTGCACGAGTGCCACGATCAGGAAGAACAGGAGGAAAACCAGGGAATTGAACGGCATGGCGAGGAGTGGCTGTGTACCCACGATGGGGCGAGTTTCAAGCGAGGCAGGTCGTTGAATTATGCGCGGGGTAGGATTTGAATACTACCGGGCTCATTCGAACGAGTTCCCGACCGCGCGGGCAGGAACTTAATCTGTGACTGGATTTGCATCAATGGGCGAAGACGAACGATGTCGGATCATCGAGCAACTGAAGCCGGCGTTAGCTCTCGCCTCCAACGGTCGAGCCAAGCTCACTGATCTCACGGAAGGATCACACATCATCGAGGACGTTGGCCTGGCGTCTTTGGATCTTCTCGAGTTGCGGTTCGAGCTGGAGAACCGGTGGCGGATGCAGATCTCGGACGAACAGGCGATCGGTTTGCGCACCATCGGCGACATCGTCGATGTTGTTGCGCGGTCAACTCATCCGGGTGATCAGTAGATTGGAGACGCTCTCCGAACAATTGGCATCTCGTGGAATCCAGTGGAGTGTTGGTCGTCGCTCGTGATGGTGGGTGGAAAATGATTGCTCGATAACTTTCCAGCTTCCCCGATTTTTTTGTCGTTTTTGTTTGACATTCCGAGATCATCGCATCAGGATGTTCCCAGTTCCGGACCAATGGCTGGACGGAAATGGCGCGAACGACCCTGGTTGGTCGTCGCCGCGGGCTGCTTCTTTCGGATGAGCGCATCTTCGTGCCGCCGAGCCTTGTCCAAGGCGCCGGCAAAGCGTGCGCGGCCTTTGCGCAGGAATAGGAATCACCAATGCTCCGGGCGATCTACGCCTGGATCATTAGCTGAGTTCCGATCCAACCGAGATTTCGTTGACGCCTCGACCGTCGAACGTCGTGCCATTGCGCTCGGCTGAACGGTGGCTACCGCGTCAGTGGACTGCCTACGTGCTCCAAGATTTGACGATCCGTAAGGAACTTCGGTTTCTGGAGGAGTAGAAAAATGTCTCGCGTCTCAGTCTTTGCCTTTGCCCTCGCATCTGCGGCCCTTGCCATTCTCCCGTCAGCGGATCGATTGCCGGGGGACGTCGTCGAGGTTTCAGCCACGACCGCGGCGAGCATTCGCGGAGGGCAGTGTGGCTCGTATCAATCGACGTCGAATAGCGCTTGCACGGATTCTGCGACTGACACCTGCACATCTGCGACTTCGGACTGCGACGGATTATGTTCATATGCGTGCGGTGCCACCTCGAGCTATGGCGGATCCGGGACATTTACTGGCGCGTTGGTGCAAGACGCGTGTGACTCGGCGACGCAAGCAACTTGCACCGAAACGTTTTGCTCGGTTACGGGAGTGATCATGCCTTGCTGCCAATGCCTGAATTCCTCAAGTGTCGAGTGCGGTCCGGCGCCTTTTGATCTCGACCAACAGGGATGCAGTGGGACTTGAGAAGGTCCCCCATATCGCGTGGCATGCTTGCTGGTTGGTAACGGCATTATTGAATTGCCCAGAGCCGACCTCAGAAATACTGTCTGCCTAGCCGCCGAGCCGCTCTCATGCTTTCTACGACCTTCCATCGCCGCTGGGCTCTGATTGCAATCGTCGCAAGTGCAATCACCTTCATTCGAACTCACGGAGAGGCGAGTACTGGCGGCTCTCGTCAGGTCGATGCACGGGGGGCAGCGCATAATCACCATTGGCGCGAAGCCCAAAGCTGCGGCGTGGCCTGCGGTTATATGCTGGCACGCCTTCTTGGTAGCGAAATCACCTACGACGACGCCGTTGCCGCTATTCCGATCGAAAAAGGCGGGAGTTCCTTGCTTGGCCTACAAGAGGGATTAGCGGCACTGGGGGTTTCGGCAACGGTCTTGCGAGCGAAACCGCGGGATCTCGATCATTTCGCCACTCCACTAATCGCGCACGTCTTGCCCCGTCGCGAAACCAACAATGCCATCGGGCACTTCCTGCTCGTGCTGCAGATTGATGACCGTTCAGTGCGCTACATCGAACCGAACTATGCCGCTTCGATCGAAACGGTGTCTCGCAGTCAATTCGTCCGCTGTTGGAGTGGTTATCTGATCTTGCCCGAATCGCGCAAGATGTCTTCGCATCGCAGGTTGGAAGTCGCTCTGTGGCGTGTCATCGCAGCGTCGGTGTCGATTGGCGGCTTTCCGCTCGCACGTTGGGCGCTTTGCCATCGACCTGCGTTTTTGCGGCGCCGCGCGCAATCGCTCGCCAGTCTGTTAGTCAGCTGTCTGACATTGGGATGCTCGGCTCTGCCGGCGAATGTCGGCCGCTCCGTTCAACGATCGGCGTCGTCCGCTGACAGAATCGTCGCGAGAACACCATCGCCAGATGCACTCCGGCTGGTTGCGTGGAATACCGAAGCCGATCTTGGTGTGTTGCCGCGTGACGGCGCTGCCGAGGGGCTTTTCCGCATCGAAAATCAGGGTAACTCGACGGTTCGGTTGCATCTCGGATCGCCGACTTGTCGGTGCACCGAAGCGCGCTTGGAACAGGAGACGCTCGTCGCGGGCGCATCGACCAGTGTGCATATGATGATGCGGTCCAGGCCGCGCCACGCCGGCCCGGCGGATGCACGGGTTTACGTCGAGGCAGAGGGCGGGTCCTGGGCGGAAGCGCTCAGTGTCCACGCCATCGAACTCGGCGCCAATTTTCCAAACTACACGTACATGATCGGCGGCCGTGCCAAGGTCGCGCGAACCGCGTCGATCGTCGGCACCCTGTTTCTCAAGGCCTCTTCGAGCGAGCCAAAGGTTGATGTGCCACTGGGCGGGACCGGACTGGAATCCGTACTCGTCGTCCAGGACATCCGCGTTGGGAGGTCCGTCGAAACGTCAAATTATGTGCGACGAGAGTGCTCGTTCACGCTGGGAGTCAATCCGCAGGACAACGTCGCTCAAAAGCGGCAGGACGTTCTGTTGCCGGTCCGGGTTACGGTCGACGGCGAGGTCTTAACATACCCAATCCGCGTGTCCATTCTGCCCGCGGATCCGGCGCCCGGAGGTCACCGCGCGTGATCTCCGACAGGTTGAGGACCACTAACCGGGTGGCATCTTTAGTTGTCGCTATGGCTGTCGTGGGAGTCGCCGCGACTCTAGGGGTCAAAATGTGGCTCGGTCCCTCCGGACTTCCCAAGAGCCCGACAGAACTTGGGCAAATCGCTCCACCTTCGCCGAATCCCATTTTCGCCGCCGAGGTGAAGGTCTCGGCTGCGGAGGCTATTACCAAATACGTCGTGACTCAGCCGCTACGAGCGTCGGATTACTTTCACCGCTGGCGCTTCGAGGGTCTGGCGGGTGCCTTTCCAGCCAACCTCGAATTGCAGCGCGAAGTGGGTCGCGTGCTCGGTCAGGCAGACTTTCGTCGAACGTTTCCCAGGTCGCCGCCTTTGTTCTTCCGTTCCCCCTATGGCTGGGATGTGAGGCAGCGCACCGCCCCCAATGTCCAGGACCACTGGGAGTACGAACATCATGTCGACCAATTCCTCGCTACGTGTGCGGAGATTGGTGTCCCTTTGGGCTTATCCGTTGAGAGCAATTTCGGCTCGTTTACGGTCGGCGAACTCCTCGATGCGTCGCGCCGCAGTTTTGACGCGAGCCAGGAAGTCTGTTGGTCGCTGGTCGCCTTCTGCGGATATTTGCCGGACGAACCGCAGTGGGAAAATCGCTTCGGTGAGACCTGTTCCTATGAATCGATGGCTGAGGCCATTCTTGCGCTGCCGCTCGACAGCGGTTCCTGTGGAGGAATTCACAAGCAATTGACGCTGGCCTTCCTATTGCGACACGCCTCCCGCAGTATCTCGGCGGATCTCCGGCGACGATGCGAGGTCTACTTGTCGCGATCCAGTCGCTTGCTCGAAAGCTCGCAGCTGCCCAACGGCGCCTGGAGTCCTCTTTGGGCGAACCGTGTTTCGACTGTCACGGACAACCGAGCCGCCGAGACGATTCGCGGCGAGGACCTGGTGCGGATTACCGGACATCAGCTCGAGTGGATCCAGATCGTGCCCGTTTCTTTGAGGCCATCGAGCGTTTGTGTTTCGCACGCCCTCCAGTTTTTGATCGATGCGCTCAAGCGATCGGACTCGACGACTATCCAAAGGGACTACTGTGCTTATTCGCACGCCGCCTGCGTGCTCCAACGGGCCTTGTTGACGGATCACCCGACCGTTCTGGCAGAGGTCGCGCGCAATTCCGACGAGCGGATGAGACCGTCTCGCGACCGGAAATAGCCAAGCCCTCGCGAGTCCGCTGAAATACTGCAACCGGGCTGTTGAAGGTGAACAAGTCTGTCAGTGCGCCAAAAAGCGAATCGGAAACCTGGAGGAGTGCGGGCCGATGGGAGTCGAGGCGAGACGATTGGCATGGTTGGGGATTCTCAAGCTTGGCGGCATGGGGGTCCTGGTGGTCATGTTGGACGGGTTTGTCACCGCACGCGCGCAAGATTGGAAGCCGCCGACGCGATACGTCGGCCTTTCCGGACAAGTCGGTAGTTACGAAGAAGTCCAACGAGGGCTGGATCACCTCGAATGGCAAGACGTGCGGCAAGCGAACAGAAAAGCCACGCATTCCCTAAAGGAACTCTACGACGGCCAGATGGCTTGGCGGGCCGCGCTCGAGAGTATCGAAGTGTCGTTCCAATATTCATTGCAGAGGCAGGTTGAAACGGCTCGTGTGATTTCGCAAAAGCGACAAAAGCATGCGGTCCCCGCTAACTTCTCGTTCGAAGCGCGCGTCGCGATGAAGGGCGAGAAGCGGTTCACCCATATTCGCGAGACCACGCCCGGCCGATTTGCGATTAAGACTGCGGAGAACTCAGCGAGTAAGCGGCGAACGAGGCCATTGCCGGAGTTCGATTACGCCTTCAATGGCACGCAAATGAAAGCCTTCGAGCCAACCCGTTCGCTTGGCCACATCCATCCGGCGAAACTTGACGCGGTGGATTCACGGCTGGTGTGGTACTTCGACTCAATTTCAATTCCGACGGGGGCCAACGCAGCTCGACAACGTGAGTCGGCCTGGTACGTGCCTACCGCACTGAGCTTGCCGTCCGTCTATCGAGTGCTACCGACTCTCCAGGAGGTCGACGGTTTCCCGTGTCACGTGGTCACGAACGGGGCCGACACCATCTGGATCGATACGGAGAATGGCTTCGCGATGCGGCGTCGGCTGTGGTTTCAAATGCGGAACCTCAGCAGCATGCCCGTGCTTGCGTTCGTCTATGCCAACAAGGATTTGCGCCAATATGGTGACACCATCTGGCTGCCGCACCGGTGTTATCGGCTCGATTTTGCAGGATCGCTGGAGCCCGCGAATACGCAGGGGATGCTGACGGAGGTGCACACCGTTACGATCGAGAACATCAACGTCAACAATGTTCCGGATGACGTTTTCGAGCTCGACTTCCCCCCCGGCACTAACGTCCAGGATCTGATTCTCAATAGGTCCTATTTCGTTCCGCACGGCGAACACTTGCTCGACGAGGCAATCGCGCGGGCCAATCCGATTATCAATGGAGAAATACAGCCCTTTCCTGCCGGAGTAGGTGGCCGTGGCATCTGGCGCCACTTGCTGTTGCTTAATGCCGGGGCACTGGTCGTCCTGGGGACTGGACTTTTGTGGCGTCGCCGACGATCGCCGGCGCCCAGCTAGAAGAAGACCTCGGGCGAGTGTTTACCCGCATGTACGCCTAGCTACCTGTGGGAAGTCTCCTGACGGAGCCGGTTTGCACGGATAAGCCGGGATGCGACCGACTTTCGCCTTTTTCGTAAATTGTGCGAAGGATTCCGCGCTCTCGCGCAAATAGAGTCTGGTCGACCGATCAGCAGCAGCCGAGTACGACAGCCAAATGCCAGCTTCGTCGCATGACGCGTTTCTGCAATTGCTCGCACGTCGCGATCGAGCAGCGTGGAGGGCGTTGTATGACGCGCATCTGAACGAAATCTACGCCTTCGTCAGCCATCTCGTGGACGGCGACAGGACGTTATGCGAGGACCTGAACCAGGAAGTCTGGCTGCAGGCGATTTCCAGCATTAAAGGGTTCGATCCTGCGAGAGGCGAGTTGCGCGATTGGCTGTTTGGCATTGCCAGATTGCAAGTGGCGCAGCATTTTCGCCGCTTGTCGAGCGCCTTTGTATCGGAGAACGCGGAGTCGATCGAACTGGCTGACGACGCCCTCCTTCTTCCGCAAGAGGTGATGGAGCGTGTCGAGCGATTGCAACTCGTGCGGGCGGCGTTCACGGCCATTCCACAATCTCACCAGGTGGTCCTGCGACAGAAATATGTCGATGGTCGTTCGGTTCAGGAGATAGCGACGGCGATGAAAACAACGGCTAAAGCCGTCGAGTCGTCGCTATCGCGCGCTCGGACGCGCTTGCGGACGTTGCTGGGGCCTTATTTTGCACCAGCGCCTCAACAGGGGGGTGCACGCCTATGAGCACTCGGCCCGACGAATTTGACGCGGAGGAAATGGAAGTGCTGAAGACGGCGCTTTCCGAAAGCCGAGTGCGGTCCGGCCCGTCGGCGGAGTACGCCGCAGATTTGCGGAGTCGACTGCTAAGCGTGGCCGTGGCTGTCCAGCCCCTCCGCATGCGCTCGAAACATCGAATCATGCTCGCATCAGTCTTTGCGGTTGGCCTATCGGCAGTGGTCTTGGGGACCGTTTGGTTTTTCAACAGCGAACCGGCCTGGGCGTCTGCGATCCGGAGGGCCCGTGCGCAAGCGTGCATTCACGCGCGCATCGTGCGAGACAACGTCGAAAAAGGCGAGTTGTGGGTATCGCCGGGTCTGGACGTGATCGGAGGCAGGCTATCGACGACCGCTTTGCTCTTCGATTACACGAACAATGTGTTCTTACGTTATGACGAGA
>Ga0070764_10000656_pt1 | contig 13958 bp, 11 predicted proteins | sample HubBroMetageWRM4_FD_67287 | JGI IMG/M metagenome (GOLD analysis project Ga0070764, IMG submission 67287) | Warmed soil microbial communities from the Hubbard Brook experimental Forest, New Hampshire - Hubbard Brook CCASE Soil Metagenome WRM 4 | ecosystem: Environmental > Terrestrial > Soil >... | reverse complement strand
CGATGTGCTCGGCACCGAGGACCCGCACCACCTTGCACCATCCCACCACCAAACGCAGCAGCGCCAGCACGAGGGGCGCGGCGATTTTGTACAGCCACTGCCGGCCCTTCGTCAGTCGGCGGCCCGAACGCGTCTGTTGATCGTAAATGGTGTTGCGAAGGCCGCCGTCGTCTGGTTTCTTTTGCACGCGGGTATTGTCGGGAAGCGCTCCGTGCGGCGCAACGCCTAAGTTACAATGCCCGCATGCAAACCATAGCAATTCCGCCGGGGCCGGCCGAAGGCTTCGACATCGGCGGCAGCGAGGAGTCGCTGGCCCGCCTGCAGGATTATTTCGGCCGGTTTGGCGATATCTACCGCGTATTCGCGCCGAGCCGCGGCGTATTCAACTACGTCATCAATCATCCGGATGACGTCAAGCGCGTGCTGCTGACCAATCACCGCAACTACACCAAGGGCGAGGGTATCGATCGAGTCAAAATCCTGCTCGGCAACGGCATCATGACCAGCGAGGGCGGGTTCTGGCGCAGGCAAAGACGCATGATGCAACCCGCCTTTCACCGCCGCGTCATCGATCAGTTCAGCCTTCTGATCGACGAAGTCAACGAGAAATACGCCGAGCGTTGGGCGGCGCTGTGCGCGCGCGGCGAACCGGTCAATGTTTCGAGCGACACCAGCGAAATGACGCTGGAAATCGTGCTCAGGTCCATCTTCGGCACCGATCTGGACCGGCTGGCACGGCAAATGGGCGTCAATCCCTTCGAGGTGGTCGCCAAGCAATCAAATCGCGATTTGAAATTTGCGTTTCAATTTCGATCCTTGGGGCGCTTGGTGGGCGAGCTGATTCAACAACGCCGTCACGCCCCGGAGGAGCATTCTGATTTTCTCAGCATGTTCATGCTGACGCGGGACCGGGAAACCGACGAGCCGATGTCCGACAAGGAATTGATCGACGAGGTGCTGACGCTGATCGTCGCGGGCCATGAAACCACGGCCGCCGCGTTGACCTGGACCTGGTATCTGGTCAGCGGTCATCCGCAGGCCGCGGAGCAGTTGCGCGCGGAAGCCGACCGGACCAGCGCGCAAGGCGTCTTGGGATTGGGCGCGGCGGAAGCGATGTCCTTTACGCACCAGGTGTTGCAGGAATCCTTGCGTCTCTATCCGCCCGGCTGGCTGATCACGCGCCGTTGCATCGAAGCGGACGAACTCGGCGGCTTCCCGATCGCGCCGCGCACCGATGTATTCATCAGCCCGTACATGCTGCATCGGCATCCGCACTTTTGGAGCGATGCGGAAGAATTCAAGCCCGAGCGCTTCGCCGACGCCGATGCCGACGAGCGCCACAAATTCGCTTATATTCCCTTCGCGGTGGGGCCGCGCCACTGCATCGGCGAGAACATCGCCATGTTTGAAATGCTGGTGCACATGCGCACCATGATGCGCCGCTTTCGCCTGACGCGTGCCAGCGACGAACCCATTGAATTCGAGGCGCAGATCAATCTGCGGCCTCGGTCCAACCTCATGATGACGGTAGAACCACGATGAACGATGTCAGCAGGCTCAGTAAGTACACCACTTTTGTCGACGTGCTCGAAGACAATCGGGACGCCGACCGAAGCGTGACTTACGTTGAAGGAGAGAATATCGAACGGCGCGTGCCGTATTCGGAAGTGTATGCGCGCGCCGTGGGCATTTTGTATCACCTGCAGGCCGTCGGTGCGCGCCGCGGCGACAAAATGATCATTTTTCTGAGCAACAACGAGCAATTTCTCGATGGTTTCTGGGCCGCCCTCTACGGCGGCATCGTCCCCGTGCCGCTCGCCGTCGGTATCAGCGACGAACACCGCCACAAGCTGCTTAGGGTCGCGCGCAAGCTCGGCAATCCCCTGCTGTACACGGACGCCAAGAGCCTCGAGCGCCTGGGCGCTCTCGCGGAGCAAGTCGGTGAAAGCGCGCTGTTCGCGCAGCTCAAAGCGCGCGCTTTCCTGGTGGAATCGATCACGGACATCTCGAAAGCCGGAAAGCCCGTGCGCCCAACTCCGAGCGATCTGGCATTTATTCAATATTCTTCAGGCTCCACCAGCGAACCGAAGGGCGTCATGCTGACCCATGGGAATCTCATCGCCCACACGCAAGGCGCGACGGCGATCGGCAAGTACAACACGCACGATACGTCGTTGAGCTGGATGCCGTTGACGCACGACATGGGCTTGATCGGGCTTTACTTGATGCAGTTCGCGAATCGCGTGCACATCCATCTCATGCCGACTGAATTGTTCGTGCGGCGGCCGCTGCTGTGGCTGCAAACAGCGGCCAAGAAACGCGTCACGCTCACCTGTTCGCCCAATTTCGGCTACCGGCATTTTCTGAAGGTGCTGGGCGATCGGCGCCTGGAGAACACCGACCTGTCCTCCATTCGACAGATCTACAACGGCGCGGAACCGATTTCGGCGGCGCTCTGCAACGAATTCATGAATACCCTGGCGTACACCGGCTTGAAACGCAGCGCCATGTATCCGGTATACGGATTGGCGGAAGGCTGTCTGGGCGTGACCTTTCCGCCGCAAGGTGCCGAGTTTCACTGGATTCGCTTGAACCGCCACCGCTTGAGCGTGGGTGCGAAAATCGAGCTCAATCCCGTCGAGGCGCGCGATGCGCTCGAGGTGGTGAGCGTGGGCCACATCGTGCCCAATACCGAAATGCTCATCGCCGATGACGCGCGCGCCGGCCTGCCGGACGAAACGGTCGGCCACATTTTGATTCGCGGGCCCAGCGTTTCGAGCGGCTACTACGGCGATCCGGAGGCCACCGCGGCCGCGATCGACGCGAACGGTTGGCTGGACACCGGTGATCTCGGGGTGATTCACGAAGCGGCGCTTTACATCGTGGGGCGCGCCAAAGAGATCATTTTCGTGAACGGTCAAAATTACTATCCCTATGATCTGGAGAATATCGCGCAGCGCGCGCCCGGCCTCGATCTAAACAAGATCGTCGCCGCCGGTATCGCCCGGCCCGGATCTCAGGGCGAGGAGCTGGTGATGTTCGTGCTCCATCGCGGCAGCATGGAAGAGTTCCTGCCCACCGCGAGTGCGGTCGGCCGGCTCATCAATGAGCACACGGGACTGGAGGTCGCGCAAGTCATTCCGACCAAACGCATCCCCAAAACCACCAGCGGCAAGGTTCAGCGTCATCTCCTGGAACAAGCCTATATTGACGGCGAATTCGACAGCGAACTGGCCGAGCTCAAGACGCTGCGCGAATCCCGCGGCGCCTCGGAGCGCGAAGCGGCGGCGGGCCTGGAGGCGCGCTTGCAAGCGCTGTGCGAAGCGGCATTGCCGGGAAAGAGAATCGATGTCAACGACAACTTGTTCGAGATCGGCGCCAGTTCGCTCAAGCTGATCGAAATCCACGAGAGCGTCGACCGGGACTTCCCGGGACTGATCGATCTGACCGAGTTATTCGACTATCCGACCATCGCGCTGCTGGCGAAGCACCTGGAAGGCAAGATCAAAGCGACTCCCCGGCGCTGAACGTATCGCAATTGTCGATTTTTCCGGAATCGAATCCGCGGCGAAACCAGCGCACGCGCTGCGCGGAAGTCCCGTGGGTAAAGCTATCCGGCACGACGGTCCCCTGCGTGCGCTTTTGCAAGGTGTCGTCGCCCACCGAAGAGGCCGCGGCGAGGCCTTGATCCAAATCGCCGGGCTCGAGAATTTTTCGCGCCCGATTGGCCTGTTGCGCCCAGACGCCGGCGAAACAGTCGGCTTGCAGTTCAACGCGCACCGACACTTGATTGGCGCCGACCCGTCCCGCGCGGCGTTCGGATTGCGCCGCGCTATCGGTTATTCCTAAGAGATTCTGTACGTGATGCCCCACCTCGTGCGCGATGACGTAGGCGCGCGCGAAATCTCCGGGGGCGCCAAATTCCGTGGCCAGTTGCTGATAAAAGGACAGGTCGATGTAGACCTTTTGATCGCCGGGGCAATAGAACGGTCCCGACGCCGAACTCGCGAATCCGCAAGCCGAACCGACCTGCCCGCTGAACAGCACCAGCTTGGGCCGCGTATAAACCTTCCCCATGTTTTGGAAATACGCGCCCCACACCGCCTCCGTGTCGCCGAGAATCGCGCGCACGAAATCGACTTGCGGGTCGTTGGGATTGGCCGCCGAGGGCGCTTGGGCCGGCGCCGTGACCGCTTGCGGGTCCCCGTTTAGAAGGCTGAGGAGTGTCGACGGATTGATGCCCATGAAATAGCCGATCACGACAATGACGATGGTGCCAATGCCGATGCCGGCACCCCGCCCGATCCCTGAACCGCGCTGATCCTCGACATTGTCGCTGCGTGGGCTTTCATCCAGTTTCATGGGCGCTCTCCGGTTTGAGGGTTCGGGCTGACCCGCATCATAGTCCGGTCAGGCTCAGGCGGCGGAGCCATATAGCGGCTTCTTCAGCCGCCAGCGCCGGTAGGACCAAAGCCAATCGGCGGGACTCTTGAGCACCGCGGCCTCGCAGGCGCGCGCGTACCGCTCGGTCACCTGATTGGCGTCAATCGCCTCACGGCCGTCCCACAGGGGCAGAAACTCGACTTCATAGTAGCTGCGCCGCACACGCCGCACATGGGCATACAGTATGGGCAGACGCATCGCGCGGGCGATCTGCTCGGCACCCACGTAGAAAGCGGTGTCCTGACCCAAAAATGTGGTCCAGTAGCGCTGATCCGTGGACATGGGCGCTTGGTCGGCATTCATGCCCACCGCGCGAATCACGCCGCGCCGGCGGAAGAAGTCCGCGAGCAACTCCTTGGCGGGCACCAACCTTGCGCCGAAGCGCGAACGCAGCTTTAGCATCAGGCGCTCCGCCCAGGCATCGTGTAAGGGTTTATAGGCCGCATCCACCGGATAGCCGATTTGCAGCGTCACCCCGTGCAGCAGCCACTCCCAATTGCCGAGATGCGACGTCATGAACATGATCGATTGTCCGGCATCGAGGTATTGCCGCGCCAATTCGCCATTGACGACGCGCATGCGGCGGCGCATGTCCTCCTCGGTCATCGACACCGACTTCAGCAACTCGACCGAAACGTCGCAAAAATTCCTCAAGAATTGTTTGTGCAGGGCCTCGCGCTCTGCCGCACTCATCGAGGGAAAGACTTTTTCGAGCTGCTCGCGGATGACGTGGTCGCGGTGGCGTACGACGTAGTAGGCAAGAAAGTACAGAAACGCGGCAAACGCGTAGAGCGCGGCCCAAGGCAGGCGTGACAGAAGTTTGATCATGGAAACCCGCGCGTCGCGTCGTGCGGCAATTCTAACATACGGTTTTTAAAGAGTTTCGCGGCCGCAAAAGGGAACAGCGCTATTATGGTCGGCGTGAGCACCGCAGATTTCGTCGCCCCCGGTTTTGTGTCGCCCGTTGCCGGCGGCACGATGAAGGTCAACATCGTTCGTGCCGGCCTCGACTCGCACGTCGACAAAGAGGATCGGGTCGCGGTCGAGGCGCCGCTCGAGTACATGCTGCACCATCCGGCGCTCGGACTCGAACCGGTGTCCTTTGGTACGACGATGAGAACACCGGGCGACGATGAGAATCTGGCGGTGGGCTTGTTGTACGGCGAAGGCCTCGTCAATAACGCCGGCGATATCGACGCCGTGGAATCGAGCACGCGTCGCCCCAATGTGGTCAATGTGCGCCTGCGTCCCGAGGTACACATGGAAATGCAAACCGCGACGAGGCGGTTTTCGGCGGGCTCGAGCTGCGGCGTATGCGGCACCACCGGGCTCGATGCCGCGATCGCTCGTGCGGCCGCGACACGCATTGCGCCGACTCGCGCAATCGAGTTGGCGCTGCTGTTCAGTTTGCCCGAGCGCATGCGTTCGGCTCAGTCGAAGTTCGGCGACACCGGCGGCATCCACGCCGCGGCGCTGTTTGATTTTTCCGGCAATCTCATCACGGTGGCAGAAGATGTCGGGCGTCACAATGCCTTCGACAAACTGGTCGGCGAGCTGTTGATGGCGGGACGCCTGCCGCTCAATGAGCACATCATTCTCTTGAGCGGTCGGGCAAGTTTCGAGCTTACGCAAAAGGCGTTGCGCACCGGCACCGGGATACTCGCGGCGATTGGCGCGCCGTCGAGCCTGGCGGTGAATCTGGCGGTGGCCTCGGGTCTCACGCTAGTCGGCTTCTTGCGAGAGAAACATTGCAACGTGTACTCGAGCCCGCAGCGCTTTACTTCTTTATCCGTCAGAGCGTGACGATGGCGTCCCGCCGAGGGAGCCCAGATAATCTCGGACGGCAAATTGTCCAAAGAAATTCGCATGTCCATGGGCATTCCCATGATGCAGATCGTCTGTGATCGACGGATCCGCGCCTCGTTCGATGAGCAGCCGCACCATCGATAGGTGCCCATTCTGCGACGCCATGTGCAGCGCGGTGACGCCCTGGCCATGATCGGGTCCGCCGAATGTACCTTTCTGATCGACGCTTGCGCCGTGATCAATCAGCCACAGCGCCGTTTCCAGGCGGTTGCACCAGGCGGCCCAGATGAGAGGCGTTCCTCGATAGGGATCCGCATCCAGGCGCGCCCCGGCCCTAAGAAGCCGGGGAAGAACCTCGGTGCGGCCGCTCTTGCAGGCCCAAACCAGCGCCTCGTCCAATATCTCTTGCCGATCGGTGGAGGGTTGCCAATCCGGGAACCCGCTATGCGGCCGGTAAAATCCCCGTGCCGCGCAAGCCTCGACTGTCAGCGTCGTCTCTGCGTTGAAGCACCGCTCCATCAAGTCTTTGTTGCCCAGTCCCGCACACGCCCGGAGGTTTCCGGGCGCCACGGAGCGGCGACCAAGCAAATCGCTGACCTCCCGATGGCCCCAGAATAAGGCGAACATGAGAGGGGTTCCGCCCGAACCATGTGCCTCAGCATCGAGATCCGCTCCTTTTGCGATCAATGCATCGGCAATAGCACATTGGTTGGAGTAGCCCGCTTGGTGCAGCGGCGTCGCACCGCGGTCATTTCCGTCGTTCAAATCGGCACCGGCGGCAAGCAAAGACTCAACCAGCGCCAACCCTACATCCGGTTTCGCGTGGGCGGCGATGCTTACCGCCAGATTCAAGAGCGTATTCCCATTCGTGCCGCGGTCTCGCGCGAGCCGTGGGTTGCCTGTCAGTAAGCTTTTCAGTGCCGCCACATCACGGGACTTCAGAGCCTCGAAGGCCGCGAGAAAGGGTTCGCCCGCCTCTACGCTCGAGTCGGATGCTAGGACGGTCACCCGGCGCGCCAGGTCGTCCCAGGAGTCGAAGCCATGCTCCCGCGCGTAGACAAGTCGGGCATCCGCTTCCGTAAACGGCGCTTGACGAATTTCTTCATCCGAGCAGCCTTCAAAGCGCGGATGCCATTCGCGAATCTGTTCCAGCGCGGCGGGACCTGCTGAATTCCGAGTTTGTAGAAGGCCATGAACCCGATCGGAGATCCACTTCATGTCGGCAACAAAGAGGCGTGTATGACGCGCGTCGGGAGAAAGCTCTGCGTAGGCCTTCAGTTTTGTCCAACTTGCGAATCCCTGCTCCCTCGCGATGACGAACTGAGCATCCTGCAAGGCTATTTCCCGCTGCGCGGTTGTATCGGACACCTTGACCCAGCGCAGATGCTGATCCCGCAACCGGGCCAGGGCGTCGGCGCTTCCAGCCCGAATTGCGCGCAAGAGTTCGCGCGCTTGTTTCTTTTGCTGTTCCAGATTCACCGATGGCCTTTGCCTAGGCCAGTTGCTCCGCCGCTGCGGCCGTTGCCGCGCGCGGCGCCGAAGCCGTTTTTCGGTGCTTGGGCTTGGATTTAATCTTCGGCCACCACGGCAGAGCTTCCGTCATCACCAGCACCTTTCCCGGCGCCAGGGCCGGCTGATAGCCCGGCAGGCCTTTCAAAATGTCGCGCCAGCGCGGCCCGGCCAGCGCCGCGCACAAGCGCTGCACGGCGGTGTGCCCGAGATTCACTTTCAGGCAGGCGAGAAAATAGTTCTCCTCCACCAACGGCTCGAAGTGCAGCCCGAACTCGAGTGCGGCGGCCTCCACGCCGACACCCGCGTCGGCCAATCCGCTGGCCACGCACAGGGCCACGGCCACGTGGGTTTCCTCAGTCAGTCCGTCGTAGCCCTGCAAATCGCCGGGGTTCAACGAGTGTTCATGCATGAGATGATCGATGAGCATCCGTGTGCCGGAGCCGATCTGCCGGTTGACGAACCGCAGCCGGTGGCGAACCACGTCAGGAAAGGTGCGAATCAGCGCCGCATGCTCGCGTCTGACCATCAGGCCTTGCATGCGCCGCGAACAGCCGATCAATTTATGCCGCCCCGGCTTGAGCAGGGGCTTTAGGGCCTTGGCGAATATCGGCGCCGCGCCGCGTAATGCCGGCACGTGAAAACCCGCCACGAGGCATTGCCGGTCGGACAATCCGCGCAGCGCATCCTCACTTCCCTGAAACCGAATATCCAAGTGCAGGTCCGCGGTATCGGCGAGGTGCTGTTGCAGCCTCGATAACGCCATGTCATGGCTGGCCTGGACCGAGAGCAGCTGGTGGCGCTGATCGCGGGCTTCGGTGACGACACGCGCGAGGTCGGAACGCAGCGCCTCGATATGAGGCTGCATGCGCGTGCGCGCGCGACGTTCGGCCCACAATAACCGTTCGGCAAACTGCGTCGGCCGGGCTCTTTGTCCTTGCGACCAGATGATGAGCGGTTCGCCCAGTCTCTGTTCCCATTTTCGCAGCGAGCCCCAGAGGTAGCGGTAGGAACATCCCAGGGATTGCGCCGCATGGCGTATCGAGCCCAGTTCCAATACCGCGCCGAGAAGATCGAACAGCGGATTGCCGAGCGTCGCGCCACGCTGCTCGCCGGGCTCGAAGGCATACCGCAAGTGCAAACCGAGAGAGGCCTCGGCCTTCGTTGCAACTTTGGAATGCCCCATCAGCGCCCCGCGGATCCGCCCCTGTTCTAGTGGCGTAATTGTAGCAGGGAGCGGACCGAGTGCCTCTGAGTTCCCTAGCGCGGGATCAGCGGCGCGTCAAAACCGTGATCTGCCAGGATCTTCTGTCCGGGCGGAGACAAGATAAATAACGCCAGTTGCGCTGCTCGATCCTGATTCGCGTCCTTGAGTATGGTCAGTCCGTAGTTCGCTTCGATGGCCAGCGCCGGCGGTAGCGCCACCGTCGTTGTGCCCGGTAGCTCCGCTGCCACGGCCGCGCCACCCGTGCAGTAGGCGAGAAAGACATCCGCCCGCTTCTCCTTGAACAACCATGCGACCCCATTGGTAACGCCGGCCGGCACCGGCAGCGAACCGGGCTCATTGCCGATCTTGACGGCCTTGGCTTCGAGCGTCGCGCGGCTGCCGGGCCGCACCGCATCGGCTTTCTTGAACAGGGCCCATGCATAGTCCCCGGCCGGGTCGCCTATGGGGGTTGACGTTCCCACTTTGACCGACGGGTTCAGCAACGTGGCCAGAAGCGACGCCGGGGTCGCCTTCAGGCCTGGACGCACAATGGCGCACAAATGATTGTGCGCAAACAGCACGGTTGGGCCTGATTTTCCGGCGCTGGTGAGCGCCTGCGGGTTCCCCATATCAGCCGATGTAAAAACATCGCCCGGCTCGCCCTTTTCCAGTCGATCTTTGAGCAAACCAGAACCGCCAAAGGTCGGCGTCACGGTCACGCCGTAGGCCTCCGAGAACGCCTTGGCGATGTCCGTCATGGCGGCCCGTAAACTGCCCGCGGAGTGAAGCCGCACTTGAGGCGCATCGGCCGCTGTCGCCGAAAATGCCGCGAGCATCGCAGTAGTCAAACCCAGCAGGCAACGAATCATGGCAGCGCTCCTCCGGCCTTTAGAAATCGAAACTCACGTCCGCGAGCAACGTGCGCGGCGTGCCAAAGTGCGCCAGCAGACTGCCTGTATTGGCGCCGGTCAGATTGCTCGGCGCAATCGTCGACCAGTAGGCCCTGTCGGTGACGTTGTCCACGGCCAAACGCCAGGTCACCCGCTTGCTCAGGATATTGGAGGTATAACGCGCGCCGATGTCGAACAAGTTATAGCCGGCCACAAAAAACGAATTGGTGTCATTCGCCGGACGCGTGCCGGAGAACTGCCAATCGAAGGTGGCCACCAAGCCCGGAACGGTGGGAATGCTGTATTCCCACAGTGTGTTGCCTTTCACCCTCGGCGCACCCACATAGTATTTGTCATTGGTTGCCAGTGTGGGAGTGTCCTCGAGCCGGGCATTGAGCAGCGTCACACCGCCGTAGACCCTCAAGTTTTCAACAACATCGCCGACCGCGGACAGCTCGATGCCTTTGTTGACCTGATCGCCGGAGATTTCGAAAACCTTATTGCCGCCGCTGATCGTCACGATGTTGGCAAATGGCCGGTCGATGCGAAATACGGCTGCGGTGAAGTCGATTTTCGACAACGACACCTTGTAGCCGGCTTCCCATTCGACGCTGCGGTATGGCGCCAAACTCGTTCCTTGGTTCACCGTGCCCGCGGGCGCCAGGTCGCCGGCCTGCAGGCTATTGGCCCAAGTGGTGTAAATCGTCATGTTGGCCTGTGGCTTGTACATGAGGCTCGCCGTGGGGCTCAAGCCGTGATCGGCGTATTCCGGCAACTCCATCGCTTTCGCATTGTAGTTGTCGACATGAAACCAATCCTGACTCACCGCCAGGCGCGCCGACCACTCATCGCTGAACCGCAGGGTATCGCCGACGTTGACGCCCTGCTGATAGGTGGTCGAGGAATCGAAGTTCAGGCCCACGTTCGGCAAACCCGCGGCGGGGAACGGGAAAATAACCGGGCTGTTGATGTTCGCCGTTCCCAACAAAACGCTCGCCGGCGTCGCCGGCGTAATCACCGAATAAGACTGCGACTTGTAGCCGGCCGTGCCGATTGTCAAATCATGCGCCACCGTTCCTGTGATGAAGTTGCCATCCAGGTAGGCCGCGTCGCTCGTCATGATGAAGCGCGGTGCAAAACCATTCGCCAGCGAAGAGGTGTAGTTGCCGTTATTGTTGGTCAGGTTATTGACCGGGGTGTTGATGTTGCGCGACGCGTCCTGATTGAGACCGCCCACCACCAGGTGCCAATCGGAATTGAAGTCGTGCTTCAGGCGCACGCTGCCCATGCGTGTCAATAAATCCACGCCCGCATAGTTCTGGCCGTAACCTACATTGGTCGGATCGGGCGCCGGCGGCAGCTTGATCGTTTCACCGTAGCTGAACCAGCCCGGATAGCCTGTATCGATCAGGTGATAGTAGCTGTAATTGGTTTCAATCACGGTGTCGGCGATCGGCCGCACGTCGATGGCGAGACTGCCGAGAACGCGTTTGTTGTGGCTGTTGTCGACCCATGCGTCGCCCTCGCCAAACAAGCCGTTGAAGCGGTAGCTCACGATGCCGTTACTGTCGATCTTCCCGCCCAGATCCACGTGCGCGGTGCCGATGCTATCGCTGGCATAGCTCACGGTCACTTCGCGCAGGTCATAGTCAGTCGGACGCTTCGAGACAAAATTGAACATGCCCGATGGATTCGCCGGACCATACAACGAGGCGGATACGCCGTTCACCACTTCGATCTGTTGGAATTGTTCGACCGCATTCGCGACCGTAATGAAGAATTGCATGCCGTCCATGCGCGAATTTTGGAAATTGCCGCCCTGCATGCCGCGGGTCTGCGGCCGCAAAATATCAGCGCCTTGCTGCTCCTGATAGGCAACCAGCGGCAGGTACTTGGAGACATCCTTGAAATTCGTCGCCATGGAATTCTGGAGCAAATCCTCCGGCAACACGCCGATCGAGTATGGTGCATCGAGAATCTTTAGCGATCCCAAGGGTCCGAGCGAATCGACCGACTCGACCCGGTATTCATCGGATTCCTTGGTGCCCACCACCGTCACGTGCGGAGTTTCCTGCGCCTGAGTTTGGGGCGCGTCGCTTGCCGCATCCTCGGCAGCGGCGGGCTGCGTAAAGGCAATAGGAGTGAGAGCAAGTAATATTGCAAAGCGAATCGATTGGGTCATTGAATTCTCGTCGAATGGATTGAAGGCGGCGCGATGGCCGCTTGCGAGCTTTGCTTCTGCAAGCAGAAAAACCGCCGGAAAAGTAGCATGGCGAGCTAGTGCCAACAATATGAACGGCGGTGCATATGTCGCACGCCGGAGCCTACATTTCCGCGTCTAAACGCTCCTCGCCGACGTAGCAGTGGAAGCGTCGATTGAGCGCGCGACCGAACAGCGCCATGCCGAATTTCTTTGCCAGGTCATAACCCATCGCGGACACGCCGTTGCGCGACACGAAGATCGGCACGCCGCTCTGCGCCGCTTTGATGACCATTTCGCCGGTCAGCCGGCCTGTGGTAAACAGCACTTTGTCGCCGCCTTCGATGCCGTGCAAGGCCATCCAGCCGCTGATCGTGTCGAGCGCATTGTGCCGGCTGACATCCTCGACGGAGACGAGCAAGCGAGCATCCTGAAACAAGGCGCAGCTGTGCACCGAGCGTGCATGGCGGTGGATGTTGTCATGTTGCCGCATCACCTCCAACAAGGTGCGCAAAGCGCTGCCTCGAATGCGCGCCTGCGCGGCGCCGGGCAGCCTGATGGCATCGATGTGCTCGCGCAGACGCAAGAATGTCGAGCCTTGCCCGCTACCCGAAGCCACGGTGCGCAGCGGGGTGCCGGGAATGTCGCGTGGCGCGCCGTGGGTCCTAACCGTGGCGGTGCCCAACTTCCAATCAACCGAAATTGAGCCGATGGCGGCGGCATTTTTGATCAAGCGCTGATTGAGCAAGAATCCGAGCACCAATAGTTCGGGTGAGGCCCCCAGCGTCATCAGGGTTACCAGCTCGCGATCATCCATAAGCACCGTCAGGGGCCGCTCGGCGGGAATATAAATTGTCCGACGCGCGCCCAGTTCATCGACGATGCCGATCTCGCGCATCGAATCCGACGCGGCGGCTGTGAGCGTCGGGGCGTCCGCGATCTGCGGCATCAGGCGCGCCTCGGGCTGCACCTCGAAAGCCTCGATGCTAGGGATCTCGATGGCAGCCTCCGCCGGCACGCGCTACGATGCTCATTGCAGCGTACCCTCATGATCAATCAGAAAGAAATCAGCGGACTGATTCTCGCGGGCGGCCGCGGCACCCGCATGGGCGGCATCGACAAGGGATTGCAAATGCATCTGGGCTTACCGCTCGCGCAGCACGCGCTCGAACGCCTGAGCCCCCAGGTTGGAGCGTTGATGCTCAATGCCAACCGCAACCTGTCCACCTATCAAGCCATGGGCGTTCCCGTGTGGCAGGATGAGATGCCCGATTTTCCCGGGCCGCTCGCGGGCATGCTCGCCGGTCTCATGCATTGCGACACGCCCTACCTGGTCACGGTACCGTGCGATTCGCCGAATTTTCCAACCGACTTGGTCGCGCGTCTCGCGCAAGGCCTCGTCGACGCCTCGGCGGATTTGGCGACCGCCTACACGCGCGAAGCGGGCGAACTGCGGGCGCAGCCGGTGTTCTGTCTCATGAGAATCGCGTTGCGCAACAATTTGCGCGCCTTTATCGAAAGCGGCGAGCGCAAGACCGGGCTGTTCGCCGCGCAGCATCGCGGCGCCAAAGTAGTCTTCGACGACGCGGCGGCCTTCGCGAATGCCAACACCCTCGGCGAGTTGGCGGAACTGCAAATCAATCCTCGCCTGCCGTGACGGCCTCGAGAATCTGACCGCCGCCGAAACTCGACTGCTTGGGGGGCGTGCCGCCCAAGCTCAAACGCACGGCGCAGTACTTGAACTCCGGGATTTTGCCGAAGGGATCGAGCGCTGAATTGGTGAGCTTGTTGATCGCGGCTTCGTAGAAGCAGAACGGCACAAACACGGCTCCATGCGGCGAACTGTCGTCTGCGCGCGCATACAGGCTGACCTTGCCGCGGCGCGACTGAATCGTGATGAGCT
>Ga0070764_10000653_pt1 | contig 13975 bp, 15 predicted proteins | sample HubBroMetageWRM4_FD_67287 | JGI IMG/M metagenome (GOLD analysis project Ga0070764, IMG submission 67287) | Warmed soil microbial communities from the Hubbard Brook experimental Forest, New Hampshire - Hubbard Brook CCASE Soil Metagenome WRM 4 | ecosystem: Environmental > Terrestrial > Soil >... | reverse complement strand
CGCGCTATCGCCTCGTCCGGCACCAGCACGAAGTCGTCCAGCAGTTCCCGCATGATCTGCTGGGGCAGGTCAAATGCGGTCCTGGTCGCCAGGCCCTCGGCGAACGTGCTCGTCTCGCCCTCGACCAGACGCCCTGCCTGCCAGGACAGGAACGCGGCCGGCGCTGCTTCCGACTGCACTCCGATCACCTCGATCGAGGGGCGCACCGCGCTGGCCACGATCGCGGTCCCGGCGGCACCGCTGCCGCCGCCCACCGGAACGACGATCACCTCGGCGGCGGGCCAGTCCTCCAGGATCTCCAGCGCGTAGGTGCCGACGCCCGCGATCAGATCCGGCTCGTTGCCCGAGTGGACGTACCGGTATCCGAGCCTGGCTGACTCTTTCTCGCACTGCTCGCGAGCATCGTCGAAGTCGCGGCCATGGAAGATGACCTCCGCGCCCAGCGCGCGCATGGAGTCGACCTTCACCGGGTTGGCGTGCTCGGGTACGTAGACAGTGGCATGCACGCCGAACAAGTCGGCCGCGTAGGCGATCGACTGCCCGTGATTGCCGGTGGACGCGGTGGCGACTCCGCGCTGCCGGTCGGCGGCCGGCATCCGGCTGATCAGGTTCACCCCGCCGCGCACCTTGAACGCGCCGACGGGCTGGTGATTCTCGTGCTTGACCCGAAGGCGCGCGCCGGTCAGCGCGTCGAGGGCCGGGTAGCGGTACAGCGGAGTAGGCCGCAGATACCCCGCGATGCGCTGACGGGCGGCAAGTACATCGTCAAGATCCGGGATTGTCGCGCTCATGATTTCTTCTATCACGGCCGCCGCGGTGACCCAGAATGAGAGCCATGGCCGCTGTGCCGCTGCCGGACGTCGTCGCGCACGCCGACTGGGGGCTCGACCCGCGCAAGCGGCAGGTCGCGGTGGCCGCGCTGGCCCGCGGCGATCAGGCCAGTCCGGCCGGGTACCGGATCGTGTCGCTCGCGGCCGCTGCGGCCGGTGACCTGTTCGCGGACCTGCGGGCGCGCTACCACGCGACCACGCTCCTGGTCGGCTTCGACTTCACGATCGGCCTGCCGCGCGCGTACGCAGCCGTCGCCGGCATCGGATCGTTCCCTTCGTTCCTGAGTCAGATCGGCTCGCCGCCGTGGACGGAGTTCGAGCAGGTGGCCGCGCGCGCGGACGAGATCAGCCTGCGGCGGCCCTTCTATCCGTACCGTCCAGGCGGCGCCAGGCGCGCGCACCTTCGGGACGCCCTTGGCCTGTCCGAGCAGCAGCTCAGGCGCCAGTGCGACGGGACCGACGCGGAGACGCTCTTCTGGACCCTCGGCAGCAAGCAGGCGGGCAAGGCGTCCCTGCACGGCTGGCGGATGATCAGGCAGGCGCGAGCCGGGGGATCGGACCTCGCGCTGTGGCCGTTCGACGGCTCGCTGCCGTCGCTGCTCGGCGCGGGCGGCGTGGTTGTCGCGGAGGCCTACCCGCGCGAGTTCTACCGCTACATCGGCGCGCCGCCGCGCGCTCGCTGGAGCAAGCGGCGCCGTGCGGACCGGCTGCTCTGCGTGCCCGCGCTGCTGGCCTGGGCGCAGCGGCTCGGGGTCAGCTGGGAGGCTGCCATCGGCCCCCGGGTGGCAGCCGGCCTGGCTGCCGGGCCGCACGGCGAGGACGAGTTCGACGCGGTCGTCGGCCTGCTCGGGACGATCAGCGTGCTGCTGGGCGCCGTCCCGGCGGGCGTGCCGCCCGATGACGCTGTGCGGACGGTCGAGGGCTGGATCCTCGGCCGGGCCGCGCTACACGGCGCCGAATAGCCGGTCGCCGGCATCACCGAGGCCGGGCACGATGTAACCGTGCTCGTTCAGCCGGGCATCGAGTGCCGCGGTCACCACCCGCACGGGCACCGGGGTCTCTTTTTCCGGGAACGCGCGGTCGAGCCGCTGCAGGCCCTCGGGAGCGGCAAGCAGGCATACCGCGGTCACGCCGGCCGCGCCGCGGCTGATCAGCAGCTGAATCACGGTCTCCAGGGTGCCGCCGGTAGCGAGCATCGGATCCAGGACGAAGATCTCCCGGCCGGTCAGCTCGGCGGGGACTCTCTCGGCGTAGGTGGTGGCCACCAGCGTCTGCTCGTCTCTGGCCAGCCCGATGAAGCCCACCGCCGCGCCGGGCAGCAGCCGCATCATGCCGTCCAGCATCCCGATGCCCGCGCGCAGCACGGGCACGATCATCGGGGCGGGACCGCTGAGCTTGACGCCCTCGGCGGCGGTTACCGGCGTCTCGATGTCGACCGGCTCGACCGGGAGGTGCCGGGTCGCCTCATAGGCCAGCAGCGTGACGAGCTCGTCGGCGAGCCGCCGGAACTCATGCGTGGGCGTTCGGACGTCGCGCAGGGTGGTCAGCTTGTGTGCGACGAGCGGATGGTCGGCAACGAGCGTTTGCATGATCGGTAGTGTGTCAACCCTGGCGCCGCGCCAGAACCCCTCTGCCGTAATTGGTCCTGCGCCTGCTAGCCACCCGGCCTGCCGGTGACCTCCGCCCCCGGCCGGTGCGGCGGCTGGTACCAGACGCTCGGGCAGCCGTCCGCCCGGCAGCTCACCCGCAGGTGACCCTCGCTGAGATCGCCCGTGCACAGGCAGACGACCCAGGAGACGCTGATGCTCCCCGGCTGCCAGACGTGCCCGTACGAGCAGCGCTTGGGGTACCGCCACCAGTCCGGCCACTGCTCGTCCATAGGAGTATTCGAACATACTTACGACTGAGAGGGAAGCGGCAGCCTGGCCGCCGGCGGTGTTCGAGGACGCACGGACGGGCGAAGCGTATGTCAGACTCGCGCCATGAGCGACCAGCCCGGAGCAAATGATCACGACCGCGCTGCTGGCTTCCGCCCGTGCTTCCCGGTTACTGATATGCGCGCTGCTCTCGCGCATTATGAACAGCTGGGCTTTGAAGTGATGCGCTATGAAGACGGGGCAGAGTGGGGCTGGGCCCGGTTCGAGCGGGCCGAACTCCACCTGTACGTGAAAAAGGACCACGACCCGGCCCGGACCGCGGCGGCGGCCGACATCACCGTCGAGGACTGCGAGGCGCTCGCACGGCGGTGGAGCGCGACTGGCGTTTCCGGTACCAGTGATCCATACGACACGCCGTACGGAATGCGGGAGGCCGTGCACGTGGACCTCGACAACAACCTCATCAGGTTCGGCTCCCCGCTCAAGCGCACCTGATCGCGACTCCTGCGGCCGGCCCGTCAGCGGTAGCCGACGGCACTGACCGGCGCAACGGCCTGCATAGGCTCGGCCAGTCGGGATAGCTGAGTGCCATGGACCTTAAGGAACAGCATCAGCTCGAGATAACCGCGCGACTGGAGAAGGTAAGGGCACGAGCGCGCCCGTGGCGCTCGATGCTGGCTCTGCTGGTGGCCGTGGCCGGGGCGGTGGCGGCCGAGGCTTCCCGTGTGGACGGCTTCACCGGGCTGCATTCGGCCAGCCAGGTACACCGGCTGATGTACATCTGCGGCCTGAGCGCCTTCTTCGTTCTCGGCCTGGCCGCGGCGCTTGGCCTGTCGGCGAGGGTCCAGTCGACCTCGCGGGCGCTGATCGGGCAGGCCCACGCCGGAGTGCTCAAGTACGCGCTGGCACTGGTCAGCGTCTTCGCGGTGCTGATCTTCTCGCTGGCGATCGCGCGAATCGACGTCAAGGAACTGCTGGTCAGCGGGGCGGTCATCGGCGTGGTGATCGGCATCGCCGCGCAGCAATCGCTGGCTAACCTGTTCGCGGGCCTGGTCCTGCTGTTCGCCCGACCGTTCCGGGTCGGCAGCCGGGTCCGGTTCAGGGCGGGTGCCCTGGGCGGCCAGCTGGACGGGCTCGTGACCGACATCGGCCTGACCTACGTGCGCCTCGAAACTGACGACGGGCCGGCGCTGCTGCCCAACATGCAGGCACTCGCAGCTGTGGTCCTGGCCATTCCCGAGCGTCCGGCGGCCCAGGTCCCGGCGCAGTGAGCCCCGGCGCCCCGCGGCAGGTTCGCGTTAGTAGTTACTACCGGGATTAATCAATCCATTGACGGCAAGCGCCTTGTTCTGGGGCGGCAGCGGGCTGACAATCGGGGCTGCTCCCTACAGAAAGGGCTTGGTCGTAATGGTACGTAACAGAACTTCCCGCCTCCTGCTCGCAGCGGCCGGCGTGGTCGCGGCGGCTACGGCACTCACGGCCGCCGGCGTCACGGCGTCCGGGGCGACCACCGCCAGCACGCACGCGCTGCCGCAGCTGCACGCGCCCGGCTTACACCCGCGCGCGGTTCCCGGGGCGGCGGCCACGAGCAATACGTGCAATTACCACGCGGCGATTCCCTACGACCGGTTCAAGGGCGTCCCGGTGTTCAACGCGACCAAGGCGGCGCGGCCGTACGACCTCAAGTTCTTCACGACGCAGGGCGTCATAACGGTGCGGATGCTGACCAGCGCGGCGCCCTGCACCACGTTCTCGTTCCGGTTCCTGGCCAGCCGGGGTTACTACAACCGGACCCACTGCCACCGGCTGACCACTCAGGGCATCTACGTGCTCCAGTGCGGCGACCCCACCGGCACCGGATCGGGCGGTCCCGGGTATGAGTTCAACGACGAGAACCTGACCGGGGCCACCTACCCCGCCGGGACGGTGGCGATGGCCAACGCCGGACCGAACACGAACGGCAGCCAGTTCTTCTTCACCTGGAAGGACACCACCCTCGCGCCCGATTACACGCCGTTCGGCACTGTCATCCGCGGCATGAAGGTGCTGCAGAAGATCGCGGCGGCAGGCGACGACCAGCAGAACGGGCCCGGCGACGGTTACCCGCACCGCTACACCGCGTTCCTGTACGTGCAGATCATCCCGACCCGATAACCAGCGTGCCCGTGCGATAGGCGTGGCGGGCTAGCCGGGCGGCGCGATGCGGTAGATGGCGCCAGCGGTGTCATCGCTCACATACAGCGCGCCGCCCGGTCCTGGCACCGCGTCGACCGGGCGGCCCCACCGGCTGCCGTCGGCCAGCTGAAACCCGGTGACCATGGTGATCGCCGGCGCCAGCGTCCGCCGGGCGCGGTTCCAGGCCAGCCACAGCACGGCCGGCGGCCGCGGCGGCTCGCGGTTCCACGAGCCGTGCGCGGCGATGACGGCACCGCCCGACCAGGGCGCCCCGATCTTGGTGCCCTCCAGGAAAGACATGCCAAGCGGCGCCGAGTGGGCCGGCAGGCCAACCGCCAGCGGGACCAGCTTTGCGCAGTTCAGGTGGCCGTCACCGGGGTTGGTCAGCGCGTCGGCGACAAACGGGATGCGGGCCAGGGATCCGGCCGGGTGGTTCTCGTCCTGATCCGGATTGCAGTAGGGCCAGCCGAGGTTGCGTCCGGCCACCACCGGGACCACCTCATCCGGCGGGTGATTGTTGACGTAGGACTGAATCACCAGGCCGAAAGCGTCGGCGTGCCCGCCGTACTTCTTATGGAAGGGGTACGGGATGTTGTCGCGGTTGTTGATGGCGGTCCAGACCACGCCGTCCGGCGCCAGCGCCAGGCCTTCCCCGTTGCGCACGCCGCGCTCGACCACGTGCGCATCCCTGCCGTCCGGCCGGACTGACATGATCACCGCACGGGGCGGCGACATGGTCAGGTCGTCCGGGCTGGCGTTCGACGAGCTGCCGATCTCAAAGTAAATGGTTCCGTTGCGGCTGACCACGACGTCCTTGGTCCTGTGCACGTCGTCACCGGACGGATCGGTGTCGGGCAGCCCGCGGACAAGAACCTTCCTGGCCCCGGTGATCCCCGCGGCGCCCCACGGGTAGCGGTCGATCTGATCGGACTCGGCGACGTACAGGACCCAGTGACCGGACACCCGGGCGAAGGCCAGGCCCTGCGGCTCGGTCAGCCCGCGCAGCAGTGTCCGCGGCTTCGCCGTGCCCTGCGCGTCAGGGACAAGCTCGGTCACGATGCCGTTGTCCGGCTCGCTGACCAGCAAGTCGCCCGCCGGCGTCCAGGCTTCCATCCGGGCGCCGGGAACCCTGGCCCAGACCCGTGCGGTCCAGCCTGCCGGGATCTGGAGGGTTCGCGGGGTGGCAAACGCGCCGCCGCCCTCGCCGGCCGGGACGACCAGGCGGACTCGCCGCAGCCTGACCGACGTCCCGGTCGCAGCCGAGGTCACTGACGCCGTCGCGTGGCCGGGGGCCGCCGTCTTGCCGGCGCCCGGTCCTGCTGCCCGACTCGAGCACGCTGCGGCGAGCGCAGCCACCGCCAGCACTGATGTAGCCACTCGCACAGCCATCATGAGTCCAGTGGATCACCTGCGCGGCTCGCCGTCCGGCTAGTCCGGCAGTTCCGGTGGCCTCGCGGCGGGCCGCCGGGCACCGGCCTAGTCGACCGGAGCATCGCGCGGCGGGCGGCCTGGACCACGCATCTGCCGTACCTTTCCCGGCAGCCGCCCCGCGTCGGCCAGCGCCTTGCGCAGCAGGAACTCAATCTGGGCGTTCGTGCTGCGCAGCTCGTCGGCCGCCCATTTCGCCAGGGCGTCGTGGACGGCCGGGTCGAGGCGCAGCAGGACGCCTTTTCGCTCGCTCACGTCGATACCGTGTCTGCCGTCACTGGTAGAGCGTGCCGGTGTTGACGATGGGCTGGGTTGCCTGTTCGCTGCACAGGACCACGAGCAGGTTCGACACCATCACGGCCTTCCGCTCCTCATCTAGTTCGACGACGCCCTCCTCTTCGAGCCGGCGAAGCGCCAGCTGCACCATGCCGACCGCCCCCTCGACGATCCGCTGGCGGGCGCCGACCACCGCGCTGGCCTGCTGCTGCCGCAGCATGGCCTGGGCGATCTCCGGCGCATAGGACAGCCGGGTCAGCCGCGACTCGATGATGTCCACTCCGGCCGACCTGACCCGGTCGGTGAGCTCGGCTGACAGCTGGCGAGTGATTTCCTCGGCATTGTCGCGCAGTGAGATAGCGCCACTTCCCCGGTTGTCATAAGGGTAACTAGAGGCGATGTGGCGTACCGCGGTCTCGGCCTGGATGCTGACGAACTGCGTGAAGTTGTCGACGGCATAGACCGCTTTGGCCGTATCCCGGACCTCCCACACGATCACCGCGGCGATCTCGATCGGATTGCCGTCGGCGTCGTTGACCTTGGCCTGCGTCGTCTCGATGTTGCGGATCCGGGTGGAGACCGTGATCCGGCGGGTGAACGGGTTGACCCACTGCAGCCCGGACTCCCTGATCGTGCCGCGGTACTTGCCGAACAGCTGGATGACCCTGGCGTTGCCCGGCGCGACCGGCGTCAGGCCACCGAATCCGAGCGAGGCGACAACGAGCACGATGATTCCCGCCCAGACCAGCGCGGTTGCGGTGCTTCCGTGCTCGCTTCCCGCGCGCTGGATGAGCAGACTCCCGGCTACGATCAGGACGAGGCACAGCACCACCGCTGGCAGCCCTGACATTGACCTGACTGTCCGCTCGTTGACCGGCGGACCGACCTGCTTGCCGGGCTCGGCTGACGTAATCTGCGCTGCCACCTAGATCCACCTCCGCTTAGCGTGGCTGATACCACATACGCTAGCATAGTGATATCAGTTTAAATTGCAAGCACCGCGAGGGGGCGTGTCGCGCTTGCGAAGTTGCTGCCACGGAGTGCCATTCGCGAGGCCGGCGGGGAGCAAAGTCGCGAGGTCAGCGGGGCGGCAGCCCGGCGGGCTAGGCCCGCCGGGGGAACTGGCTGAAGTCGGGCTTCCGGTGCGCCTTGAACGCTTCCCGGCCCTCCTGTGCTTCCTCGCTGCCGTAGAAGAGCAGGTTGGTGTCGTGAGCCAGCTGCTGTATGCCCGCGTAGCCATCCTCGGCCGCGTGGAAGCTTGCCTTCATCAGCCGCAGCGCGAACGGCGATAGCGCCAGCATCTCGCGGCACCACCGGACGGTCTCCCGCTCCAGGTCGGCCAGCGGCACTACCGCGTTGACGAGCCCCATCTCCGCGGCCTGCTGCGCGTCGTACTGACGGCACAGGAACCAGATCTCCTTGGCCTTCTTCATGCCGACTAGCTGGGCCAGCGAGCTGGCGCCGAAGCCGCCGTCGAACGAGCCGACCTTGGGCCCGACCTGGCCGAACCTGGCATTGTCGGCGGCGATCGTGAGGTCGCAGACCACGTGCAGCACGTGACCGCCGCCGATCGCCCAGCCTGCCACCATCGCCACGATCGGCTTGGGGCAGCGGCGCATCTGCACGTGCAGGTCGGTGACGTGGAAGCGGCCGACGGACTTCTCGTCGAGCTGGTAGCCGCTGTCGCCGCGCACTCGCTGGTCGCCGCCCGAGCAGAACGCCTTGTCGCCCTCGCCGGTCAGGATGATGACGCCGACTGACTCGTCTTCCCGTGCGACGGTCAGTGCCGCTGAGATCTCAATGATCGTCTGCGGCCGGAACGCGTTGTGCACCTCAGGCCGGCAGATCGTGATCTTGGCAATGCCATCGTCCGAGGTCTCGTACCGGACGTCGGCGTATTCGCCAGAGGCATGCCAGCGGATGTCAGCGGTGTCAGTCATGCCGCTAATTCTGCATCGGTGCCGGAAGGTGACAGCATTCGGGCATGGTTAACCCGTCCGTTCTTGTCGTTCCCCAATGGCAGGGGTCGGTACGTCCGCAGGCCCCGGCGCTGGCGGCAGGGGCAGCGCAGCTGGCAGATCTTGCCCGCGCCCGCGGGGTCGCGGTGCGCGACGCCCGGGGGCTGCCAGGGACCAGGTCGGCGGGCCGCCACGGAGTCGATTCCTTCGACGCGATCCTCGCCGCGCAGGCCCTGATCGCGACAGCGCTGCCGGCCGGGCCGACGCTGGCGATAGGCGGCGACTGCAGCGCAGATCTCCCGCTGGCGGCCAGGGAACTGCGCGATCGCGGTGGCGACGTGGCCGTGCTGTGGATCGACGCGCACGCCGACTTCAACAGCCCCGCCAGCTCGCCGTCCGGCGCGTTCCACGGCATGGTGCTTCGCTGCCTGGCCGGCACCGGGCCCGACGAGCTGCTTCCGGCGACCGCGGCCAGACCAGACTCCCTGGTACTGGCGGGGACGCGCTCGGTCGACCAGGCGGAGCGCGCGGATCTGGTCGCCGCCGGGATCGAGCCGCTGGGGATGCGAGCGCTAGCCGAGCCGCAGATCGTCGCGGCTGCGCTGCGCCGCACGGGCCGGGCGGCAGTGCATATCCACCTCGATCTCGATGTGCTCGATCCTGAGGTGTTCCCGCATACCACCTACGCCGAGCCTGGCGGCGCGACCGTCGGGCAGGTGGCCGCGCTGCTGCGGGCAGCGGGGGAGACACTGCCGGTCTGCTCCGCCTTCATCGGCGAGCATCTCGGTGGTGATGTGAGCGCCACGGAAGTGGCCGGTCCGCTACTGGGCGGGCTGCTGGCGATGCTCGGCGGGCCGGCCTGACTCACTGGTACGGGCGGCCTCACTGGTACAGCGCGGCCGCCGCGCGGGCGGCATCCGCCACCCGGTCGCGCAGCTCGGCCGGCTCCAGCACCTCAAGATCGCCGGCCAGCCGCAGGAAGTCGGTGACAGCCTGGCTGGCCGACTCGATCGGGACGCGCGCAGTGATCCAGCCGTCGGGCCCGGTCGTGCCGCCGGCCTGCACCGCGGCGGCAACGGCGGCCCCGAGTAGCGCGCGCATCCGCTCGGTGCCCGGCGGCGAGATCCGGATTACCGCGTGGCCGGTGTGCAGGCGCTGCTGAAAATCGGCCAGGTAGTCGCGCCAGTACGCCTCGAGCTCGAAGTCCGGCGCGGGCTCGAAGGTCCGGCCCGGCGCGATTGCCTCGATGATCTGGTCGACCCGGTAGGTGCGGAAGCTGCCCGCGCAGCGCGCTACCACGTACCAGACGCCGGCCTTGAGTACCAGTCCGTGCGGCTCGAGCGTGCGCTGCACCTCGGCCGGCTCCTTCCACCGCCGGTAGGCCACCTCGAGCACCTGCCGGTCCCAGACCGCGCCGGCCACCGCGGCCAGGCAGGGCACGCTGCCCGGTGCCGCGTACCAGCCGGGAGCGTCCAGGTAGAACCGCTCGCTGAGCCGGTCGGCGTTCTCGCGCATGGACGCGGGCAGCGCCGCCCTGAGCTTGAGCGTGGCCGCGGTCAGGACACTGCCCAGGCCAAGCTCGGCCGCCGGTCCCGGCAGTCCGGACAGGAACAGGGTCTGCGCCTCCGCCGGCGTCAGGCCGGTGAGCCTGGTCCGGTAGCCGTCAAGCAGCTGGTAGCCGCCCGCGTGCCCGGCGTCTCCGTACAGGGGCACTCCGGCCCCGTGCAGGGCCTCGGCGTCCCGGTAGATGGTCCGGACGGATACTTCCAGCTCATCGGCCAGCTGCTGGGCGGTCATCCGCCCGCGAGTCTGCAGGAGCAGCAGCATGGACAGCAATCGGCTTGCGCGCACCAGCTAAGTGTCACCGAGACCACTGACAGTTGATGTCAGTGGATCCGTCCTAGCCTCTCCGAGACGACAGACACGATGAGAGGACGTACGTGAACGACTTCGGTTTCCTGGTCGGTAGCTGGGACGTGGCCAATCGCTGGCGGAGCGACTTCCTTGACCCCGCTAGCGAGTGGGAGGAGTTTCCTGCCATCAGCCACGCCTCCGGCCACTTCGACGGGGCAGCGAGTTTCGACGAGATCACCTTCCCGACGAAGGGCTTCGCCGGCATCACCCTGCGCCTGTACGACCCGGCGGCGCAGCAGTGGTCGCTGTACTGGGCGAGTAAGCGCACCGGGACGCTCTTCCCGCCGGTGGTCGGCCGGTTCACCGACGGCGTCGGTGAGTTCTTCGGCCCGGATACCTACAACGACGTGCCCATTCTGGCCCGGTTCCGCTGGTCGGGCATCACGGCCGAATCAGCGCGCTGGGAGCAGGCCTTCTCCGTCGACGACGGTCAGACGTGGGTGGACAACTGGCTCATGGACCTGACCCGGCGTCACTGACCCGGCCAGCGGCTGACCAGCCGCCGGGGCCGGCCAGGAAGGCCAGCTCCGCCGGATCGGCCGGGGAACTGGTGGTCAGGTCGAGGTACTGCTCCTCGGCCGGCTCCGGCAGTGCCACGGAGGCTGCGCTCGGTGCCGGGCGCGGCCGCCGCGGCCGGCCAGCCGCGGACGTGCCGCCCCGGCCCCGGTAGATGAGCAGGCCGTTCACCGGGTCAGGCACGGCATCGAGCGCGGCCCGGACGACCGGCAGATTGCGAAATGCCTCCCACTGGTCGGCGTCCTCGAAGTAGACCTCGAACGCGACGCCCCAGGTATCGGCGTGCCAGGTCCCGTCCCGGGCACCATTGGTGAGGGCAGCCTCGATGAGCTCGGAGTCGTGCGCGGCCTGCCAGCCGAAGGCCGAGATCTCTCCGTGCAGAACCTCGATGGACCACCATTCCGCCATATCTTGCGATAGTACGTCTGTTCCTGGTCGAGCGGAATGGCTGCTCAGCGGCCGTTGCTCCGCCCCTAGCGAACAGCCGTCGCGGCTGCGCTGGCAGCGCTGGCGGCGCTGGCCGGCTCGCTACACCCGGCCGCTGAGGATCAGTCCCTCCATGCCGAGCGAGCGCGCCGGATAGGTGCCGACGGTCACGCACGCGGTGGCGGCCGGGCAGGCGACGAACAGGAGCGCGGGTGGCGCGAGCGCGCCCTGGGCCTGGCTGCCGACCGTCCTGGCGTTGGCGGGCACCGGTGCCCTGACCGTTGTCCACGCCGACCCCGCGCCGGTGAGCACCAGCGTCTGGGCATCGCCGGAGGTGTCGGTGTACTCGCCCACGGCCACGCACCCGGTCGCCGACGGGCAGGCGACCGACGCCAGCCGCGCGCCGGGACTTCCCTGGGCCGGCGCCGCTCCCTTCGGCAGCGGCGCGGTGATGGCGGTCATGACGCCGCCGTGATCGCTGACGATCAGTCCCTGCCTGCTGCCTGAGCTATCGGTGTAAGCCCCGGTGGCGACGCACGTTCGCTGCTGGCAGGCGATGCTCGGGAACGAGGTCGCCGGGTCTGCCGCCGCCTGCGCCGGGAGCGGTGTCGCGGTCGCGGCCCAGGAAGCGCCGGTGCTGCTGACCAGGAAGCCGGCGGTGTCGGCCGAGTACGCGCCGGCAGCGACGCAGCTGGCCGGAGCCGGGCAGGCCACGGCGGACAGCTCCGCGCCCGGCACGGTGGCGCCAGCGGGCAGTGGCGCCCTGATGGCCTTCCAGCTCGTGCCGCGCAGCGTCACCAGCATGCCCTGCCGGTTCCCCAGGCTGTCGAGGTACGAGCCGACCGCGGCGCAGGAGTCCGTCGCCGGGCAGGCAACGGAGACCAGCTCGGCCGCGGGCCGCCCGTCCGCATCGGCAGGCAGCGGCGCCGCCCGGCCCGACCAGGCCGAGCCGTGCCCGGTGACCAGCAGGGCTTCGTCGGAGTTACCGGTCGCGTACTGGCCGACGGCGACGCAGGCGGACTTCGAGGCGCAGGCCACGGACATGATCCGCGCACCGGGCTTGCTGGCCGCGTTGCCGGGCAGCGGCGCGGTGGTGGCGGTCCACGTGCTGCCATGCCCGGCCAGCAGCAGCCCCTGCTGCTGGCCGGCGCCGTGGTAGCTGCCGCCTGCCACGCAGGCGGTCGCCGACGGGCACGCGACACTCGTAAGGCTCGCGCCGGCCGCCGAGCTGGCCGGGAGCGGGACCGCGACGGACTTCCAGGTCTTGCCCGTCTTCGCGACCAGCATCGCGGCGCTGCCGCTGGCACCGACGGCCGCGCAGCTGCTCGCGGAACCGCAGGCGACCCCGAGCAGCCGGCCGGCCGCCGCGCCACCGTGCTGCGGCGCCTCGGCCGCCAGCCAGCCGCTGCCGCCGGCGGCGTTGCTGCCGCCTGGAGTCGTGCCCGGGGCCAGCCGGAGCCACGCGAAGTCGGCGTAGAAGCCGTCCTCGGCACTCCAGGTCCTGCTGCTGGCGGAGACGGCGACGGTGTCGAAGCCGTCGGCCCCGTCGGTGTCCGACGGGTCGCCCTGATTCAGCGTCCGGATAGTCCAGCCGGACGAGGTAGCGGTCACGGCCGTCACGACGGCCACCTGGGTGTGGTCGCCGTTCTCCTTCTGCTTGCTCCGGCCGCCCCACATGGAGATGATGTCGCCCGGTCCCGGCAGGCTGACGGTGCTGCCAGCCGCGGCTGCGCCGGAGGCCGAGGCCGGAATCGCGAACGAGGCGCTCGCCAGCGCCACGAAGTTGCCGGCGACGTCGTTGTCGAACAGGGTGTGGCCGGTGATCGCGTACAGGAAGCGGTTAGCCAGCTCGGTCGGCTGGAACCCGGCAAAGGAATCGAACGGCGTCTTGCCCGCGGTCTTGCGGCTGCTCTGGCACGCATAGACATCGCGGTAGCTGCCCAGGCTGGTGCCGCCGTAGCTGGCACACCAGCTCGCGCCCAGGCCTTCGCCGGGCGTGAACGCTCCGGCCGGGCCGATGCCGGCCAGCAGCGCGGTCGTGCCGCCGGCCGCAACGACCGCCAGGGCCATCGCCAGTGACGTTATCCCGCGGCGCCTTCGTGCCATCAGAGTCCTTCCCCCATGAGCGAAATGCCATCCTGCGGCGCAATTATTATGGCACCCGGCACCGATTAATTGCCTCAATGCATAAACCCCTATGGCGCCGGTCGGAATACATCAAAAGATGGCTCTCTGGACATCTGTTCGCGGATCGGCCCCGTCACCTTCATGTGCAATTTCACTGAAGAACTTCCACGCCGTTAATACCGTCTGAGTTATTCTTGGTCTCGCGCACAGGGCATGCGCTGTAGATGCGATGATCGCGTCCAGTAAGTCTTTTATCCCAGCATGCAATACAAACCGGGGGTGTGGCTTTTATGCGCCTGGATTCCCAGGAGCCAAGAGCACGTGAAAATGTAAGCATCAACCGGGCAGTGCGGGTCGAGCAGCTGCATTCCCTGGCCCAGGCGGAGATGGCGCACACGCTGCCCTTCAGCCGGGTGCCGATGCGGCCGCTGACCGTGCTGGCCGAGCC
>Ga0070764_10000651_pt1 | contig 13990 bp, 20 predicted proteins | sample HubBroMetageWRM4_FD_67287 | JGI IMG/M metagenome (GOLD analysis project Ga0070764, IMG submission 67287) | Warmed soil microbial communities from the Hubbard Brook experimental Forest, New Hampshire - Hubbard Brook CCASE Soil Metagenome WRM 4 | ecosystem: Environmental > Terrestrial > Soil >... | reverse complement strand
TTCGCCCACATCGATCGTTAGGTAACAAATCGCCGAAAGAGTTCGTTCTGGCGCGAGAACGAGACCTCGCAAGTGCTTAAAATCACAGGTCGCGCTTGTCTGAAAAAGCGCCCACGGTCACAAGTGCTTAAAATCACAGGTCGCGCTTGTCTGAAAAAGCGCCCACGGTCAGGGACGCGGTTGACCCCGGCGGACTCGGCGCTCCCACGTTCTGCGCTCCAGCGCTGCAGCCAGCGACGAGGCCGGCAGACAGGGCAAGCGAGGCGCGAAAGCGTTGACTATTCAATAACTTCATTTTGAAGTTGCTCCCTTGCTATAATGCGTCACCCAAAACGTGAAAAGGCCTAAGAGCCAAGGGTGCGCCTTTTCATGCTAGCCTACACTGGCTATATTTGGGAACAATCATCCCTGCCCTCCGTTGCTTGCTCCCGACAAGGAAACATCTCCACGCCGATCCATCAGCTTAGCGTTGGCGTGATCGTCAAACTCGGCGCAACCAAATCTGGGATCGCTTCGCAACTAGAGCTCGGCTGAAACGGAGCGGTGAGATGTCAGAATATTTGGCCTAGCATGGCGGTTCTTGGCCTTCCACGCGCGCTGCATACGAATTCAACGCGTTGCAATCCGTGCGCCGAGTGGGACCATCTCGATGGAGGCGATCGACTGAGTTGCGCCGCATAGGCATCTCGCCATCGCGTTCGTGGCATCGGAAAGTACGTTGCTCAACTGCATGGTGCCGGGTGCGCCGCACGACGGGAAAGTAAAGCAGGCGCAGGCTGTCAGCGCCGCGACAGACGACGCGCTGGTTCCGGCGCGCTATATGCTAACCAAGAAGATGGAAGCTCAGATCGCGGCGATCGGCTTTAGAGCGTCTTGGCGCGAAGTTGGGCACAATGGCCGTTTGCCCGTGTATAAAGAATTGAAGAGCAGTACTCGCGCCATCCAAACGCGCCGTGCATGCTTTAGCAACGCATCACCTTCCGTGCTTACGGACAGACATGAGCAGCATATAGGTCAAAGTGCCGGCGCCTGAGCCGGTCACGTCCCAAGTGCAGTTCGTGTTGCTATTGTTAACTACAAGCACCCTGAACCCGGTCCAAACTAGCAGACACTCGTTTGCCACAACGGCGCTATCGTTGACCGTGAGCGTACCGGCGGAGCAGAGATCGCCAATAGGTGAAAACTTCTGCGAGTCCAGCGAATCGATCACAGCGGACGCCGGTGACCAGCATGCGCCTCCGCTATATGTTTGAGATACATCCGCCGTGAAGAGTGAGTCGTTGTAGACCGTTACAGTCGGTGCTATATACACCGCCTTTGAGACCGCGGGCGTCACTGGGGAGGGCGACGAGCCCGTGCCGCCGGAATTCGCGCAGGCTGTCATGCACGCGATCAGCAGCGCTGCCGCGAGCCAAATGCGAGTGTTTTTCATAAACTGATGCTCCTACTTCAAGTTACTCTATTGTACTAAGCGCCTCGGCAAGTAAATCAGGCGCCTTCACACGTGTAGGCGATCTTAACCTTCGTAGCCGTTGCGATTGTGGAGCCAGTCTCGTTGCGAAAGCCTACATCAGCGGCAAACGTATCGCTTGTAGCGCTCGCGGCGACGAAGTTGAGAATCACGCCGTACCAGGTAGAACTCGATGTCCCACCATTAAGGAGAATGCCGTGGCAATCGAAGTTCAAATTGGCGAAGTTAGCATTTCCAGAGAAGCCAATAGCGGGAGACAGCGTGCAACTGCTGCCGTTGGTGCATGTCCCGTCAACCTCTTCTAGTTGGACGTCATGCACAAAGTGAAAAGTCGTCGCGCAGTTGTTGCCGTTCTGTTTGTAACACGGCCCAGTGACAACATCTTGTTTCACGCCTGATTGATGCAGCGAAGCTTCTGCGGTCTGCGGGGGGCCGAAGCGCATCGCGGAGGCTGCGCAGCCCACGAGCAACGCCGCAAGAATTGCGAAAGTAAGGCCCTGGCGTTTCATAGCGTTTCCTCCGATCAGAATCGGCGAGTTTTATTTCTAAAGCGTATAGTACGAACCTAGCCAGATAAGGCCATACTAACGGCGCGGTCTTTCGAAGTCAAGATGTCGTGAGCAAAAAAAGCGGGATTAGCCCGACGTAGTTCGAGAGGGAAGCGCATCAGTGCGACTTCGGAAAGTCCGAACCGGTCGAAGAGTGTTAGTCAAGAAACTTGAGAACCGGCAAGGGGAGGGTCCGATGAAAATGAATAGAGCAAAGACTTGAGCAAGACGAAACTGGCGATTGCTGATTCGCCACACTCGTACGCGTCACTGATTGTGCCAAAAACGGTACCTGTTTTGATAGGCACAGACGATCATGATATTTTGTGCGGCAAATGTGAAGCGACCATTGGCTCCGCCATTTCGCCACTTACCGTTAAGCGGCGGTTTGGAGCTCCGTACCAACTACTTGTTCTTTGTCCAGGCTGCGACACAACCAACGTCCTTCCATTCACTTTAATCACTGACAGTGCGGAAGCCTAGGACTGAGTCAAGCGGGTTGGCAACGTCTCCAGCCGGTATGCGCTCATGATGCCATCGCAAAGTCGTTGAGGATTAAGAAAAGAGTGCGTGTTATGCAAAACCCAACCACGGGTCCGCCGATCACTCCCTCCATTCGAAATGCCGACCCGCGCGATTCACAGGGTCGGTTCGAAGATCAGGGAGTTATCGGTTTGTTGCCTGGTGTTCACGAGTTCGCGCCAGGTGGGAGCATTACTATCGCCTCGGACGGCACATGCTCGATCAAGGACCGCACGTTCCGTTCGAGCTAGCTTAAGGATCCCAAGGCCTAGGCCCACTTATCTGTGCTTTAAGCCAAGAGATCGAATGTTTTCTGACCGAGCTTATCTATAGGCCGCACCGGAGTAGTAAAAGCGACATAATGACAACGACCCGAGAGAAGCCGCGATCACTCACGGCTTCTCTCGGGTGACGCGGACGCCGCGCTACTGGACGTGACCCCGCCTTTCTGAGGAGGTTTGATTGTAGTTTAGATTCTCGAGCATTGAGTTCGACGTATCGATCGAATACGTGCAGTCAGCGTCGGTGCCGTTCTCCACGCTAAACGAGAAGTGTAAGCCTCCAGTGTGATTGCGGGGTTCTGTGCGCCGAGCAAGGCGTCCCGTTTCCCGGCCTGCACAGTGCGCGGCCATTGACACAATCGCAACGCGGTTTGCTGGGATTCTCCAGCGCATTGACGCTTTGCCCGATCATGTAGCCCATGAGCGCCTGCTGCAGCATCGCGCCGTACTTCGAAAACGAGACGCCACGCCCGACGAACTCGAGCTTGCGCCCCACGGCCCCATGTCGCCGCACGATTGCGCGCCGTTGGGCTTGCTAATCGTCGACGGCGATCCAAACGCCGTTGCAGGGTTACAATGGCAACCGATCAAATTCGCATAAACTATGGAGCTTTCGCCTGCAAGAGGTTATGCAGTTCTGACGAACTGCGTGCTTTGAAACTTCAAGAAAAGGCTCATTGACCGTACTTACTTTTGCTCGATGATAACTGGCAGAACCCAGTGTTTTGGTTGATGATGAATATCCAGGGCGTAAAGATTCACTGACCTAGGCCATGGGTGTGCCGCAAAGTGCTGTCTTGCCGTGTAGGATGTCGGTAGCATCACGGTTGTACATATCGTGTCGTTACGGCGGTATCGTACCACGTAGTGAGTCGGTGGCAGGAATGTAAGCAGCCGAGAGATTTCGACGTCGTAACATGACTTCACCTGACTGAGTTCGACTCGCGCGACGATCGTGAAGCCTTTGCTGTCGCCTAAAGCGCTGGCAGTAGAGACAATGGCGGGCTGCCATGTTCCCGCCGCTGATGTCGATACGGGCGTAAAAGTAACTGCTACTGCCAGTATCCCTATAGTGCAGAGAAGATATCTCATGGAATTCTCCTGTTGCCGAGATCTATGAATCGAATGCAAGGTGACGGAATCGATATCACCGTTTCATGCGTTAAAACGTCACGACCGCTCCAGCGCGAGACACCGGCAGCGTTTGATTGCCATCCGCGGTGTGCAGCCCGACCGTCTTACGGTCTCCGGGCTCGCTGATCGAAATCACGACTTGGCGAATAGCCAACACGCAACGCTTGTGTTCGGTGCCCGGTAATCTAGCGACAACCGCGACGACTAATATCGTCGGAACGTGTCGGATTGTTGGTCGCGGCCCGATTCTACTCAGAATCCCGGCGAGCTAACCTTATCCGACGGCGTATATGACGCGCCTAATACACCGCTCACGAGATCTGGACTGGTTTTGATTTTCCAAGAATTGGTTCTGACTTTGCCGAGATCAAGCCAACCTGAGTCGTCACCCATCACCAATTTGCTGTCGTCCTCGTTGAAGGAGCCGGTGTCCGGCGAGCCAGCATTCAATTCATTGAGTGGCGTCGGCCCTAGCGTCTGGAAGGGTCTTGAATGCGGCGTAAGCGGCAGCTGGTAGCGGTAAATCAGTCGGTACGACTTAAGAACAAGGTTTAAAACTTGCGTGCGGTCATTGATGTAAACGCCCCCGAACGCCGCCGAGACGCCCTTGAGCTCAACCACGGTAAACGATGGATGCGTCGTAGGATTCTTGATTTCGCCAATCTGCCAAAGGCTGTTGGAGTCTGCCGTAAAATCGAACCAAAGGTTTCCCTTGGCATCGACATCCATATAGTAGATTGTGCAGGCTGGATCGCAGTAGTGTGATCCGACCGGAATGAACGTTTGTTTGCTGGGATCCTTCGCGTTCCACCAAAAGAAGCCGGGTGTGAGGCCCTCATTGCTGCTCTCGTCGGACCCGTAAGAAAGCTCTGAAAAAACGTGCCCCTGAGAATCCCAACTGCCGTCAAACGAAACAAAGTAACACCGATCACTGCCGGGACACTCAATTGCAGCGTTTGCTGCGTACGTACGTTCCAACTCGCCGCTCGAACTATATTCCTGAATGCCGCCGCCTGTGGTTTGCGACGGTAACGCATAACAGTTCACCCAAACGTTTTGAGCGGAATCGACTTTGACGGTGCCCGGCGTTGCGCAGCCATTTGACTTCGTATCAATAGAAGACACCACGTTCCCGCGCTTGTTGAGGGCGAATAGATAGCCGCCCCCAGTTACAGTCGCCCATAGCGTGATGGGACCCTTGGCGGTAACCTCCGCCGAGCGTGAAGACATCTGAACATTTCGAGGAGGTAGTGAAAGCGCCGTCTGCTGAGAACATGCGGCGATTAGAGAAGCGCAGGCGATAGGCGCGAGTGTAAGACGCACAAACGGGTACCTCCGGAGTTGCTGCTTTATAATGCAAGGCGCATTACCTGGTAGTGATTCACGTTTCGTGACTAAAATGCTATCATGACTGGGACCTAAGGCTCATTTTCTGACAATAAAAGATCTATATTAGCAACGTCGAGGCAGGGGCGTCAGAAGAGTCACTTTACGAACACCCAACCGCGCCGAACTAGTGGGTCAACTGATGCTGGTTCGATTCAGTGGAGAGTTGCAGATTAGGCATCAGGCGGCTTGACTCATGCGACATTCGAAAACCGCAAGCGCGGCTTCGTTTCGATTTTTGAACTGATGTTTAACGAGTAGTTCGCACTCCAGCGTTGCGTTGAAGCTTTCGCACATCGCATTGCCAAAGCAGTCGCCAACTGATCCCATGGATGGCCGAACGCCTGCATCAACGCAGCGCTTGCCAAACGCGATCGAGGTATATTGGCAACCCTGATCGGAATGATGAATCGCGTTGGTTGGTTTTCGCCGGTACAACGCCATGTTGAGCGCATCAAGCACAAGTTCGGTTCGTAGGTGATTGGCCATCGCCCAGCCGACCACGCGACGGCTGAACACATCGAGCACGATTGCAACGAAGAGAAAGCCCGACCACGTCGGAACGTACGTGATATCCGCCACCCACAACTGGTCTGGCCCCGCAGCGGTAACTTTCCGATCGACGAGATCCGGAGCCGGTCGCGCATCATGGTCGCGAACCGTTGTTATAACGCCTTTTCGCCGCGTGGCGCCTTGGATATTGCGCTCGCGCATCAACCGTGCAACTCGACGATCGCTCATGCGAATGCCTTCATCGCGAAGGTCAGCTTGCAACCGTGGGCGGCCATAATTGCCGCGAGATTTGCGGTGCAAGGCTTCGATGCGATCGCCGAGCGCCATATCACACTGGCCCCGCTTTGATGGTGCGCGATGCAACCACGCGTAATAGCCGCATAGTCGGCGTGATAAGACTTCACGAATTCGAATGCTTGTCGGGGATCGAGCGGGTTCCCCGAGCAAACCACGCCGCGGCTTTTGACAATATTTCGTTTTCGATAGTGCGCCACTTATTTTCGCGTTTGAGTTTTGAAAACTTAGCACGCTCTTCGGAGGTTAAGCCGTCGCTTCGTGTGCCGGCATCGACTTCATGCTGCTTGCACCAGTTTCGTACGGTTTGCGGTGCGAGATCAAATTCGCGCGCAAGCTCGTCGTGACGGCGACCGGAGCGAGCCAGCTCGATGATCTTTTGCCGGAAGTCAGGCGGGTAAGAACGGGGGTGTGTTCGCATTGGGCGGACCCTTCTCGGCTAAGCCGAAAGTGTCCACCAAACCGAGCCAGCATCAGACGTACTAACAAAGCGCCGAGACCGAGGCAAAGATACACAGTGAGCGTACACAAGCCCAAAGATAACCACTGGAACGCCTTCGTCCACTCCTGAAAGCGACGCCAGGAACGCCCCTCGGCGCTGCGAGCTAGGCGAAAGAAAGTTGGATTGATATGCCTTATGTTCGCGTGCGGCTTACCGCTTTTCTAAAAGTAAGCGTGGTTTGGGCGCTCTCCGCGACCGTCTTCGCAGCGTGCGGAGGCGTTGGTCCACCAATCTTATCTGGAGTCGGGGGAAGCGCTTCGTCGCGTGCCACGTCGAGCGAGACGTTTGGTTTTACCGGCCAACCGCAAAACTTTACCGTCCCTGAGGGCGTTACGCAACTGAAGATCAAGGCCGAGGGCGCGGGCACATCATTGGCGCGCGGTGGCCTTGTCGTTGCGACCATCGCAGTGCAACCGGAAGAATCGTTAGCGATCATAGTTGGCGGAGCACCGAACGGAATGAACGGTGGCTATAATGGCGGTGGCGCCGGTGGAGATTGCGACGACGGTGATCCATCATGTCCGTTAATTGGCGAAGGCGGAGCAGGTTCGTCCGATGTGCGCGAAGGCGGAAGCTCATTGAACGACCGCGTCATCGTTGCTGCCGGCGCTGGCGGGAAAGGCGGCCCGGGTCAATATCACGGAGGCCGTGGTGGCGCCGGCGGTGGGCATATCGGCGGGCGAGCGGGTAACGGTAAAAGCGTCTTTGTTAGTAGCCTCAATGGAACCGCCGGCGGTGGTGGGGGTGGCACCGGTGGCGCACAAGATCAGGGAGGGGTCGGCGGCGCCGGAGGCACCGTAAATGGCAGCCACGAGTATATCGTTCCGGGCGTGCCCGGTGGAAATGGGGCGGTTGCAGCTGGTGGAGCGGGCGGTACGACCGCTCAGGGTTATGACTTCGCTGGAGGTTGCGGCGGTGGTGGCGGCGGCGGCTATTACGGCGGTGGCGGAGGCGGCAGCGGTGCAAACGGCAGCGAGCCTCCGGGCGGATTCTCGAAGGGCGTTGGATCGGGTGGCGGTGGTGGCGGAGGCTCTTCGTTTGTACAACAATCGGCGAAGAGCGTTACGATCAAGAAAGGCAAAGGCAGCAATGCAAACGGCGTGATCGTAGTCTCATGGTGAGGCAATGAAATCGATAGCGATTGGCTGATGGATCCGTGGCCCACATTTGGCCTACATAGCGGCTGCTACCGGCGACGCCAGCCGCCGGGCGCATCATTTTTCGGCGCGAACTTATCCTCCGGTATTGCGAGCTTCACTTACGCCTGAATACTCCAGCCACACCACGCCCGGGTTCGCATAGCCAAAACCGGACGTTTGAAGGTCGCTATGTAGTATCAGCTCACTGTTATATGTAGACCATTGCCTTTACGGCACCACCTTGGCGGGGGGACCAACGGCGCCGGCACTGTGTACCGATTAAGAATCTGATTCAGTGACGATTCGAGACTGCGCTATGCCAGCAGGAGCTATGTGACTGCTGCTTTGCGCGTCCATTGTGCTGGAACGTAGAGCGCCATGGGCGCGATCAAATGTTTCCGCGAGCCTCAGCGCACTCTCCATAGGGGTGCTGCAGCCCTCTCAATTTGCCAACCAATCCCCGCGCCTCCGCCCACGGCTTCGCCATCGCGAGGCATTGCGCTAAAATACCTCGCCCCTCGAATCGGGCCCCGAACATTGGCGAAAACGTCCTGGTCTGCGTCTCGGGGCGCGCTTGACGAACGCTTCTGAGGGTCTGTGCCGCTACGTTGGGAGCCCGGAAAAAAAGATAGCGATATAAGCAACGGTCATAACGGCGGCCACGACGGCGTTGATCTTTTGCACCAACTCGGAGCGAATGCGCAGCGCTATTATCGCAAAGATCGCAAAGACCAGCAGGGCTCCGAAGTTTGCATTTAGTGGCACACGCCCGTACAAGCCAAGGTCTTTGAGGAAGCTCAGACCTATTAACAGCAATAGCGCCCCGAGGAACCACGGGCGGTTTCGTACGTAGGCGGCGCGCATATCGAAGGCGTTTGCGGCGTCGGGCACCGGTATGATGAGTGCGCACAGCAGATAAAGAGCCGCCGGTTGCGCTAATAGCACCAGAAACGCACCGAAGCTCCACGTAGTATGGGTGCGCAACGACGCATCAGCCCACCAAAGCTGCGCGACCAGCAAAAGGAGCGTGACCGACCACAGTAGGCTTGGCCAGTACATGATGGTTTGATCGCGGTTATTTATAACGCGTGCGAGGCTGCCTAGCACATGTGCGACCGCCAATCCCAGGACGATCGAAATCATAACAGACAGGTACTCAAATGGATCGTTCATCGCGCCCAACCACATGCCGCAGGAGCGTAGCTATTCATCCTGAGCACGATATCGAGCGTGGAAAAGCCTGGGCTCGATCCTGAAGGTCCTGAGCAAGGTTATCGTAGTTCGCGATGGTCTTTTCGAAGCTCTGTAGCCGCTCACTATAAGTGTTTATCAGTGCTTCCGTTTGCTTCTGGAAACGCGCGAGATCGTTCGTAGGGTCATTGACGTTCGAAGGCTGGTTACTGAGCTGACTATAGATTTGCGCTCGACGATAGTATTCCGGTCCCACTGGCTCAGAGCATCAAGGCCTTGGCTTGCAGCGTTGAGAGACGACTGAATAGAGTCTCCGAGATTTCTAGATTCGGAGTCGAGATACTTAACTTCAGAGTTTTCATAAGTAACTTGCCCCGCGATGTATGTGACCTGGCCTTTCTGATAGCAAGTCATTGGAGTTGCCAGGGCCGCGGCTTGCTCTTGAGCCCAAGTCCCCTGCATCTTGGTCCACTCGGCTGCGTACTGACTGCGAAGGCCGAATCTGCTTGGTGTCTCTGGCAGCGCTGGTTGTAACGGAGCTAAGTCATTTTGCACCTGAGTAAAAGCGGCGCGTACATGACTCTCCGCTTCGACCGAGCTATTATATGCTACATTCTTTTCTTGATTGCGACGAGACTGCTGCGCAGCAGCGGCCTGCTCTACGGCTTGTTGCTGTGCAATCGCGGCTTGTTGCTGGGCCTGCACTTGCTGAGCAACGTTAACCTTGCCTTGTACTTTTTGAGCAGCTCTCTGAAACTCTTCAAACGACCCAGCGATGAGCGTTGGATTCGCCGGAAGGCCTGTCGTGGGAATCACGAGCGATATAGCGTTCCCTTTGAGTGTTCCCGTCCAGGTCGCACCGACGTAGTTGCTCACGAGAGGGAACGAGATGCTGATGTCCGAGCCATTGCGGATGCCGGTGAATGGGGCACTTGTGGACCTCTGCTTAGCCGCGTCGTTAGGATCGGATGCGATCACCTGCACTTGGCCCTGGAGGTGTTGCGTCGTGTCCTCGGTCCAAGCTAGATAGATTGCCCAACCGTCGCCCGCTGCGTAGTAGTGCGTTGGCAGCGTTCCTCCCTGGCACGCACTCAAGAGTAGCGATATCACTAAGTAAAAAGCCGCCACGCGAAATACCAGCATCAAGAAAGCTCCTTCCGCCAGTTAACTCATTCACTTTTGCGTCTCTATACGCTCTAAAACGTCGGCTCGGATTGCTCCTTCTCGCTCGCTGAGACTTGCTCTCTAATCCTTAGCTTAGAGCTACAAGAGGCTTAACGCTTCGGCTGCGTTCGCCCAAAGGATGGGGCCGGAACCGTTCTTTGCACATGAACCGCAGTCGAATCGCGCAGTCTTTTCAACAACAAGTTGCAGTAACTTAAAAGGATTATTACACGAATGCCTATGAGCTTGCGTCAGATTGGAACTAAAGCGAAGAAGATCGCTTCGAACTGCTCAGATGTGGAGGTCAAGGAGTTCAAAGTTGTCGCCGATTTAGCGCGCTACGTGCGTGTCCATATTGACTAAAAGCTTTTCCAAAATGGGCCAGTCTGATCCGTAGGGTTAGTCCGGCGGACCCGGACCTACGACTGGGACCCGCCCCACGACCCTAGACGCAGACCCGGACGTTTTCGCGGCAGCTGTATTATCGCTAGCGCGCTCCTATGGGATACTATATAAGGTCTTCCAAACGTCCGGTGCCGCTTGCTTGCGAGGCGGGATCACAGACTGGACGTTCGGCGTCGGACGCGGCCCTGCAGTTGTGCTTTAAAGTGATGTTTGCTTATTGATACTGTTGCGCGGCCAACGACCTTACCCCAAAAATACTTTGCTCTCGCCGCTCGAAAAGCGCCGCAGTTACCCCTTCGGTGGTCCTCCCCTGCACTGATCGAGCCTGAGATATTAGTTGATCCCGAAGTAATCGTAAATTGTTCGTTCAATGTGGGTGGGACGCTATATTCCCCTGTAGTCTTGTACCAACTTCCGGTCGCCGTAAACGTCCCTGGGTAAGGTCCAGTTGCCTGTCCTTTTGCGGTAAATGACGTTTCGAAATATTCGGTGCAGGACTCGCTAAGTTTTATGTCTTTGGCGATAAGGCTTTCGCCTGAGAGACTTATCGTTGAATTTTCCTCACGTTGCGTCGTCGTGCCCGTTGCGCCGACCGGCGGCTGCGATCCGCCGCAGGCCGCAAGTAGCAGCGCGGTTGCGGCTAGTGAAATGGCGATAAACAGGCGCTCAATCATGATGGTGCTCCCACTGCTTGATGAAGTGCACTTCGTCGCCGTGCACCGCTGATACTACATAAGGCCCGTCAAACGTCCGGTGCCGCTTGCTTACGCGGAGCTTGTCGGGCGCTCAAACGTCCGGTCGTTCGCACTAAGCGGTGGCTGCATACGCGCCGACCGGTGGCTAAAATCCGCCGAATCCTGCAAGATCTTTTATTCTGATCCGTTCGAAACTGCGATTCCAAAAGGCGCCAAGTTTAATGTATTTGGCACTACGGTGTGATGCTTGTGGGCGTTCGGGTACGACCACCAGTCAATGCCGCCGTGTCCGCTCTCATAATCGCTGCTAATGACTTGATTGGCATAAATCCATATTTGGCCAGATCGCGCTGGATGTGCTGTCTTCAAAAATGTCGTTCCCACGACCGTTGCTTTGCGCCCAGAGAAGCTCAGACGATAGATTTCGGCAGAAAGTTTTTTGTTGCTGCCGCTGACATTGGATACCGTCATATGTGAGCCATCCCATTGCACAGAAGGAGGGAAGGTGGTGCTTCCGATCAACTCCTGCGCAAGAGATATCGCTATCTCGCGGAGTTCTCTCAGGCTGTGATCGCTCGCGAGATCGCGATGTCGGAGCGGCGCTGGCGTGATATCGTGTCCGGTAGTACGAGACCGCGAGATGCCACAGCGACGCGGATTGCAGCGGTTGCAACCGAGCGACGTGATAACCGTCAGCGGCCGGTGGGCTAAGAGGAAGGCATCTCTATCGCGCTGCCTGCTGCGCTGGGACTTAGCGGGCGTGACTCCGAAAGACTCTAGACCAGTCCGCCAGTCCAAGGAGACAACACATGGTGACGTTTGCACTGCGCAGCTATGCACTGAGTGTTGGCATTGCTTGTGTTGTGCTTGCCGGGTGCGGCGGCGCCGGGACGACGGCTTCCATGTCGCCAGCCGTAACGCAGAACGGTGCGCGTCGGGCGACCAGTTCCGGCGGCGATCTGTTGTATGTCGCGAATACGGCGGGCTCGATTTACCTCTATAGTTATCCAGCACTCCAACAAGTCCAAACGCTGGATCCAAATGTCGGCTACTATATAGCTGGTTCCAATCCAAACGACGGGGATATGTGTTTCGTTAGCGCCGACATCGTCCTCTGGCATCACGGCGGCTCAACGTGGTTCGCGCGATTGCAGGAATTGAGCGACTCGGTTTACTTTACCGATTGTACCTTCGACCCAACAACGAATCATGTCGCGGCGGGCCTGTTCCACGGAAACAACGGAGCGGTGGTCGCCGTATATACCGATCTTTCCGGTTCGCCAACGCTCTATTCAGACTCGAACATGACGTACGGTGCGAATTTTCTCGCTTATGACGCGAGCGGCAATCTGTTCGTTCACGGCGCTGGAGCCAAAGGCCAATTGCTGGACGAACTGGCCAAGGGTAGTAGCAATCTGGTCGAACTGCACCTTGCTCCGCACCCTAACTTCGGCTCGTTGGCTTGGGACGGCTCGCATATGACAGCCCGGGATAAGGCAAGGTTCTATCGCCTGAAGGTTGCGAGGACCAAAGTAACTACTCTTGGCAAAACAGTTCTTGGGGAACTGTTCCCCAATCCCAACGATGGATACCAAATTGAAAACGATGTCCTTATCGGGAAAGCGAAGATTGGGCACGGCGAGAGGGTCGGCTTTTGGAGTTATCCAGCCGGCGGCAAGCCTTCCGCCACGTTACAAATCCAGCTTGGGGGTGCCCGAATCGACGCGATTGCACTCTCCGTCGCGCCGACCCGATTGCGCATCCACAAATAGGGAGCGAGAGGTGAACGCCCTACACCCCAGCAGTTATGCGACGCTGACCATTGTTACGCTAAGCGCCGTACTCACTGGGTGTGGCGGATCGCAGCCGCCGATCAGCGCGCCGGGTTTCGGAGTAAGCGATCGAACTATCATATCGACATCAGAATCAAACAATGCCTTGATTTACGCAAGCAATGGCTGCAAAGGAACTTGCGTTCTGTCGTATCCAAGCGGCAAGGTCGTCGACAGCATCGCTGCTTCTGGAGGCGCTCCGTGCTCTGATGGAAACGGCAACGTATTCATTCCCAGCAGTGGTCGGCTTCTAGAATATCAGCACGGGACTACATCGCTGTTTTGGACGTACAACCTTCCCGGTACTGAAGCGGCTGCCTGTTCAATAGAGCCAACGCAAGGCTATCCCGCAATCGTTTTTCGGGCCAGTGGCGAGCAAGGTGACATAGTAATATTTAATAATGGCATCTATTACCCAACAGTTTACTCCTCCGGAATTGAGTCGAAGTACTGCGGATATGATGACACGGCCAATCTATTCGTTTCAGGTTTAAAGGACGGTCAACCGGCAATCTCTGAATTGAAAAGCGGCCAATCGAGTTTCATACAACTCTCCGTCGTCGGAAGGCTCGGGCACCCTGGCCATATGCAGTGGGACGGTAAGTACATGACCTATGAGAGTATAGAATCTTCGCACGTGAATATATCGCAGCTGTCGATTTCCGGTTCGGTGGCCACTGTGGTGCGTACTATCCACCTCAAAGGGAAGGTCAAAAGAGCGACTCAAAGTTGGATCTATGACGGTAAAGTTTCCGTACCGTTTTCAACGTCAAAGAAAGAAGGGCCGGACACGATCGGCATCTGGCCATATCCGCAGGGAGGCAAACCAGATCACATTTTTAAACTGCCACGATCCAAAGCACTAAATATCTTTGGTCTGACGATCTCGACCTGACCGGCCCGGCTCTCTTTG
>Ga0070764_10000650_pt1 | contig 13999 bp, 7 predicted proteins | sample HubBroMetageWRM4_FD_67287 | JGI IMG/M metagenome (GOLD analysis project Ga0070764, IMG submission 67287) | Warmed soil microbial communities from the Hubbard Brook experimental Forest, New Hampshire - Hubbard Brook CCASE Soil Metagenome WRM 4 | ecosystem: Environmental > Terrestrial > Soil >... | reverse complement strand
GGCGATGACCACGGTCCCAGTGTCGAACGTCGTGCCGGTCGCGGTACGGACGCGAAACCGGCCGCTCTCCTGGCGCGCGAATTCGATGACTTCCTGGCCGAGGTGGAAGGTAGGGTGAAAGGGCTCGATCTGCTGCATGAGGCGGTCGACGAGCTCCTGCGCCCCGCAGACCGGCAACGCCGGAATGTCGTAAATCGGCTTTTCCGGGTACAGCTCGGCGCACTGGCCGCCGGGGTGCTGGAGCGAATCCACCACATGGGCGCCGATCCCGAGCAGCCCGAGCTCGAACACTTGAAACAGGCCACAGGGCCCGGCCCCGATAATGACCACCTCGGTCGTAATTTCGCTCAAAACAGTCACTTCCACGGCAATGGAGGGCCGCCATTGTAGAGGGTCCCGGGCTGCCTCGCATGACTCGGACATCGCCCGAAGGCACTAGGCCGCCACGGCAGCGTTCGCGCCGGCCCGGGAGCGGCGAAATTCGCTTAGAATGCCGTACGTTTCGCCACCCGCGCCGGAGAATCATCTTGACGTCGAACGCCGAACTGCACGAGCGCCGGAAGAACGCCATCCCGCGCGGAGTCACGAATTCCCTGGCCGTCTATGCGGACCGCGCTTCCAACGCGGAACTCTGGGACGTCGAGGGCAAGCGCTACATCGATTTCGCGAGCGGCATCGCCGTTCTCAACACCGGCCACGTCCATCCCAAGGTGAAGGACGCGATCGCGAAGCAGCTCGACCGCTTCGTGCACACCTGCTTTCAGGTCACTCCTTACGAAAGCTACGTGGCGCTCGCGGAGCAACTCAACGAGCTCGCTCCGGGCCCGACTCCGAAAAAGACGATTTTCCTCAGCACCGGCGCCGAAGCAGTCGAGAACGCAATCAAGATCGCACGCTTCCACACGAAGCGCTCCGCCGTCATCGCCTTCTCCGGCGGCTTCCACGGACGCACTCTCGCCTGCATCAGCCTCACTGGCAAAGTACAGCCGTACAAGGCGGGTTTCGGACCGATGCTGCCCGAGGTGTATCACCTGCCCTTCCCGATGGCCTATCACGGGGTGACGGTCGAACAGTCGCTGCAGGCACTCGATCAGCTCTTCAAGGCGGATGTCGACCCGGCCCGGGTAGCGGCCATCATTATCGAGCCGGTCATCGGGGAAGGCGGCTTCTACGTGGCGCCGACCGAGTTGCTCCGCAAGCTGCGCACGCTGTGCGACCAACACGGCATTCTCCTCATCGCCGACGAGATCCAGACGGGATTCGCCCGCACGGGTCGCATGTTCGCCATCGAGCATTCCGGCGTGGAGCCCGATCTCATGACGATCGCCAAGAGCGTGGCGGGCGGTTTGCCGCTCTCGGCAGTGATCGGTAAGGCGGAAATCATGGATTCGCCCGGACCGGGCGGACTCGGAGGCACTTTTGCCGGGGCGCCGCTGGCGTGTGCGGCGGGATTGGCGGTGTTGGAAGTCATCCGCGAGGAGCAATTGCTCAACCGCGCGCAACACATCGGTCACTTTATGACATCGCGCCTGAAAGGGTTGCAGGTGCGCTTTCCCGCGGTCGGGGATGTACGCGCACTGGGTGCGATGGTAGCCATCGAGCTGGTGAAAAACTGCAGCGCCGAGCAACCGGATCCGGAGCTCACCAAGGCGCTGGTGCAGGCTGCCGGCCGGCGCGGACTCATCATCCTGTCGTGCGGAGTTTACGGCAACGTAATCCGTTTCCTCGCGCCGCTGACGATCGCGGACGCCCTGTTGAAAGAAGGTTTCAACATCTTCGAACAGGCGTTGGATGAGGTCGCACGCACGACGGCGGTGCCCGCGTAAGAGCGGGCCCACCCCTCGCGGGGTGACTCCCTACGCGCGACCGGCGTTAGCGTCGGTCGGCGTGTGGAAATACTCGCTCTCGGAAGCGAGCTGCTCCATCAGGCGTTTGAGCTCGGCCATGCGACCTTCGGCTGTACTGATGGGCATGCAATCCTGACAACGGGGATCGCCGCACGGCTGGCGGGAATACAGCCAGTATTGGAGGGCACCCGCGAGCAGTCCGTCCGCGATGTCCCAGAGGTCCGCGTCCTTGTCCTTGTCCGCGAGCCGATTACCCAGGTCGACGGCTTTGGTGAAGGCCGAGTCGAAAGTGTCGGCGATCTCGCTCATGAGGTCCTAAGGCTATCCGTCATGTCGATAGTATAAGGCAAACAACGCGACTTCAGTTCTCGACGCGCGGATTCCGAACGCACTTCGGCGGTACCGGCACACCCGTTACACGCCCTTACAACCCCCAGCCGCGCCCCTACCCTGAACAACCGTCCAAGAGGCCCCTTAGGTCCTCCCGGGGGCATACTGCCGCGCTTTATGCGATCCCCGCCACGGAAGTGCCCCCGGCCGAAGCGCATGATGCCCTTGGGAAAAGGGTCGCAAGCACACGACACGGAAGTCGTTCAGTCGCGGCTTATGTCATATGCAGCAAACTCCCCCAGAGACGCCGCCAATTGAGCCGCCACTCCTGCCCGCCCCTGCCCCTGTGGCGGCCGGGCGCCGTGGCTGGCGTCCCCGTTTTGGGATAGGCAGCCGCCTGGCTCTGGGTCTCGCGGGGGTGGCGGCGGTCATCCTCATCGGCCACGGACTCGCGACCCGGACCACCCGCCAGTCCACCGAGGCCGTGCGGCGGATGCAAAGCGAGAGTGAGCCGCTCGCCCGCCGCGCCAATGCCGTACTCGAGCGACTGGTCGCGTACGACCGGTCGGTCAGCGAGTACCTCCAGGCGGGCCGTTCCTCTGACTTCGGCACGATCACCGCTGCAGGGGAGGCACTGCAAAACGCGCTGACCACCTACTACGACAGCACCCCGGCCGCGGCTCTAACACCACAGGTCACTCAACTTCGCACACAACTGGCCACTCACGTCGACAAGGGGCAGCAACTCGCCAAGAGCGCAGCGCAACGTGCGCAGTGGGTGGACGAACGCAATGCAGCACTCGACCGGGTCTACCATTACGTGGCTTCCGCTGGCGGCGCCGGGTTGGCCATCAGTGGGACCCAGGTCATCGCGCAGCGCTCGCTCTCCGAGCTCGAGGCCGCCATTGCAGCGATCCGTGGGAACTTTGCTGTCGGGACCGCCATGGCTCGCCGCGAGCAGGACTTCACCTCGATCCTGACCGCTCACGTCGCGGAGTTGCAGAAATCACCGGGTCGGGCGTGGCTGGACCTGGTCCATGAAGATTTCGCCACGGCCACACGCCTGCGGGTCGCGATCGAGCACTTCGACGCGGCAAACGGTCCCGCACGGCGTGAGTTGTTGGAAGACAGCGCCACTCTCACCGCCACGGTGGAGGAACAGTTACAGGAGCCCGCTAGATTGGGACTGCTGCGGGCTGCGGAGCGCGCCGCCTCAGCAGCGGAAATCGCGGAACACACGCTTACAATGACCGGAGCCGCCGTCCTCGGCGTGGCCCTCATCATCTCGGTCGCTCTCGCCCTGAGTATCAGCCTGCCGGTGCGCCGCCTCGCGGTGGCGATCCGCTCGATGGCCAGCGGCAACCGGGACGCCCGGGCGCCGCGCGGCGGATCGGCAGAAATCGATGAATTGGCAGAATCGTTCAACACGATGGCCGATCACATCTCCGCCGCCGAGGCCAAACTGCGTGCCCACCAGGCAGAGCTCGAGCGCCATGTCGCGGAACGGACCCGCCAGTTGCATCACCTGGCGCACCACGACCCCCTGACGCAACTTCCCAACCGCAGGCAGTTGTCGGCGCGCCTGGCGAGCGCCCTGGCACGCGCGACAGCCAACAAACAACGTATCGCACTGTTGTTCGTGGACGTCGACAACTTCAAATCGATCAACGACACGCTCGGACACAACTTCGGCGATCGCGTCCTGCAAGGCATTGCACGCCGCTTAGCCGGGGCTGCGGGCCCCGGGGCCCTGCTCGCACGCCTGGGCGGCGACGAGTTCACGGTCCTGATCGAGGATGTCAGGTCGGTGGAGGAAGTCGAGAGCCGCGCCATGGCCATCGTGACCACGTTGCAACACCCTCTCACCATCGACGGGCGTGCGCTCTCGACGAGCGCCAGTGTGGGTGCCAGCCTTTATCCCGATCACGCCGAGGACGCCGAAGGGCTGCTCAAGGCCGCCGATGTCGCCCTGTTTCGCGCCAAGGAGTTGGGGCGCAATCGTTTCGCCCTCTACAAAGCCGCACTCTACGACGCGGCCGCGCAGCGTTTCCGCCTCGAGCAATCACTGCGCAAGGCCGTAGAAGCAGGCGACCTGATGCTGATGTTCCAGCCCCAGATAGCGCTGCATACCTTCGAAGTCGTGGGGTTGGAAGCCCTGTTACGGTGGCGCAAACCGGATGGCCGCATCGCCACCGCGACCGAATTCATTCACATAGCGGAGAAGACCGGCCTCATTCACGAGCTCACCGACTGGGTGTTGCGCTCGGCGACGTCCACGGTCGCGGCCTGGCGCGCGCAGGGCTGGCATCGGGCCTGCGTGGCGATCAACGTGTCGCCACCCCAATTTCTCGAAAGCGATTTTGTGGGGCACGTCGCCCGCGCACTCGAAGTGACCGGACTGCCGGCCAGCGCATTGGAGTTGGAGCTGACGGAGACGGTATTCCAGACGGGGGCGACCACGATCGACTCGCTGCGCCGCCTGCGGGAACTGGGTGTGTCGATCGCGCTCGACGATTTCGGGATCGGTTACTCCTCGCTGACCTCGTTGGAGCAGCTGCCCATCACGCGCGTGAAACTCGATCGCATGCTCGTCGAGGGCATCGATACCAACCCCCGCTCCGCGGCGATCGTGCGTTCCATTGTCGCGCTCTGCCACGGCCTCGGACTGCAAGTCGTGGCCGAAGGCGTCGAGCGCCCGGCACAACTGGAATTTTTGTCCCATTGCGGGCCGCTCGGGGTGCAGGGATACCTGTTGGCTTACCCGGTGGAAGCCCACCAGGCCGAAGACGAAGCCAAGGCGGCTGCGTCGCGTGCGAAGCTCATCCTGGAAAATGCCGCGAAGTCGCCGCAATCGGATGCTATTGGAAACTCGCTCGTTTTCGTGGGCCCGACCGGCGGACGGAAGCGGTCGAACTAGCACGTCAGCGACCCCGCTGCCGACCCTACCCGGCGCGCGCGATCTAACCTCGAACTATCCCCCCAGGCGCGATTTCAGATCGTTCAGCTCGGCACGTAATGCCCGAACCTCCTCTTCCAGCCGTTCCAGGCGATCCTCCTGCCTCATGTCGGGAAAGGCCGTTTCCGGGGTAGCAATAGCCGACCGTAGCTCGCTAGCAGTCGCGATAGCGCGACCGCCGGCGGCATGACCAGCGTCAGTTCGCGCGTCGCCAGGATGTTGCTCCGCGCCGCCTCCCTCCACCGGACCACTAAACAAGTGTGCCCAACGCGAATCACGCCGCCCGGGCTCGCGGGCCAACTGTGTCACGAAAGGCCCGTCCTCACGACGGTTCAGCCGCGTCAGTGCGGCGTCGACTTCCGACACATCGCTGAAGTCCGCCATGCGCGCCGCCCGGCTACGCAGCTCACCGGGCGTCTGCGGCCCACGTACCAACAGCTCACACACGATCGCGAGCTCCTGCGGGTCGAGCTTGAGCGTGCCGTACTCCGTGTTGCAGAAACGGTGTTGATACTTCGGGACCCGGCTACCGAAGCCGGACTTCTCAACGACGAGGTGCTTACGCCCCAGGTCATCGACAGTGTGTTGCACGATCCGCTCCTCCAACTCCAGCACCGGATCGCGGTTGCTCTTCTGATTGCACGCATTCACCAATGCGTTGAGCGACAGCGGGTATTGATCCGGTGTCGTGATCTGCTTCTCGATGAGACAGCCGATCACGCGCGCTTCGATGGGAGTGAGCTCTATTTTCACTGGATAAACGCCTCGCGGGCCTTGAAGCCCAGATCCGCATTGTCTGTGAAGAACCCGTCAATGCCGGCGCGCAGGTACGCGAGAATCTCCGCATCCAAATTCCCGTGCACGGTCGGATCGCTGCCCTGCTTGAGGTCCGAGGGCAGAAATGCGTTTTCCGCGCGGAACGTCCACGGATGCAGGAGTAAGCCCTGCGCGTGCGCATCCGACACGAGCGAGGTCGGCTGCCCGAGTTTCCCGTCGGCGGTACGCGGAATGATGAGGAGCTTGTAGGGCCCGATCGCCTGCGCATAGGTCGCTATCTCTTTCAGACCGGCCGGCGTAATCAGGTCCGCGTAGGTGCGGGGATCATGCGCGACCACGAAATCGTAGGGCGCGCCGGTCGCGTCGATGAGCTGCACCAGGGGCAGTTGAGTCATCTTACTCAGAGCCTTGAGATTACCCACCTCGAACGACTGAATATACGCCAGCCCGTGCCGCCCTTTGTAGCCGTACCGCTCGAGCGTGTGCACGAGAAGCTTTTCCATCGGCAAGCCGATGCCCGCGAAATAGGTCGGATGTTTTGTCTCGGGATAAACACCGATGTGCCTGGGCGCGGACCTGCCGAGTTGCCGCGCGTGGGTGTCACGTTGCTCCTCGACGCCGTGTACGAGGGATAGGATCTCCTCGAAAGTTGGAATCTCGAACTGCCCGTCGAAGCGGGCATTCCCCGGCCTGGTGTCAGGAATACGCTCGCGCGCGCGTAATGTTTTGAGCTCGGCGAGTGTGAAGTCTTCCGTGAACCACCCGGTCACCGAGGTGCCGTCGATGACTTTCGTGGCGCGCCGGGATGCGAACTCCTGATGTTCGGCCACGTTAGTGGTACCGCCGATCTCGTTTTCGTGGCGCGCGACCAGCACGCCATCTTTGGTCATGACGAGATCGGGCTCGACGTAATCGGCACCGTCCTGGATGGCAATGAAATAAGACGTGAGCGTGTGCTCCGGCACATAACCGCTCGCGCCGCGATGTCCTATGACTATAGGAGTCGATTGATGTTGGGGATCGCCGGCCTGCACTGTGCTGCTCGTCATGAATATCCCGATGATAACGGCCGTGAAGCGGCCCGAAAGACGCAATATAGGCATGAGACTTGCTAGACTCCAGGGATGCTGCTGACCGAACAGGACATTTATCTCTTTCGCGAAGGCACGCACGTGCGAGCCTACGAAAAGCTTGGCGCTCACTCCACCGGCTCCGGGCGCGCGGGCAGCGAAAAAGGGACTCACTTTGGGGTATGGGCGCCGAACGCGGCGTCCGTCTCGGTAGTCGGCGATTTCAACGGTTGGAACCCTTCTACACATCTTCTCGAGGTGCGCGGCGACTCGTCCGGCATCTGGGAAGGTTTCATCCCGGGAGTCTCCCCCGGGGCGGTCTATAAGTATCATATCGTCTCGCGACACGACGGTTACAGCGTCGATAAGGCCGATCCTTTCGCCTTTTACGCGGAACTCCCCCCGCGCACGGCGTCCGTCGTCTGGGACCTCTCTTATGAGTGGGGCGATGACGAGTGGATGAAGACGCGCGCGCGCGCGAACGCTCTCGACGCGCCGATGTCGGTTTATGAGGTCCATCTCGGCTCCTGGCGGCGAGTGCCGGAAGAACACAACCGCTCGCTCACTTACCGCGAGTTAGCCCATTCCCTCGGCGATTACGTCACCGAGATGGGCTTTACACACGTGGAACTCGTGCCGGTCATGGAGCACCCGTTCTACGGCTCCTGGGGCTACCAGGTTACGGGCTACTTCGCGCCGACCTCCCGTTACGGCACGCCACAGGATTTCATGTATTTCGTCGATCACCTGCATCGTCGCGGGATCGGCGTGATCATGGACTGGGTGCCGTCGCATTTTCCGTCGGACGAGCACGGCCTCGCTTACTTCGATGGCACGCATTTGTACGAGCACGCGGACCCGCGCCAGGGATTCCACCCCGAGTGGAACAGCTCGATTTTCAACTACGGCCGCGCCGAGGTACGCAACTTCCTCGCCAGCAGCGCCCTATTCTGGCTCGACATGTATCACATCGATGCGCTGCGCGTGGACGCGGTCGCCTCGATGCTGTACCTCGACTATGGTCGAAAGGCGGGCGAGTGGATTCCGAACCGCTTCGGCGGTCACGAGAACCTCGAGGCCGTCGGCTTTCTGAAGAACTTGAATCTCGCGGTGTACCGGGATCATCCCGACACCCAAACCATCGCGGAAGAATCGACTGCGTGGCCGATGGTGTCGCGTCCGACCTACCTCGGCGGCCTCGGCTTCGGCATGAAATGGAACATGGGCTGGATGCACGACACGCTGTCGTATTTCCAGACGGAAACCGTGTTCCGCAAGTACCAACACAACAAGCTCACGTTCAGCATCTGGTACGCCTTTACCGAGAACTTCGTCCTGCCGATATCCCACGACGAGGTCGTACACGGCAAGGGCTCGCTGATCGGCAAGATGCCCGGTGACGAGTGGCAGAAGTTCGCGAACCTGCGCCTGTTGCTCGGCTACATGTGGAGCCACCCGGGCAAGAAGCTGCTGTTCATGGGTTGCGAGTTCGGGCAGAAACGCGAGTGGCAGCACGACGAGAGCCTCGAATGGCACGTGCTGCAGTACCCCTTGCATGCCGGCGCGAAGAACTGGGTGAGTGACCTGAATCGCCTGTATCGCAAGACACCGGCCCTGTACGAGCTCGACTTCACCGGCGACGGCTTCCAATGGATCGACGCCAACAACAGCGACATGAGTGTGATCGTGTTCCTGCGCAAGAGCCGTTCAGGAGACTTCGCACTCATCGCCTGCAACTTCACGCAGGTGCCGCGTGATAACTACCAGATCGGCGTGCCGCGCGGGGGTCGCTGGATCGAGCGGCTGAATAGCGACGCGGCATATTACGGCGGCAGTGACATCGGTAATTTCGGCGGGATCGAGTCCGCACCGCTTCCCTCCCATGGGCACTTCAACTCACTGAGTCTGCGCCTGCCACCCTTGTCGATAGTGATTCTCACCCCGGAGTAGCCGTAAAACTTTCCGGCCCCTGGAGCGGAAGTTGCTGGCGGGAGCGGGGCACTGAACCTCAGGAGCGCGCCAGCGGTGAGTAAAGTCCGTGTCGTCATCGAGAACATCACCCCGCAGGTGGACTGCGGCCGATTCCCGGCCAAGCGCGCGATCGGCGAAAGCGTTGCCGTAGAGGCTGACGTTTTTACCGACGGCCACGACGCTGTCGCCGCCACACTCTTCTACCGTCACGAAAGCACGCCGGAGTGGCAAGCCGTGGCGATGAGCGCTCTGGGCAACGATCGCTGGCAAGCCCGGTTTACGGTCCAGACACTCGGCCGCTACGTATTCACCGTGGGCGGCTGGGTCGATCACCTCGAGTCCTGGCGCCAGGGACTGGCGAAGAAATTCGAAGCCGGCCAGGACATTGAGCTCGATCTGCGGCAGGGTGCCACGCTCGCTCGCGCCGTCGCTGAACGGGTTCGTGATACCGAAGCCCGGGCGCTGCTCGATTGGGCCACCGCGGTCTCCGACCCGGCGCGCAACCGCGAGGAACGTGTCGTACTCGCGCAAAGCGACACCGTGCACCAACTATCGCGGCGGCGACCGGATCCACAAACAGTCGCTCGCCACGAGCCTCCCCTGGTGATCGATGTCGATCGCGAACGGGCGCGCTATTCAACGTGGTACGAGCTCTTCCCGAGATCCGCAGGGCGCTCTCCTGGTCAACACGGCACCTTTGCCGACGTTGCAGCGCTGCTGCCGGAAATCTCGGCGATGGGCTTCGATGTGCTGTACCTGCCGCCCATCCACCCGATCGGTGTCACCGAGCGCAAAGGCCCGAACAACAACCCGAAGTCGGCCGCGGGCGATCCCGGCAGTCCCTGGGCCATCGGCGCTGCGGAAGGCGGCCATAAGTCCATTCATCCTCAGCTCGGGACCCTCGAGGATTTCCGGGGACTGCTCGCGAAGGCCGGTGAGCGGGGCATCGAGTTAGCCCTCGACATTGCGTTCCAGTGCACCCCCGATCACCCCTACGTGCGCGAGCACCCCGAGTGGTTCCTGAAACGCGCCGACGGCACGATTCAGTACGCCGAGAATCCGCCCAAGAAATACCAGGACATCTATCCGTTCTGGTTCGAGACGCCGGACTGGAAGGCGTTGTGGACCGAGTTGAAGAGCGTGTTTGAATTTTGGATCGCGCAGGGGGTGCGCATCTTTCGTGTGGACAATCCGCACACCAAGTCCTTTGCGTTCTGGGATTGGGTGATCGCGGAAGTCCGCCGCACGCACCCGGATGTCATATTCCTTGCGGAGGCGTTCACGCGACCGAAGGTGATGTACCGGCTCGCCAAGGCCGGCTTCACCCAGTCGTACAATTACTTTCCCTGGCGCAACACGAAGCGCGAGATCGAGACCTATTTCACGGAAGTCACCTCGCGCCCGGTGTGTGAGTTTTTCCGCGCCAACCTGTGGCCCAACACGCCCGACATACTGCCCGAGTACCTGCAGTTCGGGGGACGTCCCGCGTTCATGGTGCGGCTCGTGCTCGCCGCCACCCTCGGGGCCAGCTACGGCATTTATGGGCCGGCGTTCGAGCTCATGGAGAGCCAGCCCCGCGAGGCCGGTAGCGAGGAATACCTGGACTCCGAAAAATACCAGGTCCGCGAGTGGAATCGGTCCAACCCGGCCAGCCTCAAAGAATTCATCGCCCGTGTAAATCGCATCCGTCGCGAGAACACTCCGCTGCAAAGCGATCTCGGCCTCGCCTTTCACCGCACCGATAACGACTCGCTCATCGCCTATAGCAAATCGAATAGCGCCGGCACCGAATCAGTGCTGGTCGTGGCGAACGTCGACCCTCACTACGTGCAAGCGGGCTGGGTGACAATTGACTTACGCTCGCTCGGATTGCCAGCGGAAACGACGTTCCAGATGGACGATCTCCTGTCCGGCGCCCGTTTCCTCTGGCGTGGCTCCCGCAACTTCGTTTCGCTCGATCCGCAGCACTCCCCCGCGCACATTTTCCGCGTGCGCCGCCGCGTCCGCACAGAGCGCGATTTCGACTATTTCTTGTAAATTCTGTCGCACCGAAATAATCCTCCTGTAGGCATGGTCCTTGCTTGAACTGGGCACTCTTTTGCTCAACGCAGGACCGGCAGGATGAATGCACCAGTAGACCGCGCGGCCTCCGGAGATCCTCTTTGGTACAAAGACGCCGTCATCTACGAGTTACACGTCCGCGCCTTCTTCGACAGCGACAATGACGGCGGCGGCGACTTCAAGGGCCTCACCAGCAAGCTGCAGTACATCCAGGACCTGGGCGTCAACACGATCTGGTTGCTGCCGTTCTATCCGTCGCCTGGGCGCGACGACGGCTACGACATCGCCGACTATCACAACATCCACCCGCAGTACGGCACGCGCGACGACTTCCGCGCCTTCGTGCAGGAGGCTCACCGGCGCGGCTTGCGGGTAATCACCGAGCTGGTCATCAACCACACCTCGGACCAACATCCCTGGTTCCAGGCTGCGCGCCGCGCGCCGCCGGGATCACCGAAGCGCGACTACTACGTCTGGAGCGACTCGCCCGACCGGTATGCCGGCACGCGCATCATCTTTCGCGACACGGAGACCTCCAACTGGACCTGGGACCCGGTAGCGAAGGCCTACTACTGGCATCGCTTTTTCAGTCACCAACCCGATCTCAACTTCGACAACCCGCACGTGGTCCGGGCCGTCATCCGCATTATGGAATTCTGGCTCGGCTACGGCGTCGACGGTTTCCGGCTCGACGCCATTCCGTACCTGGTCGAGCGCGAGGGCACCAGCAACGAGAACCTGCAGGAGACCCACGCGGTCATCAAGTCGATCCGGCGGGTCATCACGGAGAAATACGCCGATCGCATGCTGCTGGCGGAGGCGAACCAGTGGCCGGAAGACGTACGCGACTATTTCGGCGACGGCGACGAGTGCCACATGGCCTATCACTTCCCGCTGATGCCGCGCATGTACATGGCGATTGCACAGGAAGACCGTCACCCCATCGTCGAGATCATGGAGCAGACACCCGACATTCCCGACAACTGTCAGTGGGCCATCTTCCTGCGCAATCACGACGAGCTCACTTTGGAGATGGTCACCAGCCGCGAGCGCGACTACATGTACCAGGCCTACGCGGCCGACCCGCGCGCCCGACTCAACCTCGGCATCCGGCGCCGCCTCGCGCCGCTGCTCGAGAACGACGGCGAGCGCATCAAGCTCATGAACAGCCTGCTGCTCTCCATGCCGGGGGCGCCGACCATCTATTACGGCGACGAGATCGGCATGGGCGACAACTTCTTTCTCGGCGATCGCAATGGCGTGCGCACTCCGATGCAATGGAGCTTCGACCGCAACGCGGGTTTCTCGCGCGCCGACCCGCAGCAGCTGTTTCTGCCGCCCATCATGGATCCCGTCTATGGGTTCGAGGCCGTCAACGTCGAGGCGCAGCAGCGTGACCGCTCCTCCCTGTTGAACTGGATGAAACGCATGCTCCAGGTGCGCAAGACCTCGCAGGCTTTTGGCCGTGGCACCCTGAAGTTCATCCGCCCCGGCAACCGCAGGGTGCTGGTGTACCTGCGCCAGTACCGCGACGATACCATCCTGTGTGTTGTGAACCTATCGCGCTCGGCGCAGCCCGTGGAAATCGATCTGGCGGAACACAAAGGCACCGTGCCCATCGAGCTCCTGGGCAGCACCTCGTTTCCGCCCGTCGGCGAGCTGCCGTATTTCCTGACTCTGCCCGCTTACGGGTTCTACTGGTTTCGGCTCAGCCGGGAAGCGCAGGCCCCGCCGTGGCACGACGACCGCATGGCGCCGGAAGACCTGCCGGTGCTCGTACTCGTGGAGGGTTGGAACAGCTTCTTCCCCGAGCGCGTCGCTGCGTGGCGTGCGAATCTCGCGACCCGGCTGCGCGTGCAACTCGAGAGTCGTGTCATTCCGCACTTCGTCGCGAGTCAGCGTTGGTACGCCGGCAAAGGCGCCCCGATCGTGAGCGCGCGACTGACCGATCACGGTACGCGCGGAAACTCCCTCGAGCGTTGGCTCATCGCCATTTTCTCGATCGAAAGTGCCACCGAAACCAACCAGTATTTCATTCCACTGGCGATCGCGGTGGAGGATGGCGAAGAAGCGCGCTGGAAGAAGCTCCAGCCCGCCGCCATCGCCCGCGTCCGTCAGCAAGCGACCGTCGGTGTTCTGGCAGACGCCTGCGTCGATGAGAACTTCTGCCGTGTGGTCGTCGATGCGATCGGCAGCGGCCGCGAGTTGGAAACGCAGTTCGGCCACATCCGCTCGTCCGCGACCGGCGTGTTTGCGGAGCTGCGCGGCGATCCGAACACCGTTCTGACAGTGACCCCGGGACCGGCCCAGAGCAGCAACACGACCGTCCGGGTGGGCGATCAATTCTTCCTCAAGGTCTATCGGAAGCTGCAGCCCGGAGTGAATCCCGAGCTGGAGATCGGCCGTTACTTAACCGAAGTCGCGCACTTCCCCAACATCGTGCCGGTCGCCGGCGCGGTCGAATACGAGAGCCAGGATGGCACCGTCATGACGCTGGCACTGCTGCAGGCGTTCGTCATGAACCAGGGCGACGGGTGGGACTTCACCGTCAACTACCTCGTGCGCTTTCTCGAAGACCGGCGCACCGGAGCGCCACTCCCCCAGGACGCGCACGGTCTTTACCTGGCGCTCATGAAGACGCTGGCCATCAGGACCGCGGAGTTGCATGCCGCGCTATCGCGGCCGACCACCGACCCGGCGTTCGCGCCGGAGCCGATCACCGCTGCGGACATCGAGGCCTGGCACTCTCACGCGGTCGCGGAAGCCGAAAGGACGATGGAGATGCTGGCCAACAGCCTGGCCAACAGTGCGAACAGCACGGCGCCAATCCCGCCGGAAGTGGCCGCGGACGCGGAATCCCTACTCAAGCGGCGCGCCTTGCTGTTACGACGCATGGAGGCTTCCGCCGCGGCCCTGCCGAAAGGTATCAAGGCCCGCCGGCACGGCGACTATCACCTCGGCCAGGTGTTGGTCCGCCGCAATGACTT
>Ga0070764_10000646_pt1 | contig 14029 bp, 12 predicted proteins | sample HubBroMetageWRM4_FD_67287 | JGI IMG/M metagenome (GOLD analysis project Ga0070764, IMG submission 67287) | Warmed soil microbial communities from the Hubbard Brook experimental Forest, New Hampshire - Hubbard Brook CCASE Soil Metagenome WRM 4 | ecosystem: Environmental > Terrestrial > Soil >... | reverse complement strand
GTTCTGGTTCTTTGTAGTCTGGGGGGCGCAATTGGAGCCGCCCTAATGCGAAGAAAAGACCGGTTATAGGGCTTCATCCGCCGGCTGCTTGCCCGACTGTGCTCCCCCCGCGTATGATTCAGCGTTCATGACGCCGCGACCTTCGACCCGTCCCGCCAACCTGAAAGAGAAAGCGCAGTTGATGTCGGCATCGGAAATCGAGCGCACGCTGGTCCGGTTGGTCCATGAAATCATCGAGAAGAACAACGGCGCAGAGGGCTTGGGGATCGTGGGTATCCGGCGGCGCGGAGTATTTCTGGCACAGCGGCTGGGAGAGATGATCCAGCGCATTGAAAAGACTCCGGTACCAGTGGGCACGCTGGACATCAGCCTATATCGCGACGACCTTTCCACGGTGGGGGCACAGCCGGTGGTGCAGAAGAGCGAGATTGGGTTTCCCGTGGCCGGCAAGAACATTATTCTTGCCGACGATGTGCTTTACACCGGGCGCACGATTCGCGCCGCGCTGGACGCTTTGTTTCGCCAAGGGCGGCCGCGGCAGGTGCAACTGTGCGTATTGATCGATCGCGGCCATCGCGAGTTGCCGATTGAGGCGACCTTCGTGGGGCGCAAGGTGCAAACCACGCCGCAGGAGATCATTGAGGTGAAGTTGCGGGAACTGGACGGCGACGAAAAGGTCCTGCTGGTGGAAAAGCAGGGTTGAACCACGATGGAATGAAGACTTAAGGCAAGGGCGTCTCGCCCGTGCCGTTTTTCCTGGGCACGTGATGACCAAAACTGCACGCGGTTCTCTGCTGGACATCGAACATCTCGAGGTGAAGGAGATCACGGAGCTGCTACGGTTGGCCCGGCGGATGAATCCGCTCAAGCCGCGTCCGCTGCTGCGTGGCAAGCGCGTGCTGCTTCTTTTCTACGAAGCCTCGACCCGGACTCGCAGTTCTTTTGAAATCGCCGCCAAGGAGATGGGGGCGATGACCACGCTCGTGCTTTCGAGCGGTTCGAGCATTGAAAAAGGAGAATCGCTGCTCGACACTGCCTACACGCTGCAAGCCGTGGGAGCCGACGTTATGGTGATCCGGCATCCCGCGGCAGGCGCGCCCTTGCTGATGGCGAAGCACCTGAAGATTCCGGTGATCAATGCCGGCGACGGGATGCATGAACATCCTTCGCAGGCGCTGCTTGACGCGTACACCATTCTGGGGCACAAGAAAAAGCTGGACGGTCTGCAGATCGTCATCATGGGAGATATTTATCACAGCCGGGTGGCGCGTTCTGCGATTCATCTACTGAGTAAGTTCGGGGCGCGCATCACGCTGTGCGGGCCGCCCGAAATGCTGCCGGAATTGGCCGCCAGCCTCGCACCCAACTTGCATATTACCCGCACCGCAGAGGAAGCGGTGCGCGGCGCGGATGTCGTCATGGTATTGCGAGTGCAGAAGGAACGGCTGGCGGGGATGAAAATCCGTTTGCAGGACTACATTGTCCGCTATCAAATGACCATGGCACGGCTCAAACTGGCGAAGCGCGACGCCATGGTGATGCATCCTGGTCCGATCATCCGTGGACTGGAAATCACTTGGGAAGTAGCGGATTGTCCCCAATCGGCGATTGTGGAAGAGGTTGCGAACGGGGTGCCAGTTCGGATGGCGATCCTGGCCCGAGCGATGGGGAAGGCAGGATGACACCGCAGTTTGGGAGCGGATTGAATTGATGGCACACGACAAGCTCAAATCGGGCGGATTGCTGATCAAGGGCGGTCATGTGATCGACCCGGCGGCGAAAATCGACGGCCTGATGGACGTCTTGCTGCACGATGGCCGTGTGGCGGACATTGCTCCGCCTAATAAAGCTCGCGGCAGTGCTGATCAGACCTTCAATGCGCGCGGCTTAGTGGTTGCGCCGGGCTTCATCGATCTGCACGTGCACTTGCGCGAACCCGGGCAGAGCTACAAAGAAACCATTGCCACCGGAACCGCCGCGGCGGCTGCCGGAGGGTTCACTTCAGTTTGCTGCATGCCCAACACCTCGCCGGTGGTGGACTCGGTGGAATGGGTAACGTGGCTCCAGCAGGCACAGCGTGGAGCCGTGGTAAACGTGTTTCCGATTGCTGCCGCCACGCAGGCCAGCAAAGGGGCAGTGCTTACGGATTTTCGGGGATTGCAACGCGCTGGAGCCGTCGGCGTCAGCGATGACGGGCGTCCCATCCTGAACGAGACCACCATGCGAGACACGCTGCGCCTGGCGGCGGAAATCAATCTGCCGGTAATTCAACACGCCGAGGACACGCGTCTTACTGAAAATTGCTCGATGAACGAAAGCGCGACTTCATTCCGGCTGGGATTGCGAGGCATGAGCGTGGCAGCCGAAGCGTTGATCGTGGATCGAGATGTACAACTCGCCCAACAGTTTGCCGGAGCACGTTTGCACGTAGCGCATCTCTCAACGGCTGACGCCCTCAAAGCGGTACGCCGGGGCAAACGCAGCAAAGCTCACGTGACCTGCGAGGTGACGCCCCATCATTTCACGCTGGTCGACAGTGACGTAGGAGAATACAACACCTATTGCAAGATGAATCCTCCGCTGCGTTCGGCGGCGGACCGCGAGGCGCTGATCGTGGCTCTGGCGGACGGCACCGTCGATGCCATCGCCACCGACCATGCACCCCACGCCACCCACGAGAAGATCATTGAATTCGAGAAGGCGATGTTCGGAATCACCGGCTTGGAAACGGCGCTGGGGCTGGCGATTACCCGCCTGCATCGCGAAAATAAAATCTCCTTGGCCAGGATTGTCGAGCTTTTTACCGCGGGCCCGGCGCGGGTGGTTGAACTGCGCGGGCGCGGTACGCTGGCGCGTGGCGGTCACGCGGACGTCACGATTTTCGATCCCAAGAAACGCTGGACCTTTGAGGCCGCGAAGTCCCGCTCAAAGTCGAACAATACTCCATTCGACGGCTGGCAACTCACCGGTAAAGTGGTGGCCACGATCGTGAGTGGAAAAATCGTTTACCGGTCGACGTAAGGCGATTCACCACAGAGACACAGAGGCACAGAGGAGAACGAAGGCCTCAACCACGAAGGACACTAAGGAAATCCTTCGGCTCTGTCGCCAGCTACCTAACGGTCGGGCGCCCTGCTATTCTGGCGCTGGCCTCCCATGAAGTTGATCTACCAGGACCTTCCGCTGGCGGAAGTCGAAGTGGCGCCACGCAAGCTGGTGGGCAGGGTTTTGTTTGGCCTGCTGGTGCTGCTGTCGGCCTTGGCCGGCGCCACGGCGGGCCTTTTGCTGGTCTATACCACCGACCTGCCGCAGGTAGAGCAATTGGAGCATTACCGCCCGAGTTCGATCACGGAACTCTACGATGATCAGGGCCGAATCATCGGGTCTTTTGCTTTGCAGCGGCGCGTGGTCGCGAGCTACAACGATTTCCCCCCAGTGCTGCGTGAGGCTTTGATTTCGATTGAGGACAAAGACTTCTATCGCCACTGGGGCATCAACGTCTGGCGCATCGCCGGTGCGGCTTATCGCGACATCGAGTCGGGAGGCAAGGTGCAGGGAGCGTCTACGCTCACCATGCAACTGGCGCGCAATTTGTTTCTTTCTCCTGACCGGTCTTTTCGCCGCAAGATCGAAGAGGCCCTACTGGCCATCCAGATCGAACGCCGCTTTACCAAAGAGCAGATTTTCACTCTGTATGCCAACCAGATTTTTCTGGGGCACGGAGCGTACGGATTTGAGGCTGCCTCGGAATACTATTTCAGCAAGCCCGCGAAACAACTGACGTTGGACGAAGCCGCGCTGCTGGCGGGCTTGCCCAAAGCGCCCGGGCTGTATTCACCCATCAATCATCCTGACCGCGCAGTTAAGCGGCGCAACCTGGTGATCAATGCCATGCTCGAGGATGGAAAGATAACTGCGCAGCAGGCCAATCAAGCCCGGAACCAGCCCGTCGAACTGAAGTTGCAGCACGATCCAAATTCGTTGGCGCCCTATTTTGTGGAGGAGATTCGCCGCTATCTGGAAAATAGGTACGGCACCGACCAGGTCCACCAGGGCGGGTTGCGAGTCTATACCTCGTTGGATATGGACTTGCAGCGGAGCGCCAACCATGCCGTGCTCGACGGACTGGCCACCTATGAACGCCGCCACGGCTGGAAAGGCAATCTGGAGAGTGTAGTGGCGACGAAGGAGACGCTGGCCAGCTATCAGCATCCCGATTGGGATTATGAGCCCGAAGTCGACGGATATGTTCATGCCCTGGTGTTGACTGCCAGCCAGGGTTCGGCAGCGGTCAAATTTGCCCGCTATACCGCGACATTGACGCAAGCGGACGTGACCTGGACCCACGGCAAGCTGCCGAGCATTCTGAAGCCCGGCAACATCGTGTATGTAAAAGTGCTGTTGCTCAGCGCCGATGGAAAAGCGCGAGTTAGTCTGGAACAAGACTCCGGGGCTCAGGGTGCGTTATTGGCGATCGACAATGCTACCGGGGCAATCAAGGCGATGGTGGGCGGGCGCGATTTTGAAGAATCGAAATTCAACCGCGCCACCCAGGCGTTGCGGCAGGTGGGATCGTCTTTCAAGCCTTATGTTTACACTGCCGCCATCGATCAGGGAGCTACGCCTGACGATACGGTTCTGGATGCGCCGGTGACGTTCGAGACTGCGTCCGGCCCCTACGTTCCGCACAACTACGATGAGAAATTTGAGGGCACAATTACGCTACGGCGCGCGTTGGCGCAATCGCGAAACATTCCCGCCCTGAAAATCGCAGAGGGCCTCGGCATCAAGACTGTGATCGACTACGCTCACCGCTTCGGCATCACGTCCAATATGCCTCCTTATCTGCCGGTGGCACTGGGCGCCGCAGAGGTGACGTTGTTCGAGCAGACGTCGGCGTTCAGTGTTTTTCCGAATGACGGAGTTCGAGTGATCCCCCGCTACATCACCAAGGTGACGGACTACGAAGGCCGCGTGATGGAGGAAGATTTCCCCGAAGTGAAAGATGTGATCAGCGCCCGCACGGCGCGCATCATGACTTCGATGTTGCGGGAGGTGGTGCAGCACGGTACCGGAATTGCTGCCGCCGGCATGAAGTATCCGCTGGCAGGGAAGACAGGGACGACGAATGACTTCACTGACGCCTGGTTCATAGGATTCTCTCCGGCGATGACCACCGGCGTCTGGATTGGCTACGACGAAAAGAAATCTCTGGGAGCAAAAGAGAGCGGAGCGCGCGCGGCGCTGCCCATCTGGATGGATTTCATGAAAGTTGCACTGGCTGGGAAAGATCCGGGAGAGTTCGAGCCGCCGCCCGCACTTCCGCCGGCCGTAGCCAAGGTTGACACGCCGGACGCGGCGCCGGCAGAGGAAGAGTCGCACTGAGTGCGGATCGCCGCGTCAACTAACCTGCTTAACGTCTTCTTTCAATATGTGGGCGCGCGCCTGATCCCGTCGCCACCGGGCCACCACCAGGCGTATTTCCTCGAAGGTAAACTCAGGCGGCAGCACATCCTTGAGCGATCTGAGGCGTTCGGTACCGACCTGGGTGCAGGCAGCCTCTATGATCGCGAGCCTATCTTTATCCACCCAGGCGGCCTGAAACTCCAACTCTCCTTTTTCCACCAGATCGGACACCAGGCTGACCACGCTCCCCAACTGGCGGCCGCGAATCGCTGCGATTTCATTGAGGCTGTGTCCCTGGGCGAGTAGGCTCAAAGTCTCATCTACGGGCTTGGATTTCTTCGCCGGAGCAGGGCCGGCGCGCTCGCCATTGCGAAACCTTTCCAGCGCGTCAAAGATCGGTTGGCCATACATGGCGGTCTTGCGCTCGCCGAAACCGGGGACCTGCAACAGTTCGGCGGCGTTGGTGGGATGCACCCGGCAGACTTCGTCGAGCGAAGTATCGTGCATGACGACGAATGCTGCGACTCCCTGTTGTCTGGCGGCGGTTCGCCGCCACTCGCGCAGATACTCGCGCAGTTCGAAGTCCACGTCTTTGGCCGCAGGTTTCCGTTCGGTCTCGCGCCGGGGTGGGCGCGTCGACACGGCGGCAGTCTTCGGTTCCACGCTGGGCGACTTCACCAGCCATGCGGATTCGCAACCGCACACATCGCAGGACTGGCAGGAGGTCCACTTCGGTGTCTCGCCGAAGTGAACGCAGATCTGGCGGTGCCGGCAGTTCTCGGAATCGACGAATCCGCGAATGGCATGATAGCGCTGCCAGGCGCGTTCTTTTTCTGCGGGGTCGGTGATCTCGTCGATGAAGTACGCCAGCAGGGCGGCATCGCGTTTCTGCCAGAGCAGAATACAGTCTGCCGGCGCTCCGTCGCGTCCAGCGCGCCCGGCCTCCTGATAGTACTGTTCGATCGATTTGGGAAGTGAAAGATGAATCACCGCGCGCACCGAGGCTTTGTTGATGCCCAATCCGAAAGCGATCGTGCCCACCAGGACACGTACTTCGTCCGCCGTCCAGGCCTCCTGGTTTTTTGTGCGCGCATTTGCATCCATCTTGCCATGGTAGGCGACTGCGGAAATTCCTTGCTCGCCCAAATAGTCGACGGTCTCTTCTACACGGGCGATGGTCGGCGAATAAACGATCACGTTGCTGTCGGAGTAATTTCGTAGCGCCCGAACCAGCAGACGTGGCTGCTCGCGGCCTGCACATTCTTTGATGAGGTAGCGCAGGTTGGAACGGTAAAAGCTGGCGATGTACTTATGAGGATCGCGAAGTTGCAACTGATGCAGAATGTCGTGGCGAACTCGCCGGGTGGCGCTGGCGGTGAATGCGGCAATGGGCCGGTCGGGAAAGTGTGCGCGCAGGGAACTCAATTGCCGGTATTCAGGACGGAATTCGTGCCCCCACTCCGAGATGCAATGGGCTTCATCAATCGCGAAGAAAGCGATGGGGACACGCTGTAGCCAGGCAATGGTATCCGCGCGAGCCAGGCGTTCCGGGGAAAGGTACAACAGCCTGTACTCGCCCTCGCTGGCTTTACGCATGACCGCGGATTGTTGGCTCGCGGCCTGCGAACTATTCAGCACGGCAGCGGGAATGCCCATCTGCGCCAGTTGTGCCGCCTGGTCTTGCATCAAAGAGATCAAGGGCGAAATCACCACCGCGGTTCGTTCTGAAACCAGCGCCGGCAGCTGGTAGCAAAGCGATTTTCCGCCACCGGTAGGCATGACTACGCAGGTGTCGTGCCCGTTGAGCAGGCTTCCGACAATGTTTTGTTGTAACGGGCGAAATGAACTGTAGCCCCAGTAGCGTTGCAGACAACTGAGCAGATCTGTTTCTTGGGGCATGACAACAGTATAGGCGGGCTGCGGGGGCGGAGAATTCTATGAGTTTTGTGCAATCGAGTTCGCCTCCCAATAAGGGAAGCCTATAATCAAACGCGAAAGTGAAATCCTTTTTCCGACATGCGCTGCAAGCTCTGATTTTGCTGATGGTGGCGCTGATCTCCGCGTTGCTGGCCATGCGGTCGGCCATTCATGGGCGCGAAGTGGCTGTCCCAGACCTATTGGGGAAGACTCCCGTGGAAGCGCGGCGTGTGGCCGAGGCGAGTGGTTTCCAGTTCGAGATTGAACGCCAATACTATAGCCCGACGGTGCCGGAAGGGAAAATCCTATCGCAGTTGCCGCCCGCGGGGACGCAGATTCGGCGGGGCTGGCAAATTCGCGTGGCTCAAAGTATGGGACCGCAGCGCATGGAGATTCCCAACGTTCTGGGAGAAAGTCAGCGGGCGGCAGAGCTTAACATCCGGCGCCGCGGGTTGGATGTCGGTGCACTCGCAGAGATCCAACTGCCGGGCGCGCAAGCCGATCAAGTGATCGCGCAAGACCCCACACCGAGTGCGGGCAGCATTTCGGTTCCGAAGATCAGTCTGCTGACGGCTCAGCCTCCTGTTCCCCAGGCCTTTGTGATGCCTGGCTTAGTGGGCCAGACGCTGGGCAATGTAACGGCGGTGTTGGAAGGCGTGGGGCTCAAGCTGGGAAAGGTTTCCGAAGCTGCCCCTACTGCCGAGTCGGCAAGCGTGCCTTCTCCGGTTCCAGCGGTGCAGCCGTCGGCGGCCAGCATCGTCGTTTCGCAGAATCCTGCGCCTGGGGGGAAGGTGGTTGCGGGTTCCGTAGTGAACTTCGAAGTTCGATGAGGACGATCAACTCTTTTGAAAGATCGCTGCGAAGAAACCATCGCAAAGATGCACGCCGGGAATGGTTCGCAGATACGGGCCTGACGTAAGCGAGGCCGTATCTTTCCATGTTAGCTCTCCCTGGGAATGCAGCTCGTTTAATTGCTCAGCGATGTTCGCCACTCGGAAGGATGAATCTGCCGGCAGCGCAGATTCCACGACATTCTGGTTTTCCTCCGGCTCCAACGAGCAAGTGGAGTAGACAAGCGTTCCTTCCGGCGCCACTCGTTGCATTGCTGATTGCAAAATGGCCAGTTGACGGGCTTTGAGATCGACGAGGTCCTCAGGTTTCAGTCGCCATTTAATCTCAGGATTGTGGGCGAGAGTGCCGGTGCCGGAGCACGGCACGTCAACGAGGACGCGATCGAAGAACTCATTCGTGGGTAGCGTGTTGATATCCCCAGTGATGACTTGCACATTCTTCGCGGAAACCAGCTTGCGAAGCAGGCGGGCTCGATGCGGATGCAGTTCCACGGCCACGATGGCCGCTTTTGGATTTCGCTCGGCCAGCAGTCGTGTCTTGCCGCCGGGGGCGGCGCAGCAGTCGAGGATACGAGGGCCTTTTCCCACCAGCAGTGCTACGAGTTGAGAGGCTTCGTCCTGAATTGTGACACGGCCTTCGCAAAAAGCTCGCGTCGTCGTGAGATCACCTGCAATGACTCGGCGGGACGAAGACAGGAGACTGCCGGGCGCGAGTTTCACGCCCTGGCTTTCGAGTTCTTTCGTAACTCCAGGGTCACGAATGCTGATGCAGGCCGTGGGAATGTGCTGATCGTAGTTACAGATTTGTCCGGTGATGGGCAGGCCAAACGTCCGTGTCCACCGTTCGACCAGCCATTGCGGATGCGCCGAAGATGAGGCCAACTCCGCGGCTGTCTTGGCGTTCTCGATGGACATCGAGTTACTTAAGCGGCGTTCGGTCCCGAACTTGCGCAGCACGGCATTGACGAAGGGCACAGCGGATCGCTTGCGGGCACGTTTCACCAGCTGCACACTCTCATGAATAGCAGCATGTGCGGGGACCCGATCGAGATACAACAATTGATAGGCAGCCAGGCGCAGGCAGGTAAGCACCTCCGGATCGAGTTTGGACAACTTGAGGGCAGATTGCTGGGCAATCTGGTGATCGAGCAATGACCGCCAGCGAAGAACGCCGAGAACTAATTCGGTGGCGAGACGATGATCCGCTGGGGAAAGCTTTGCGTAGCCGGGTGCATGTAAGAGTTCGGATGCATAGGCATCTTGCTGGTCAACTCGGAGCAGAATGTCGAAGGCGGCGACGCGGGCGGGAGAGATGGCCATAAAATCAGTTCTCAGTTGCCAGTTCCCGGTTCTCAGTTGGCGTTCCCACTAACCCAGCTTCTCGCCCGTGGCGGGGTGATAGCCATGAATAAAATCGCGCGCTGGCAAACGCTTCTTGCCTTCTGGCTGCAATTCGAGCAGTTCTAAAGCTGTGTTCTGGCCGCTTCCGGCAAAAAGATGTTCAGTTTGCACCGCGAGTTCTCCGCGCGACGCTTCACGCTTGGCGGGCTTTGCCGCCCAGACTTGCAAGTTCTTCCCGCGAAAGGTGGTGAACGCTCCCGGCCAGGGCTGAAAACCGCGAAGGCGATTGCAGATTTCCTCGGCGCTGCGATGAAAATCGATGCGGCCGTCTTCTTTCTTAAGGATGGGAGCGAGCGTGGCTTTTGTGTTGTCTTGTGGGCGTGCCTGAACGGTTTCGGCTTGCAAGCCGCGCAAAGTTTCGATGGTCACGTCGGCGCCAATAGCAGCCAGGCGCGGCGCCAGAGTTTCTGCGGTATCTTCCGGGGCGATCGGGACTTCTCTTTGGAGCAGAATATCTCCCGTATCCAAGCCGGAATCGATACGCATGGTGGTCACTCCGGTGACGGACTCGCCGCGGGCGATCGCCCACTGGATGGGCGCGGCGCCGCGATACTGTGGCAGCAGCGACGCATGCAGGTTGAGATTGCCGTAACGGGGGAGATCAAGCATCCACTGCGGAATCATGCGTCCGTAACCGACTACGATGATTGCGTCGGGATTGATAGACGAAAGGTGAGAACGAAATTCCTGATTGTTCTTAATTTTATCCGGTTGTGCGATGGGCAGTCCCAATTCGAGCGCGCGGTTCTTGACCGGGGACGGAGCGAGTTCGAGACCGCGTCCGCGAGGTCTGTCCGGCTGCGTGACCACGAGAGATACCACAAATTCGGACGCGATCAGTTTTTCCAGCAACGTGACAGCGAAGCTAGGGGTGCCGCAAAAGACCAAATTAAGAGCTTGAGCCATGGATTCGTTGAGTCATCGATTCAATCACTCAATGATTCAATTCTTCGCGCCTACCACTCCCCGGCTTTGATCAGCTTACGAATCTTGCGCTTCATCAGGTCGCGCTTCAACGCGCTGATGTGGCTGATATAAAGTTTGCCATTCAAGTGATCGGTTTCGTGGAGAAACGCGCGCGCCAGCAGATCTTCGCCGGTCTTCTCATACCATTTGCCGTGCGCATCCTGGGCGCGAATGGTCACTTTCTGGGCTCGAGTCACGGGTTCACGAAATTCGGGGATGCTGAGGCACCCTTCCGGCTGAGTGTGCTTTCCTTCTTTGTGGAGAATCTCCGGGTTTGCGAGCACCAGTTTTGCGTCGGGATCTTCCTTGAAGGTGACATCGATAACGGCGAGCCGTTTGGAGATGCCGATCTGGGGCGCGGCCAAACCGACTCCACGGGCCTCATACATGGACTCGAACATGTCCTCGATCAGTTTCCGCAGGTCGTCGTCGAAGACGGTTACCAACTCTGCGGGCTGTTCGAGGACCGGATTTCCAAACTTTACGATGGGATAGATCATTCAGTAGTTCTTCAGTTGTTGGCAGTAGCCCTGAAAATTGCGCAATGTTTCTGTCATAGAATCTCCGCCAAACTTCTCCAGCGCGCAGCCTGCGAGAGTAACGGCCACCATGGCCTCGGCGGCGACGCCTGCAGCCGGGACAACGCATACATCCGACCGTTCGTAGGCTGCTTTCACCGGCTCGCGGGTAGCGAAATCCACCGACCCCAACGGACGGCGCAGAGTTGAAATTGGTTTCAGATAACCGCGCACGATAATGTCTTCTCCATTGGAGACGCCGCCTTCGATTCCTCCCGCGTTGTTTCGGGCGCGAGTAAAGCCCGAGAGCCTCTCCGACCCGCCATAACCTATTTCATCATGCACGGCGGAGCCGGGGGAAGCCGCGGCCGCGATTCCCGAACCAATTTCGACGGCCTTGACCGCTTGCAGCGACATGACGGCCGCGGCCAGGCGCGCGTCCAGACGCTCGTCCCATTGCGCGTAAGTTCCGAGACCGGGCGGCACGTTGTGCGCGACCACTTCGAAAACGCCGCCGACAGAATCTCCGGTCTTTAAGACCTGGTCAACTTCTGCTTTCATTCGCTGCTCAGTTTCGGGCTCGGCACAGTTCAGCAGCACTTCTTCTCGCTGAACGAGGCCCGCGATCTGCTCCCATGAGATGTCAGCTTTGATCACCGCTGCGCCGACCGAAGTGACGTGGCTGAGAACATCGATTCCCAGTTCCCGCAGAAACAGTTTGGCTACGCCTCCGATCGCCACACGAGCCGCTGACTCACGGGCAGACGCTCGCTCGAGAACATAGCGTGCCTCAGGAAAGTTGTATTTCAGCGCCCCGGCCAGATCGGCGTGTCCGGGACGCGGCGACTTGACTGCTTTGTGCTTGTCGGAATCTCCTTCCTCTACTGGAAGCGATTCCTGCCAGTTCTTCCAATCTTTATTCTCCAGCAGAATCGCGATGGGAGAGCCGATAGTTTTCCCTTGGCGCACGCCGGAGAGTATGTGTGCGGTGTCGCGCTCGATCTTCATGCGGCCGCCGCGGCCGTAACCCTGCTGCCGCCGCCACAGCTCGTGGTCGAGAAATGCCTGCTCGACTTTCAATCCGGCGGGCATGCCAGAAAGCAGCGCAACCAGCGCTTCGCCATGCGATTCTCCGGCGGTGAAGTAGCGCAACATTGAATCAGGATTGTATCCGATCAGGCGGCAAGCGGCAGCGCTTACATGTTGCCGTTGGGATACACCAGGATCTTGCTGGACTCGCCGGTCTTGAGGCGGTCCATGGCCTTGGAGAAATCTTTCATGGCGATGCGGTCGGTGATCACCGGATGAAGGTCGAGTTTGCCGTGCTTGAGCAGCGCGGTCATCTGATACCAGGTCTGGTACATGCGGCGGCCGTTGATGCCTTGCACGGTGATGCCTTTGAAAATGATGTCTTCAGAGAAGTTGAGGGAGATGGGCTTGGAAGTAAGACCAAGGAGGGAAATGCGGCCGCCGCGACGCACGATGTCGAAGGCTGTTCGAATGGCGTTGGGGTGCCCGGCCATTTCCAGCACCACGTCAACGCCAATGCCTCCGGTACGTGCCATGACGATAGCGTTCACATCATCCTTCGAAGGATCGAGCACGACGTCAGCTTTCATTTCCTTTGCAATTCGCCTGCGATGTTCGTTAACTTCGATGGCATAGACTTCAGCGGCCCCCACCGCGCGCGCCACCGCTATGGAGAAGAGTCCAATGGGGCCGGCGCCGGTAATGGCGACTGTCTTCGCTGCAATATCTCCGGCCAGCACGCTGTGGACAGCGTTACCGAGCGGATCGAGAATGGACGCGTATTCCTGCGGGATGGCCGGATCAAGCTTCCAGATGTTCGATTCCGGAATGACCACGTATTCGGCAAAGGCCCCGTCGGCGTCGACGCCGATGATCTTTACGTTTTGACAAATGTGGGCGTCGCCGGTCCGGCATTGGAGGCACTTGCCGCAGGCCACGTGCATTTCGGCGGAAACAAAATCGCCCTCCTTGACGCTGGTGACTTCGCCGCCGAAGGCCGCAACTTCGCCGCAGAATTCGTGTCCGGGGATCAGTGGCGGATGAATGCGATTCTGCGCCCACTTGTCCCACTCATAAATATGGAGATCAGTGCCGCAGATGGAAGCCACCTTGACCTTGACCAGGACATCGTTCGGTCCGAAGGCAGGAATCTTGACTTCACGAATCTCCGCACCGGCCGCGGCTTCCGGCTTCACAACAGCGAGCATGGTCTTGGACATCACGGGCACCTGATAGGAACTTCAGACTGGTATTCGCAAACCAGCCATTCTACCCCAGAAGCTCAGGCTACGCTTGACCTGCTCGAGGTCCCGACGGTCCCGGTTTCCGTTCCGCCACCGGCTTGCGATTGAACTCTTCCGACTTGCCGCGGGGAATGCTCAGCGACTTCCAATCCTTCGAGCGGATGTGCTTGGCCAGAAACACGATTTGGCCGACGTGATAGGCATAGTGTGCAAGCTGCCGGTTGATGGCTTGCAGCACGGTGTGCGGCTCGCCGCGGATGGTGACCGTACGCTGCACATCCTCGGGCCGCAATGCTTCGATTGCCGAGAAAACGCACGCCCAGCCTGACTCCCACCAGCGCATGACATCGGCGCGAGTCGTTGCGGAAGACAGCTCGAATTCCTGGTCACGATGGCGGTCGGGCTTCTCGCCGTCAGAGGTAAGAAAATCGGTGAAGCGCGACCGCATGTTGCCGGCTAAGTGCTTCACGATGATGGCCACAGAATTCGACTCGGGATCGAGGGTCACAAACAACTCTTCGTCCCTCAACTGAGCAATCGCGCCCTCGCCAAGACGCTTGTATCCGCGAAACTGGCGGCGGGCCTCTTCAAGGTAGTGTTGGAGAAGCTCGGTCATAGTCAAATAGATGCTGGCAGCAGAGCGGGGGTAGCAGATTGGATTTGCGCTCGCGAATCTTCCAGTCGCAGGTTGCGGCTA
>Ga0070764_10000645_pt1 | contig 14034 bp, 14 predicted proteins | sample HubBroMetageWRM4_FD_67287 | JGI IMG/M metagenome (GOLD analysis project Ga0070764, IMG submission 67287) | Warmed soil microbial communities from the Hubbard Brook experimental Forest, New Hampshire - Hubbard Brook CCASE Soil Metagenome WRM 4 | ecosystem: Environmental > Terrestrial > Soil >... | reverse complement strand
GGACTTGCCCATGCTGAACTGCTGCGGAGGCGGGCCGCCGGTCTGCAGCTCGCGCTCGGAGAGGTCCTGGCCCGCAGTCAGGCCGGCGACGTAGTCCCAGGCCCGCGCGGCCGGGATTTTCTCGGCCCTGCGGCCGATGACCGCGACAAGCTCGGCCTCGAAATCCACCGACCCTGGCGGCCGCACGATGGCAGCGCGCGGCCCGGTCACGGATGCCGGGAACTTCGTGAATACCGTAGGCCGGTCCGGCAGCGCCAGTCCCGCCTCCGCGGCGTGATCGCGGTAGTTGAGCCCGATTCCGAACACTTGCGGCGGCCGCGGCACTGGCGGCCCGAGCTGGCCAGGGTCGATCGCGAATCCGGCCGGCCCGTCGTAGCCACGGGCCCAGGCGCAGAACTCCGCCCAGACCTCATAAACCGGCTGAACGGCAGCAGGGAACCGGCCGCCGCTGGCCGTCTCGACATCGACCCCGCCATCTGCACCCACGCCGAGCGTGAGCCGTCCCGCAACGTTATAGATGCGCACGTCTCGCTCCCCTGTCCAGGACGCCGGTCGCTGCTGGCCGGTCATAAAGCGCTGCTGCCAGGTCAACATAGTTGATATATGTGATAACAAGCAATGCGACCGGGAGCGATTCGGCGCCCGGCCACCCGGTCCGGCTCGGCCGCGAAGTCACCGCATGATGCCGGAAACTCCGCCGCCCGGGGGTAATCCCCCAGCTGAGGATGGGTGTTAGTCGGCTGCCGCCACGAGCGTGCCGTTCCTAGCGTGAGAGCTGAACATTCCACTCTCACCAGGAGAACCCGATGATCGAGGCGCGTAGTCTCACCAAGCGCTACGGCCCGACGGTGGCCGTCAGCGACCTCAGCTTCACTATCAGGCCGGGCATAGTGACCGGCTTCCTCGGCCCGAACGGCGCCGGGAAGACGACAACCATGCGGATGATCCTGGGCCTGGACCGTCCCACGAGCGGAAGCGTCACGGTCGACGGGATGCCCTACGCCGACCTGGACTGCCCGATGCGGGAGGTAGGTGCGCTGCTCGACGCCAGGGCTGCCCACGGCGGCCGGAGCGCCCGCAGCCACCTGCTCAGCATGGCCCAGACCAACGGCATCTCGCGGCGCCGGGTCGACGAGGTGCTCGGCATCGTCGGGCTCTCGGACGTCGCCCGCAAACGGAGCAAGGGATTCTCGCTCGGCATGAACCAGCGCCTCGGGATCGCGGGCGCGCTGCTCGGGGATCCGCAGATCCTTATGTTCGACGAGCCAGTGAACGGCCTGGACCCCGAGGGCATCGTCTGGATCAGGCAGCTGATGCGGTCGCTGGCCGCCGAGGGCCGGACGGTGCTGGTCTCCAGCCACCTCATGGCGGAGATGGAGCACACCGCCGACCATCTGCTGGTGATCGGCCGTGGTCAGCTGATCGCCGACTGCGGCATGGCCGAGTTCCTGGATCGCGCCTCAGTGCAGTCGGTGCGGGTGCGTACTCAGCAGGCCGATGTGCTGGCGGCGGCCGTGGCTGCTGGCGGCGGCACGATCGTCTCTGCCGGCGATGACCAACTCGAAGTGCACGGCCTCACCGAGGATCAGGTAGCCGACATCGCATTCGCCAACGGCGTCCGCCTGCAGCACCTGGCCGCCAGCCGGGCCTCGCTGGAGCAGGCCTTCATGGAAATGACAGCAGACAGCGTCGAGTACCACGCGGCAGTGCCTGACGGCCTGCAGCTGACGCACAACGGGACGGAGGCAGGACGATGACCGCGGTAATCACGGAGCAGGTGCGGCCAGCGGACGGGACTGGCCGCCGCAAGCGGGCGGGACTGGCCGGGACCCTGCGCGCCGAGCGAACGAAGATCTTCTCGGTGCGCTCCACTTACTGGGCGCTGGCGCTGCTGATGCTGGTCGCGGTGGGCTGGAGCATCGGGGATTGCGCGGGGGTGGCGGCGCACTGGTCGCACACGCCGGCGCAGGCCAGGGCCGGACTTGACCCGACCCAGGACAGCCTCATCGGGCTGGTCCTGCTCGGCCAGCTGGTTATCGTGGCGCTTGGTGCGCTCACGATAACGACCGAGTACTCGACTCAGGCCATCAGGACCTCGCTGACCGTCATGCCCAGGCGCGGCGTGCTGTTTACCGCCAAGGGGCTGGTGTTCACGGTCGTGGCTGCGGTCGTCGCGTTCGCGGCCAGCTTCATCGCCTTCTTCACCGGCCAGGCGCTGCTGGCGAGCACGCATGCCGGCGCCACGCTCTCGCAGCCGAACGTGCTGCGGGCGATTGTGGCTAGCGCGATCGTCGTCGTGCTCTGCGGCCTGCTCACTTACGGAGTCGGAGCGGCCCTGCGCAGCACCGCGGCCACGATGACCACGGTGTACGGGGTCCTGTTCCTGCTCCCGCAGCTGGTCCGGGCGCTGCCGGTGAGCTGGTACGACGACGTGATCCGGTGGATTCCCGGCGGCCAGTACGACGGCGTGATCTCCAGTACCGGCTCAGCACAGCTCATCCCGCACATGTTCGGAATCTGGGGCGAGGTCGCGGTGATGGCGGGGTATGCCATCCTCGGCCTCGCGCTCGGGGCATGGGCGATGCACCGCAGGGACGCCTGAGCGATGCGACCGTCAGGGCAGAGGGTCACCTCCCGCGCCAGCACGTACGCTTGGCACGTGCGGGGCATCTGGACATGGCTGCGCAGCCACCAGTGGGAAACCGACCTTGCCCTGGCGGCCGGCATCGTCCTCGCGATGTCCGGGGAAGCCGGAGCCGACCCGCTGATCCTGGCGGTCGGCGCAGTCCTCGCGGCCACCGTGATAGCACGGCGGAAATACCCGGTCCAGGCCTTCACGGTCGCGGTCGTCATCGCCGCCATCCAGATCTGGCTGGGCATCCGGCCGCATGGCGGCTACAGCGTGGGCGCCTGGCAGCCCAGCGTCGCCGACATCGCGATCGCGATCCTGCTCTACACCCTGGCCGCGCATACGTCGCGCCGCACCTCCCTGACCGGCCTCGGTGTCTGCCTGGCCCTGTCAGCGGTCACCATCGCTCGCTGGAGTCCTGGCCAGGCCGCCCACGCCGGCGCTTATCACGCCGCCGCCCCGACCCTCGGCGCCGCGGCGCTGCTCAGCAGCATCTCGCTGATGGCCTGGGTGCTCGGCGACTCCGTCGCCTACCGTCAGCGGGTGGCGCGGCTGGCGGCGCTGGAGCAGCGCGCCGCGCGGCTGGAAACCGAGCGCGACGCCCAGGTCCAGATCGCAGCGGCCGCTGAGCGCGCGCGCGAATTGCAGGAGCGCCGCGCGCACGCGATCGAGGACGCGGCCGCCCGGCTGCGCCGGATCGAGCGGGATCTCCACGATGGTGCTCAGATCCGGCTCGCGGCACTCGCGCTCAGCCTGGGCGAGATCAAGGAGAACCTCGAAGCGCCTGGTCATCAGGACGACGAGGACAGGACGCGGATGCTGATCGGCGCTGCCCACCGCAACGCCAAGGAGACACTGGCCGAGCTGCGCGACCTGGCCAGGGGAATCCACCCGGCCGTGCTCGACCGCGGACTTGATGCCGCGCTGCAGTCGCTCGCGGAAACCAGCGCCGTCCCGGTGGCGCTGACTGTCACCATCACCCGGCGCCCGTCGCCCGCCATCGAGGCGATCGCTTACTTCTGCGCGGCCGAGCTGCTGGCCAACGTGGCCAAGCACAGCGCCGCCACCCAGGTGGCCATCGCGGCCGCGGACAAGGACGGAGAACTGGTGATGACGGTCAGGGACAACGGAACCGGCGGCGCGCGCGTCGTACCCGGCGGCGGGCTCAGCGGCCTCCGTGAACGGGTCCTGACCGTCGACGGCCAGCTCGCGGTGCTGAGCCCGCCAGGCGGGCCGACCACCGTCACCATCAGACTGCCCGGGCACGCCTGATGACCGGGCCGGTCCAGCCGGAGGCGGCGATCCCCCCGAAGCCCGCGGGGCTGCGCATCGTGATCGCCGAGGACGCGGCCATCATGCGAGATGGCCTGACCCACACCCTGGTCCGGCGTGGCCATGACGTGGTGGCCGCGGTCGGCGACGCGACCGCGCTGCTCGCCGCGGTCACCGAGCACCGGCCCGATGTCGCCGTCATCGACGTGCGGATGCCGCCCACGCACACCGACGAGGGACTGCGGGCAGCGCGCGAGATCCGGGCGGACCACCCGTCCGTCGGCGTGCTGGTCTTCTCGCAGTACGTCGAGGCCCAGAGCGCCGCCGAGCTGTTCGCCGGCTATCCGGCGGGCGTGGGCTACCTGCTCAAGGACCGGGTGGCGGACGTCAGCGACTTCATCGACGCGATCAGCCGCGTCGCGCACGGCGGCACGGTGCTTGACCCGGAGGTGGTCCGCCACCTGCTGGGCGCGAGCCGCCGGGCCGACGCGCTGGCAACGCTGACCGCGCGCGAGCGCGAGGTACTCGCGCTGATCGCCGAAGGGCGGTCGAACACGGCCATAGCCGAGGCGCTGGTCATCACCGGCGGGGTGGTGGAAAAGCACATCGCCAGCATCTTCGCCAAGCTCGGGCTGCCCCCGTCCGACACCGACAACCGCCGCGTGATCGCGGCCATCAGGTACCTGGGCTCGTAGCTGCCCGGTCCTTGCCCGCTTTGCCGGGGCGGCGAGACATGGGGCAGAGTCGGGCAGGTGCAGTCGGTGACTACTCAGGTTATTCGGTCAGAAAAGCGGGGGCTCACGGCGGGCTGGGCCGCTTTCATCTGCGGAATCGCGTACGTAGCGATCAGCCTGTACTGGGGCCTTGGCGGGACCTGGCTGCTCGCGACCGTCGGCGGCTCGCTGGCATCAGGAAAGAGCAGCGCGGCGATCGAGCTCGCGGTATGGGCCGCGGTCGTGCTGAAGGCGATCGCGGCGGGCCTGCCTCTGGCCGCGCTGGGCGCGCTGCTCCCGGCCTTCTCGGCCCGCCGGGACCGGCAGCGATGGCTGCGGCGGCTGACGTGGGTCGAAGCGGTGATCCTGACGGCTTACGGCCTGGTGCTGACCGTCACAGGCCTGCTCGTCCAGTCCGGTGCCATCGTGCCGCCGGCTAATGCCGACCACCGGGCGCTGGAATGGCACGCTTACTTGTGGGATCCGTGGTTCCTGCTCTGGGGCGTACTCGCTACCACCGCCCTTCTGCAGACTCGCCGGCCGCGCACCTAGGACCACGTCCTTACACCGCGGCACCTGCGCGTTAGCCGACGCCCGCAGATCGCTGGCCATTGCAGTTATTGACCGGCTATCTCCCTCATGCGAGCATCGAGCGCGCGTATCGCCTAGGGGTGGGAGTAAAGAATGCACGTGCACTACAAGCGCGGGTTGCTGCGAGCTGGCGTGGTCACGGCAGCGGTACTGCCCGCAGTCGTGCTGGGCCAGGGCGCCGGCATGGCGTCGACGCACCGGATTCTCCATAAGGTCGTGAACCTGATCAACGATCCGGGGGCGGAGAAGGCGAAGACGTCCGCCGACGGCGCCGTCACGGTACCTGGCTGGACTATCGCCAAGACGAGCGGATTCACCGCAGTCAGGTACGGCACGGCGGGCGGGTTTCCCGGTCCCGGCAACCATCTGCCCAAGGCGAAGGGCAAGTGGTTCTTCGCCGGCGGCAACGACGACGCGGTGGCGACCGCCAGCCAGATTGACTCGCTGGCCAAGAATAAGAAACTGATCAGCGGCAAGCGGGCGGAGTTCACCCTGTCGGCCTGGCTGGGCGGTTTCAGCACGCAGACCGACCACGCGACGCTGACGGTCACCTGGCTCTCCGGCGCGGACAAGGCCCTCGGCCACACCACCATCGGCCCGGTCACCGAGGCACAGCGCAAGGGCAACACTGGCCTGTGGTTCCGCACGACCAGCGGCAAGGTCCCGAGCGGCGCCAGGTTCGCCCTCGTTACTCTCCGCATGACGCGCGAGCAGGGCTCCTACGACGACGGCTACGCCGACAACCTGAGCCTGACGCTGGTCAGGTCAAAGCGGTAAGCCACGCCTGCGGCGCGTGCACCCGGTGCGCGCGCCGCAGGCGGGCTCCGCGAGGCGCGACCGGAATTCCGCATTGAGCCAGCGCGTTCCCGCTGAGAACCTCAGACACCGGGAGCAAGCTGTGCCGACTTCGCTCGTGAAGCCCCTCTACACCGCCAGCGCGACCGCCACTGGCGGCCGGGCCGGCCACGTCGTCTCCGCCGACGGGATACTCGACCTCGATCTGCGGCCCCCGAAGGAGATGGGCGGCCCCGGCGGCGCCACCAACCCCGAGGAGCTCTTCGCCGCCGGATACGCGGCGTGCTTCCAGAGCGCTCTCGGCGTCGTAGGCAGGCGGCAGGGCGTCGACACCGCGGCCTCGACCGTCGAGGCCGACGTGACGATCGGAACTATCGCGGGAGGCGGCTACGGGCTCGCCGTCACGCTGCGAGTCGCGATTCCTGGTGTCGACAGCGCCACGGCGCTATCTCTCACCGAGGCGGCCCATGCGGTCTGCCCGTACTCGAATGCGACCCGCGGCAACATCGACGTCACGCTGCAGGCCGGCTGACCGCTACGGTCACGCTCGCGGCAAGGGCGCCGAGGCCCACTGCGCGGCGGCCAGCACGCCGCGGACGGCCGTGTCGTCGGCCAGCACCCAGTTAGCGGCAACGGTCCCGGCCGCATCCAGTGCGGCGGCGCTATCGACCGGCGTCAGAACCCGGCTGATATGCACGATGAGCTGGCCGTCGGGCAGGCTCGGTGCGCCAGCGGTCTCGACCAGCAGCTCGGTGCCGTCCGGCCCGCTGGCGGTCACCGCGGACGCGAGTACGTCCAGAGCACCGCCGTCCACCGCCACCCCTGTCACCGTGGAGTCGGGGGCGTGGCTCCGGCTCTGCATCTGCGCCTGCACCGCGCCCTGGATGAGCGCCACCAGCTGAGTCACCATCACCGGGTCCTGCGCGGCATCGTAGATCCAGCGCAATCCGAGCACCCCGTGCTCCGAGGTGCCGATCAGGCCGGCGCTGCTGTCCCGGGCGGCCGAGCGATAGGTCATCGGCACCTGGTACGTCGTGGGATTACCGCCGGAGTCGTCGCGGACCAGCATGAACTCGATGCCGACGTCGCCGGCCGGATCGTCGAGCCGGAAGCCGCCCGACCTGACCAGCTCCGGCTCCTGCCCGGTATCCAGGTACCAGGGCTGCGCTGGCAGCCATGCAGCTAGCAGCTCCAGCTTGCCCGGCTTCAGTGTCGTGTTATGTATGACCGCCACAGCTCGCTGCGTCCTCTTCCTCGCTGCCCCCGTGAGCCTCAATCATCTCACCAGCCTCCGCCCGCGGTGGGCTGGCTGGCCAGGGCAACGCTACGTCGCGGCGGTGAAGGCCGTCAGCTTCTGGATGCGCCCGACGATGTCCTCATGCACGTCCGCGGGCGAGCGTGCCCCGTCGACGCTGAACATCAGCTCGCGGCCGGCGTAGTACTCCAGCAGCGGGACGGTGCTGTCCAGGTAGACCTGCAGCCGGTGCTCGATCACGTCCTGGGTGTCGTCGGAGCCCCGGCTGCGGGCCAGCAGCCGCCGGACTAGCTCCTCGTGCGGAACATCGAGATGAACCGCGGCCTGGACCTCAACGCCGAGTGCCTGCACGACCGCATAGGACGCGCGGGCCTGGTCGACCGTCCGCGGAAATCCGTCCAGTACGTAGCCGCCGGCCTGCGCCGCGGCCACCACTGGCTTGCGCAGCATGTCCATGATGAGGGCGTCCGGCACCAGGTCGCCCTTGTCGACGTAGGACCGGACCGCATCACCGAGTGTGGTGTGGTCCGAGACATGCTGGCGGAGCAGGTCGCCGCTGGAGATGTGCGCGATGCCAAACCGCGCGGCCAGCAGGTCGGCCTGCGTCCCCTTGCCGGCGCCCGGCGCGCCGATCAGCAGCAGACGCATCTGAAACGTGGCACTGCGTGTCCCACCTCCGCCGATGTGTGTAGCAACCGAATACAGCATGCGGTGGGTGCCGGGCAAGCCCCGGCCCGTGCTAACTGCAATTCGCAGACAGAGCGAAGGGTCCGGCAGGCCCGTCCCAGGGCACTGCCGGACCGTTAGCGCGGCCACCGCGACGAGCGGCTACCGTGCTCTGCCCGCCCGGCCACCGCGGCGGCCGTCAGGGACATCGGGCGCCCGCGCGGCCTGCCGGGGCCGCGCGTCGTCAGCTCGGGCCGTCTCAGGCCGGTGCGGAAACGCTCGCGTCGGCAGTGTCGAGGTCCTTGAAGAAGCGGCGATGCACCCGGAGTGTCTCCTGGCCGGCCGGGATCTGGTGCCACATCCCGGTCCCCGGCCCGAGCCTAGTAGAGCGGGGCAGCTCCATGACCACGCCACGGGCCTTCTTCATGCTCGCCTTGCCCGCGTCGAGCACCAGGATCCGGCCTGGCGTGACCGCGAGGATGCGGTACCGGTTGAGCCCGAGGAATACGAAGATTCCGGTCAGCGCGGCGAGCCACTGGCTGGCTGTCTGCGCTCCGATCACCGCCTGGACGGGCTCGCCGGGCTGAAGGTAGGGCGCGGCCGAGTCGCGCATGCCGTCGCGGAGTGCCATGGATTCTCCCCTGGTCGTCAGCGATAGCGCTCACCCGACGGGCGGCGCCATCCACTGGCTTAACTGGCTTACACGCTGGAGGCGGTCCATCCCGTGCCGCCCCGTTCCAACGGAATGCGTCAGGCCGGCCAGTACGAGCAGCGAACACCCGTGTGCACCGCGAGACGCAGGTGCTCGCCGATGACGTCGTCCGCCTCGGCGATCCGCGCCAGAGCGCGCCGGATGGCCTTGCCGACCGCTACCCGAGCGCGCTCCCCTTCGTCCGGGAAGGGCCGCGTCCGGCCGCCAAGCCCGGTCGCGCTGGCAAGCTGAGCGAGGAGCCAGTCGCGCTCCGCGCGGGCACGCGCCAGGCGCGACGCGTCCGGAGCCGCTCCCGATTCGAGGTCATCGATCTCCCGGTCCAGCTGCCTGAGCCGGGTCCGGTACCCGGTGACCGCAGCCTGATCGAGGACCGGCTGCGCGGTGCCCCCGTCGGCGCCGGCGCTTCCGAGCAGCGCTAGCCCCGCCACCAGGTCCGCGGCCGCGATGTCCTGACGCGGACTGGCGATCAGGACCGCCAGGTGCAGCATGCCGATGCTCTCCTCGATCAGGACGCTCCGGTCTCCCAGGGACAGCCGCCATTTGCGGCCCGCCCGTACGCACTCGGCGAACGGGCTGGCCTGCGCGGCGCGACCGCGCAGATCGGAAACTGGCATCCCGAACGCCCCGGCCTCACTTCTGGCGGCATCCAGCTCGCGCCGGGCCATCCCGGCATCCTCGGGATGCCCGCGAAGCTCATGAGCCAGTGCCAGCCGCTGCCGCGACGTCACCATCGCGGGCCAGTGGGCCAGGGCCAGGTTCTGCCGGACGGCCGCGCGCAGGTGCTCGATGGCCAGGTCGAGCCGGCCCGACGTCAGCGCGGCGACCCCCAGGGCCTGCTGGGTGGACCCGAAGCAGGTGACTCCGAGTCCGCCGACCATTGGCAGGTGCGCATACGGGCTGAGCAGCTCGTAGGCCCGCGCCGCGATGTCGCGGTCGGCCAGCAGGAAGGCCGACTCCACGATGCCGTTCATGGTCACCAGCCAGCTGCTCGACCGCGGCAGGTCAGCCAGATCGCTGCCGCACAGCGTGGCCAGACAGCTCGCGGCGGTCAGCCGGTCGCCGTCCTGGGCGGCCGCGACCGCCAGCGCCGCGACGGAGGAGTTGTCGACGGCGCTGAGTGCCGGCGAGCGAACCCGCTCGCGCAGCATCGGCGCCAGCTCGGCGAGCCTGCCCTCATACCAGCGGATGGTGACCAGCTGAGCGCCCGGCCACCATTCCCGGTCGATGTCCCCGGCGGCCGCACCGCTGCTGGCACAGATGTTCGCCAGCTGCGCGGCCTCCTCCAGGTGGCCGGCCCGGATCGCGAGCATGACCTCCATAGCCCGGACGACAAAGCTCACCGCCGGGTGGTCGCGCTGGCCGAGTTCCTCCTGCAGCTCGGCCAGGAACCGGCCCGCATGCGGGTCTGGTTCGGAATAGGAGTCGACGGTCTGCCAGAGCAGCCCCATCATCCGGTCGCTCCTGCGCCCGGTGCGGAAGCTCTCCCTGATCAGCTCGACTGCCAGCTCTCGCCGCAGCGTGACATGATCGGGCCCGAGCAGGCAGTGATGGGCGATGCTCAGCGCTTCCGCCAGTGCCACCGGATCAGCGGCCGCCCTGATCTCGGCCAGCACGTCCAGGATCCGCGCGTGCTCGCCCCGCAGGTAGTCGGCTTCCCCGGCGAGCCTGGCCCTGATCCGCAGAGCCAGCGACGAGTGACCGCCGAGCAGCGAGAGAACGTGCTGAAGGCGGGCCTCGAGCATGACCGCGCCGGTCACCGTGCGGAGCTCGCTCACCCACAGCCCGGCCAGGCCGAGCACGCTGGCCGCCATCGCCTGGATATCCCCGGCCTGCTCGGCAAGCTGGTAGGCGCGCTCGAAGTTCTGCCGGCTCGCCTGCAGGTCACCGTCGGCGTTGAGCGCGCGATCCCCCGCCGCCAGTGCGTCCTGAAGCGCAGCCGCCCGGTCGGTGACTAATTCCACCTGCCGTGCCACCGTCCGCCGCTCGGCCTCGCTCGCCATTTGCCCAATGTATTCGTCCCGGAATTGCGCCGTCGAGGCCACCAGCCAGAGTTCACCGCGAGGTCATCCGGACTGACCGAGCAGGTCATCGGGCCTCCGGAGGGGCGCATATTGCAGCTGTCACAATGCAATATTCATGTTTCCGTCAGAACATGCAAACACTACGAATGTCAGGACAAAATTTAGCGGTTTACCTGAGGCTTCTGCACGAGATGTGGTGAACTAGGTCCGATTGAGGGCGCGGAGTCCGATTCTGCGTGCACGAAACCACTGGGGGGTGGGACGGTGAGACAGAATCGCCGTTTGCTTACACCAGCCCCTGCCCCGCCATGGTCTCAGGTCATCGCCACCACTATCCGGCTATGGTGGCAGCGCCGATTCGGCGCGCCGGCCGTCGGCCGGCGCCGGACGCTTTCCCGTTTCGTGGTCTCGGGTCTCGTCATCGCCCTGGTAGCAGCCATCGGGACCGCCATTTACCTGGCCGAGGCGAGCCCGTCCGTGCGCCTGGACGGCAGGACTCAGTCTGCCAGCGCACCGGGCGCGGTCCGGGCGGCGGCAGCCAGCCGGAAGTCGGCTGCCTCCTGGATTGCCGCTCAGGTTGGTCACAGCGTCATCGTCGCCTGCGATCCGGCGATGTGCGCCGCGCTGCAGCAGGCCGGCTTCCCCGCTGCCGACGTGTCCACGATCGGCGCCAGCAGCGCTGACCCGATGGGGTCAGGGATCGTCGTCTCCACCATGGCCGTACGCGACCAGCTGGGGTCCCGGCTGACCAGCGTCTACGCGCCCATTGTCCTGGCCAGTTTCGGCAAGGGCCAGGATCTGGTTCAGGTCCTGGCCACCGCTCCGGACGGAGCGGCTGCCTACCGGGCGGCCGAGCAATCCGACGTCCAGCTCCGCCAGGCGGCGGGCCGCCAGTTGCTCCGCAACCACAACATCCGGGCATCAGGATCCGCGGCGGCCGCGCTGGCCGCAGGCCAGGTCGATTCCCGGCTGCTGATCACGCTGGCCGCGCTCGCCCACGGCTATCAGGTCGGCGTGCTCTGGTTCAGCGACGCGGGTCCCGCCGCCAGCCCCGAAGTGCCGCTGCGGGCGATGGCGATCCGCTCGGCGAACTCGCGTTACCTGCGAAGCGTGCTCAGTTTCCTGCACGCCCAGCAGGCGCCGTACCTAGCGCTCACCTATATCACCCGATCGGGCAGCAGCACGATCGTGCACGTTCAGTTCACCGCGCCGAGCCCGCCAGGGCTCCTGACCAAGACCTGAAGCGGCCACGGCCGCGCTCCTAAGGAGTGACCAAATGAGCGGAATCCATGTGATGACGCGAGGTGCCAGGATGATGTCGGCCGTCCTCACGGCGGCCGCCGCCACGTCAATCGGGCTGCTCGCGCTGACCGCGCCGGCTGCGTCCGCGTCCACGTCGTCCCAGGATGGCTGGATCCAGCTGGCGCATCTGTCGCCCAATACGCCCGCCGTCGACGTGTACCTGTACTCGTTCGGCGACTCGAAGGCACAGCAGGTAATCCAGCACGTCACCTACGGCACGGTGTCGGCGTTCGAGGCCCTGCCGGCCGGGGACTACACCGTGGCCATGCGCGCGGCCGGCGCCCCGTCCTCGTCCAAGCCTGTCCTGTCGACCGCGGTCGATATCCTCGCCGGGCACGCCTACACGGTCGCGGGCATGGGCCCCGCGTCCGGGCTGCGGCTGCAGGTAATTCCCGACACGCTCACCCCGCCAGCGGGCAAGGTACTGGTCCGGGTCATCCAGGCATCGCTGCAGCAGGACTCGGTCACCGTGACCGCGGGCGGCTCGCACCTGGCCACGAACCTGAAGTTCGCCAGCGTGACCTCGTATCACACCATGAACCCCGGCACCCTGACTGTCCGCGCCACCGGCGGCAGCGAGTCGACCAGTTCCACGATCGCCCTCGCGGCCGGGACCACCCACACCCTGGTCGTCCTCGACGATCCCGGCAAGCTGTCGATTGACGACCTGCTCGATGGCGCGGGCAGCGTCGCGGCGACCGGCGGCGTCCAGACTGGCCTCGGCGGCACCGCCGCCCGGCCGGGTGCCTCGGTGCGGCCGTGGGTCGCGGTTTCGCTGGCCGGCCTGGCCTTCGCGGGTGGCGGGGTTGTCCTCGTGAGCCGCCGCCGCCGTCCCGCACTGCATGCACGGCGTCAGGTCACCTCGGTCTGACGCGCGGCCGCCGTCCCCGGACTCGAGCCGGGGACGGCACGCCGCGCTCAGCCGGAAGCTTCGCCGACCATGGGCGGTGGCTGTCGCCATCGCGGGAGTGATCGGGCTGTGCGCCGGAGTGGCCGGGCTGATCTGGGCGCACCACACGGCCCGGCCGGCCACTCCGATCGGGCATTTCGCGATCACCCCGATACCGAAGGGCCACTACGCGGCCGCGCCGCAGGCAGCCCAGGGCCCCGCCGTGGCCAAGCCGGTCAGTCTCGACATCCCGGCGATCGGAGTCCAGACCAGGCTGATCCGCCTGGGCCTGACCAGCAGCGGGGCTATGCAGGTACCGTCCACTACCTCGGTGGCCGGCTGGTACACCGGCAGCCCCCGGCCGGGCGCTGTCGGCGCGGCCGTCATCGTCGGGCACATCGACTCGGTATCCGGGCCCGGCATCTTCTTCCGGCTGCCGCTCATGAAGCCGGGCGAGCTTATCTACGTCCGCCGGGCCAACCACAGTCTCGCGGTGTTCCGGGTCACGGCCGTGCACCAGTACCTGAAGGCGGCCTTCCCGACCAGCGCGGTCTACGGTGCCGTGCCGGACGCCCAGCTCCGGCTGATCACGTGCGGCGGCGCGTTCGACTTCACCACGCACCACTACCTCAGCAACATCATCGTCTTTGCCACCCTGCGGAGCTGACGCCGCGACGCTGACGCCGCCGGAGTGATTCGCCCGGCGGACGCGGCCTAGCGGGCGCCGCCCCGCGCGCTGGCGTCCCGCGCTCTCGCGTCCCGTGCCAGCGCGGTCATCCGGGTGAGCAGGTCGCTCGCCTCCCCGGCCGACCGGTCCTCGATATCGGCATTCACTCGGCGGCCCGCCACGTCCAGGCGAACGGATGCCAGGCCGAGCCTGCGCTGGACCGGGCCCTGCACCCAGCGGAGGCTCTGTACCTTCTCCAGCGGCACCCACGTTGTCGTGCGGCGAATGCGACCGCGGGCGGCCACCACGTAGTCGTCGTTGCCGCCCCAGGCCAGGAAGTGATACAGCAGGGGTGCCTTGAACCGCGCCTGCCGGGGCGGACGCCGGTCCGGCAGCGGGTGTGAGCTCATCAGCTCGCCGAGCATGGCCTCGACCTCGGCCCTCGATCCGACCGGGATCACCCCGCGCAGCCGCGAGGCCGCGGACTTGTTCTCTCGCCGCTCCTTGGGTCCGGCCACGTCG
>Ga0070764_10000644_pt1 | contig 14036 bp, 21 predicted proteins | sample HubBroMetageWRM4_FD_67287 | JGI IMG/M metagenome (GOLD analysis project Ga0070764, IMG submission 67287) | Warmed soil microbial communities from the Hubbard Brook experimental Forest, New Hampshire - Hubbard Brook CCASE Soil Metagenome WRM 4 | ecosystem: Environmental > Terrestrial > Soil >... | reverse complement strand
CGCCGATTGTTCTATTGCTCTGGCTCGAGCAAGTGTACGAGCACTGCTAGGCTGGCTGGACGCCAATGGAAGCTCTGATCGCCGTCAGCGGGCGGAGGATTTGTAAAACCGCTCTACGTGATTTTCCAAGGTGACTTCGGATGCCATCGCCGCCAATGAAGCGATATGTGCCTATAGTTGACGGAACTGCCGGGTCTCCGCTTGAATTACCGGCGAGACATAGGCGGTCCTGTGTTTCAGATGGGTGCCAAGCGGCGATTGCACCAACTGAAGTGACCCATCGCCAAGGAGTGTAGGGGCGATGTTATGTCAACTATTCTCTGGAGGACTTTTTCGCGCGCCTGTTTTCGAGAAGCTCTCCGGTAAGGAACGCCTCAAAAGCGAGATAGATCTCGTTATGTGGAAGAAAGCTTGGCGCAATCTCAAAAATCTGCTCTTCAGTAGCCAGATGGAGCACAAATGTGTAGTTAAGGTAATGCTGGGAATACGCCTGATGCTTGTGTACTCGATTTCTGCCGTCTACGTCTGGAACGCACCTATTGGAAGTGCTTCGTGTCAGCATTACACCTCGACCCTCTGCCTGTTTTCTCTGATCGCCCGGCGAGCGGTCCGGTTTCCGCCATGCCGGTCGGCGAATGAAATACGACGAGAAAGCGATCAATTGACGAATACGATTTGACTTCACTGGCAGTCATTACTTCCGGATTGCCCGTGATTCGGGCCGGGATAGTAGTACGCAAGGGAGACTTGCGGTGGACCATTCCGTCGACATACGCCCCACACGGAACATTTGGCAGAGACAAGACGTAGATTACGCGTAGACCAGGAGAGGAATCAGAGGAATGATGAGACTGGAAACCTGGAGAGCGAGGAAGGCTTCGGTTGTTGCCGTAATGGGATGTTTGAGCATGATCCCGGCTGCGAAACAGGAAAAGGCGCAATCCACTGCACGAACCGTTGCAGCGAAAAAAGATGGACGCGCCGCGGTTGATGCCCATGCGGCAGAATGGTTAAAAGAGAGTGATGTGCCGAGCGCGGCGGTGGCCTACATCGAAGATCGAAAAGTGGCGTGGACCGCCGTCTATGGCGAGCAGAGTCCGGGCGTACCAGCCACGGCAAAAACGCTGTACAACATGGCGTCATTGACTAAGCCCGTGACGGCGGAGGCAGTCTTGCGGCTTGCATCAACAGGGAAACTTTCATTGGACGAGTCGATGTTTCGCTACTGGCTTGATCCGGATATCAAGGACGATCCGCGAAGCAAATCGCTGACACCCCGCTTGTGCTTGTCCCACCAGACGGGATTTCCGAACTGGAGGGGCAAGACCGGTGGGGTCCTGAAGATCCAGTGGGATCCTGGAACCCAGACCGGATACTCGGGAGAGGGATTCAACTACGTTGGCCGGTTTGCCGAGAGGAAACTCGGCAAACCCTTTGATGTGCTCGCGCAAGAGATGGTCTTCAACCCTATCGGAATGAACGAAACTTCCTATACGGCAAAGAACTGGTATGCCGGGCGTCTGGCCGTTCCCCACGGGCCAAAACGCGACAAACCGGTGGAAGACGTTGCGACAACCTGGGATGGCGCTGACTTGCTTCGCACGACAATTCAGGACTACGCGAACTTTGTGGTCAGCGTCATGCACGACGAAGGCTTAACTAAAGAAATCGCCACAGAACGTGCAACCCTGACGCGCGACCGCATGAAGCCCGAAGATCTGAAGAGCGTGTGCAGCGCCGCTGGAGTGCCGGGTCACTGCGTCGTCACCTATGGAATGGGGCTGGGATGGGAAGTCGAGAACGTCAATGGTGAAAAAATTCTGGACCATGACGGCTCCGATTGGGGAGTGAAGACGTTTGTTATGTTCGTTCCCTCTCGCGGAATCGGGGTGGTCGTGTTTACGAACGGAGAAAACGGCAATGCTGTAATCAAGAAAGTGGTTGAGGTTCTTTATCCGAACAGCCTCTACGTGGCTACGATGTAAGCAGTGCGAGAAATACCCACGGGAACGGGCATTTCATCCTAAGGACGCTCTGAATAAGAACTGCATCCTAATCGCTCAGGAAATTCTGCTTTCCGGTAGTGTCAATTGCCATTCGAAAACCGTTCCGCTCGATCTGTCGACGTGTCTTCCCCTTGCGAAGCCATTGGCGTTACAGATTAAAAGATGAGCCTACGCAGTGATACGGCGTGGTAGTTTGTTCATGTCACTCTGATAGGTGGGGATTATCAGCCATGGAACTCCGGCACGTGCGATACTTCGTTGCCGTCGCCGAAACCTTGAGCTTTCGGCAGGCAGGCAAACAGCTACATGTCTCCCAGCCTTCTCTAAGCGTCCAAATCAAACAACTTGAAGATGAACTTGGAGTTGCCCTTTTTCGACGATCAAAACGGCGGGTCGAAATTACCCGTGCGGGCGAAGTCTTCTTGTCTGGGGCACGAGAAACCGTGCGCGCGATAAGCGAGTAGTAGAAGATCTTGGACAGCTTGGTTTTCGGGTTCTCACGATCTTGGAGTGCGAAGTGCAATCCGCTGCAACGATTGTTGGTCGATTTCTGAAGGCTTAGGAGCCGACTTGTAATTATTGCAAGAACTGTACAAGACGTGCGGCCGGATGGCTCCGCCGACTCTTGTAACAATGGTGCGAGCGCTTCTCGGGTATTCGTCTTAGGAGATGACTAGGGCCGCTTACTTGGATCCAATCCCTGCGCTATTCTTTTGTAGAGCTTTAACCCCATCGAGATCGTATCGACGTTTGGTCCCGATACAACCCTGAGGGAAGGAAGGTGGTTTTTGATCGACGTTAGAAATCCCTCCGAGATACTGCCTGGATCCGCATAAACATTGGTTTGCACCGGCGATGCTTCGGACGTTAGAAATGTGTAGTTTTCTAACCCCGCCGTAGCGGAATTACATGAACTCGTTCAGAATCCGGTCAATGAGTAACATGCCGACGTTTCAACAGCGATTTTGGCGGGATCAGCGATTCACTGCCTCAGGTTTCCTCCCGACATATTCCGCTACCCCGCGATTACGTACGGGGCGCTCCTGATGATGTATCACACGTAGTCCCGGCAGCATTGGCACAATTTTCGTTTTTCCGCAACAGCGCGGTGTTGGCTGAAGAATTTCCTTCATATTCTTCCCAATTTAGAGCGCTCTTACTAATCAGAAAGCCGCCACGCTTCATCGCTGACACTACCCGCGAACAGATTTCCCGATCAACGTGGTCGAACATCACAATCAGGTCGAAGCGGCCGGTTTGAACGAGTACTCGTTGGCGTCGAGCGCAAGCAGTTCCAGCGACAAATCCTGTTGCCGCATTTTCTGACCAAGCTGACGGATTGCAACCTCGGAGATATCAATGACAGTTACAGTCCAGTTTTTCCTAGCCAGCCAAAGCGCGTGTCGGCCAACCCCGCCAGCGAGATCGAGTGCTAATCCTCCATTCGGAAACCGATCCGCAACAAACCGATCGAAAGCGGAAATGAAAAAAGGATCTGGTGTTTCGAGGGACGGTAGACCTTGCGTGCACTTGATGTCCCAATGCGAACGCCAGTCATCTGAGCCTGAGCTGTCGCTCATAGGCGAGATTATAGAGGAAAGAAGGTCGCTTGTTGTTAGCAGCGATTTCACCAACGGAAAGCTGGTGGGCGTCAGTGAGTGTAATGGCGATGTCACGTCAACTGGCTTTGCTCACCAATCTGACCTATGCTCGCTCTCATGTATTTAGGCAGGAGTGGAGATTTGGGCGGGATTGCCTTTAGTTTTATCTGTCCAGTTTTCGGGCGTTGAAATATTTTGATTAGTTCGATTTCGGTTTTGGTTTTATAGGGACAACTGTTGGGAGCACCCGACTCTTTTCGTCTTCGAGCTTTTGATGGCACAGTTTGTGCACAGGGAAACCGAATTCGTCTAGGCGAGCATCCTCCCACAAAAGCACTTCGCGACATATCCAGCAATTTGTCCGTGCTTGGGGAAGCATGTCCCGAACATAGGACTGGCGAAGGGTACTGTCTATACAGGGTGAAACGTAGACTGAACGGAACAACTTATGTGAGATAACGTACATTCCGCGATAAAATCCGCAACTGGTGCACACAGCGCTAGACGAGACTGAAGTTCTTGTCCGCGTGGAAAGGGCCGTTGAAGGAGTTTAACGACATCGGTGACACTTTGCGTTCGCGCGGTCCGATCGCCAGCGGGACGGCCATGTCCTACAAGGAATCCTACGTGACGCGCGATGCAATAGCGGACGGCGCAGAAGCGAGATAGGTCGACGAAAAGTCTCTCCTTGAAAACGGATGGCAGAGGATTGTCGAGGTAGGCGGCTTCCGCGAATCCCCACAGTTTCTCAATAATCTCGGGAGTCTCAGGGGCGAGGCAGAAAAAATTGGGAAGGACTCCGAATCGCTCTGCTACGCGATTCTGAAGGTCTGACGCGGGCTTCCCCACTGATTTCACAACCTTTTGATCACAAGGTTATTATACGACCAAGCCGACGTTACCTGTCGAAATCAGCGATTTCATTCATTGAGCATCGGTACGGGGCTGGGTCAATGAACGCAACGGGGATTTTGCGACAGCTTCGCCCACCCGGCTAAAAAGTTCGGCCCAACCTCTCGTAATCTTGATTGATCCATTGTGACCTACTACGTTCTAAGGGCCATGAAAAGGACCATCGCGTTCGCAGTCGGAATCGGAACTGCCCTTGCACTGGTCTTTTGGTTTTGTGTTGAAGCTAGTGTTGCTGTATTTCAAACGCGCCTTTTGCCGTGGGTGATGCCTCTGATTCACTCGCAGGAAGTTGGACTCAATATAGTCGCGCGTTTCTTCCAGTGTCAAAAAGAGGGATTCAATACCGGCTGCGAAGCGTATAAGACATTCCCGACCTTACTGGTTTCGAACAGCCCAACCTACTCCATCGCGTTACTTCCCGTCGTTCATTTCTGGCGAAGGAGACCAGAAGCAAGATGCCTCAGCGATAGTTGACGAAATCAGGCGTTAGCACAAGCTTGCGCCGTGTTCGCCTTTTAGCAAAGGTCAATGAGTGAAATGATTCCATAACAATGTCGGCTCCCAGGCCCGAGTAGACTTTGGAGGCGCAAACCAACCAAAGGGCTCGGAGGAAAGGAGCCGAACATGCTGATTATAGGTTGTGACTATCATCCGGGCTTCCAGCAAATTGCATTTTTGGACACGGAAACGGGGGAGTGCGGCGAACGGCGTCTGACTCACCGCGAAGAAGCGGAGCAGTTTTACAGCACGCTCAAAGCGCGGAGCGTGCGTGTGGGGATGGAAGCGAGCGGGCATGCGCGCTGGTTTGAACGTTTGCTGAAGGGCTTGCAGTTTGAGTTGTGGATCGGAGATGCGGCTGAGATTCGCACCAAGCGAGTACGCAAGCAGAAGACGGATCGTCAGGATGCGCAGTTGTTGTTACGGCTGATAATGGAAGACCGCTTTCCCCGAGTCTGGGTGCCCGACGCAGCTAACCGGGACCTGCGGCAGTTGCTGTGGCATCGGCATCGCTTGGTGCAGATGCGCACGCGAGTGATGAATCAGTTGCATGTGGTGGCGCTCAACGAGGGACTGCGGCGTAAGAAGGCGCTATGGCGGCCGGCGGGGCGCAACGAACTGGAGTCGTTGAAACTGGCTCCCTGGGCCAGTCGACGACGCCAAGACTTGCTCGACTTACTGGATCAACTGACACCGAAGATCCAAAATCTGACGCGCCAGTTGGAACAGGAAGTGGAGAGTCGACCGGTAACGCGGCGGTTGATGACTCATCCTGGAGTCGGCCCGCTGACGGCACTGGCCTATGAGTTGGTGATCGGAACGCCCGAACGTTTTCACTGCGGCAAACACATCGCCAGCTACGTGGGGCTGGTTCCGACGGAAGAGTCCAGCGGGGATCGGCGTCGACTGGGGCACATCAGCAAACAGGGCAATGTGCTGCTCCGGTTTCTGCTGGTGGAAGCTGCGCAGGTCACGGTGCGCAGTCATCCAGAATGGCGCAGCACATTCTTCCACCTCGCCATGCGACGAGGACGGAAGATCGCGAAGGTAGCGATGGCTCGTAAACTGGCGGTGCATCTGTACTGGATGTGGCGTCAGGATTTGGACTACGGCCAGATGAACAAGCTCGGTTCGCACGCGGGAGAGCCCGGAAATCGCCATGGTGTGCAGTAAATGACGTAATGATTGGGCATCCCGCTCCCTAAAACTTGGGGAGTTCGAAGAAGTAATCATGATCGCAGTTTGGGATCGAAGAGATGGCTGGGTCGGACCGAGTTCCTGACCCCAACGATTAGAAGCGAGCCCGGATTGGAAAGCGCAAACCACCTATCAGAGCGAAATGGCGCTCTTCTATGAGTGCATACAGAAGTGTGCGCGAAAACGTGCTTGACACCGCCGACATTGTTAGAGATGGCGATTTTGCGACAACTATCGCCCGTGCGTTTGCAACCGATATCGCGATTGCTGTAGACCTCCCACCATCAGACCGATTAGCGCATACGCGGGCACGTTCGTAAGAAGTGCCCAATACCACTTGACCCCGAAGTGAAAAAGGAATCCAACAGGCACGATCGGACAGGTCAATTGAGCGAGGCTCCACAAAATAGGTTCCGTCGATATTGGAATCGCCAAGCCAAGAAGTGCCCAGCAACCTGCGACAATGAATCCCGCAAATCCCCACAGCGCAATTCTCCGCGTCATCGCTGCCACCTCCCTTTGAGCTATATGCTACGCCGATTCCTGTGCTTACGGGTTATTAGTGAAATTGCGCCAATTGACAGTACGACTGGAGCGTAGTGCTTCGCTTAGGCCTCGGGTAGGACAGTTTAGAAAGTATCCCAGTCCCCAGCTCAAGGTTGGCTACTCGGGTATTAGGCTTCACTTGAAATGGTATGGACTGGTCTTCGTGGGAAACAAGACTCCAGTCGGAACAAAGGCAAATGGAAGCGCCATTACGTTTACGCTTAGTTGTCCTGTCGGCTCTATGGCTGGCGGTGGTGGGAGTAATCTCAGCGCAGGAGGGGGAACCTTGGCAGGGAAACAGGACTCGCGCTCAGGAAACACGTTTAATCAAAGAACACGTGATGAGCCGCTGGGAAAACATCAGCGTGATCCAGATCAACTACCAACTGTTTATGCAATTTGAGAACGGTCGACGAGTGCATCTATATACTGACAACAAAGCACGCTGCTTCTTGAGAGCTGCCCTCCTGAGCCCAAGCCGTGTCTTCATAGAAGGATGCTCACGGACTTTCGTGGCCGACCTGAGCGGGGTTGTTCAATACGAGCTGCACAGTTTTGTGTTCTTTGACGTTGTACCGAACCTAATGGGAACGCGTTTTGCTGTATTCGAGCGAGGTCGTTCGACGTGGCACGACTTTGCTAATGGAAGTTACAACAAGCTGAGATTACTCGTGTACTCGACTGAAGGTGGAAGAAAACTATACACACGCAAATGGAGTCAAGCGCCGGGTGAGCAAGTCGTTGAAGCTCGAATTTCCCTCTCGGACGACGGGTCAACTCTTTATCTGCACCAGAATCGAACTACGACGTTCTCCATCCCAGCGGGAAGATCTCACTGACAGGAGCCCAGTAATGCCTGATCTTCCCCGGTGTCCTCAACCGTCGGCCAAAAGGAAAACGAGCTTCAGTTGTCGCAATCAGGCGATTTCACCAACTGAGAATTGGCTGCCTCAATGAGTGAAATCGCGATCTCACGCCAATTGACAATCCGACGACGATAATCTGAGGATGTAGTGCAATGCGTGATTGGTGGAGGGTGAGATGAAAATTTCGGATGGAATCCGCAAACTGATCTGTCGTCGCAGCACGGTTGCTGAGCGCCGCCACGATGTTAATCACAGTACCACTATCTGCATATCAAGCGGTCAATGAGGACTCCGTGACCATGCGAATGGTAAGGGATGAATGCGTGTTCTCGGATGGAAGCAGGATCAGCTTTGGTCACAAGGCGTCCGGTGCGTATCAGTCTGGCGACGAAGTCTGGCGCGCGGGGAACTATGTAGCAACCGCCTTCCGCGTAACCGAACGCATGCGCATCCCATCTCTTGATGAGCCGATAGACGTACCTGCTGGCAGATAAGGGATCAACTAGTTGTGGGCGCGGAAGGAATCGAACTCGCACTTTTAATGTAGTCACAACAACCTAGACCGCGGCAGATGGCGTGTTGTGCGTTTTAGTTCGCTCTAGCTCAATGTTAGCGGCGCGGAAATGGCACGGACCGGGCACGCGATTCCGCCATTATTGTAGGTGTTTGACCCCTCAGACAGTTGTCAGAAGCGCCTGTTAGTTGGAGTCGGTGGCAGTATGTCGATAAATTATCGGCGTGGATTTCGAGGAAACTTCGCGCAGTCGTGTTGGGTGAAGGCGTCTTCCACTTTCACTGAAGGTTTCCCAGGCTCTGCGAGACCTGGATTCAGGAAAATCCAATTGCACACGCTACAACCCCATGCAGCGAAGGTGCTATTTTCAAGCCAGATCAACCCTCTAGGCATAGTAGAGTTCTGCCTCGTCAAGGCGCACATCGTAAATCGGTAACCTTGAGCGGTCAATAGTCCCTATAGCCTCTCGCTAATTAGCCCCTGGAAATCGAGCGACGATGGGTCCGTACCTTACCGTACAGAGTGAGCAATATTGAACAGGCATTCCATCGGCTACGGTACGCTGCCGGGACAAGAAGGGGCCTGTTGGACAAGAGACCCCGGCCCGGCAATCCTCCTAGGCGATGTGGTGTGCTCCTCTCTCCGGGGCGTTGAGCTACACCGCCTTTTCTTGTTGTGCGTTGTTAGGTAACGTCAGTGGGTTAAGGGCTGGCAAGACCATCTTAAAAGGATGGTTTAAAAGGACGACCCGTAAAGTAAACGGGGCGTTCAATCGATCTCCGTACGCTACAGTAATGAGGCGGCTGTCGATGCGAAACAACGAGAAGTGGATGGAACTGTGCCGATTGGCATCCGGTGAACAAGATCCAAGGAAGCTAGCGGAGCTAATTGAGGAAGCCAACGATCTAATTGACGCTAAGCAGGTGCGTCTGTTTGGAGAGAACACTCCTTGTCAGCTAGGCAAACTGAACTCTGTTGCTGTCGGTCTTGCCAGTTGCGATGATTGCAACTACATTAGGGCTTTTCCGCGAGTGAGCGCGAGATTCGGTAGTGGTGCAGTTTGAAATATATGGGCGCGTAAGAATGGCAATCTATTTGCCGTGGTACCTAGTGAATCTGTTATGAGACTGAACCCAAGTGGCGCTCGTTGGACACAGCCAGCCTAGTGCCTCAATAATGTCGGAGTAATCACGAGACAGGTTTCTGTTTAAAATCGGTTCGTGGTGGGCAATCGCATTCCGTAAGCCTTTAATTGATTTGAATCTGAGAAAAACCGAGTCTCGGTCGGGCTTATACAAATACGGAAAGGCTTTGTGCAAGTGAGGCACCCAGAGGATTTTTTCGTACTCGCTACTGACTAGAAATGTCCAAAATCCGAAATTTAATTCCGCTACAACCCTTCCGGGCGTGATCGCTTCGTTTCGACGGATTATTTTATCTTTAGCTTCCTTGACTGATTTAATTTCTCCCGCTCTCAGCGGTGACCGGTCACACCAGTCGGGGGCAATCTCTGCCGTCAATGTTTTATTCAGGGAGGAATTGCGAAACGCTATTTCCAGCGGCTGAAGGACTCCGTAAAGCCCTGCGGAAAGCAGGGAATTGTATTCATACAACTGGATAGCCATGGACAGATCGGCTTGGGCCGCCTTCATGTAGGGGAAGAGGCGAGCGCGCGAGATTGTTTCCCTTAAGTTACTTAAGGCATCCGTCGAGTACACAAATGGCATGTTGACCAATCTCTGCGCAAACGCTTATGATTCCACCGTGGGCCTTGGGAGTACCGATACCATGAGTTCGTACATGGCATGTCCCTGGGGCAATGCAATTCTCGAAATGCCGTCTCTCAAGAGGCGGCATTTTTGTTTAGTAGCTCTATCAATTCCTCAATTTCCCAAACATGATCTGTTAGACCCGCTTCCATCGCTGGTGTCACTCGCAGCGTCTTATGGATGCGGCAGTAATTGTAGTGCATGAAGTAGAGAGCGACCATATGTCCATGGTTCTCTAACTTCTTATTGAAACCATTAGTGAGTCGAGTGAACCGTCGCATTCCCATCCGCATTGAAAGATTCTGACGTTCCACAAATGACGTTGAGATGTGGTCAGGATCAGGATCACGATTGAGAACGCCCGTCCGACAGCCAATACAAGATGCAGGGCTGTATCTTGATTCCGGGCTGTCATTTGATGCACCGTAAATCTTGACTAACATGGCATAATCAATGTCCGCGCCGAAGGCATTTTCTACGGCATCGGCGTAAACACGATGACCATCCGTGGTTAGCTGAAAGCGATTTGTCACCCTTCCCGACAGGTCGCGCATAAAGCTATGTGCCGTAGCGGCCCCGCGATCCCCCAGCATGTAACAGATGATGAGCTTGGTATCTGCGTCGATGGCTGTCCACACGTCGCCAGCCCCAGCCTGCATCTGCTCTAGTGTCACGTTCTTTTGCTTGGCATAGACAAAGGCCCATATTTCGTCACACTGGATGCGACGAACGGCGAGCTTTCTTACATTCGCGTCATGGTAGGCAGCACAAGCGCAGCCCATGTCTTTTAGCAGTTTCAATGCGGTGTGCTTCGCAACCCCGGTCATACGACACGTTGCATTGATGGACATTCCCTCAACGAGTGCACCAATGACGCTAGCCTGTTTGTCTGTGCTCAGGCAGTTCATGGATATATAATAATTATGTTATAATCGCATAGTCAATAAAAATCGCCAGGAATATAATGTTTTTGTGATATTATGAAGCCTGCATGGGAGTTCTGGGCAGTCCGGACGATGAGGCGAAATGTCCTGGTCGATTGGCTGTCCGGAAGGCTACCCCTGCAAGCAAGAGTGGACGCGCACTTTCGTCGTTTGCAGTTCATTTCGCCTAAATGGCCTATGCCCTACTTTCGGCCATTGGGGAGCGGAGCCGGGGAGATTAGGGTTGACGATGCCAACGTGGAACACCGGATTTACGGATATTTCAGCGGAAAATGTTTTGTGGTGATGTTTGCCCGCAGCGACAAGAAAAGTCAGCAGCAGTCAATTAAGCGAGCCAAAGCCCTGCGGAAGCAATTTGTAAAAACTCCTCCCCCCACGGAGCGATACGATGTCTAAGGAAGTGCTTCTAGAAAAGCTCACAGATCAATCTTACCGCGACGCCTTTATCTCAGAGGAAATTGATGTAGGCCTGCCAATGCAATTGCGTGCAATGAGAGACGCACGCGGCTGGAAACAGAAATATGTTGCCGAGAAAATGGAAACAAAACAGCCTCGATTCTCTCTGATGGAGAAACCTGGTTATGGAAATTTCTCCATCAATACACTCAAAAAGCTGGCATCCATATTCAATGTTGGGCTAATTGTCAGCTTTGTACCGTACAGCGAGATGATTGAGTTTGTGGAGGGATTTAGTCGCAAACGGTTAGAAATCCCCAGCTTCGGAGATGAATATATAGCTCTAGAGCGACGATATTCTAGGACTGCGAAACGACTTGCCGATGATTCCCTCCAGTCAGATTTGCAATTTCCACCGGAAAGCTCTGCTACGGTTAATAGCTCTACGGAAGGGTTAACAGCAACTTCTCTCGCGTCGCCTGACGAGTCAATAAAACCGGATGGGGCGATTACCACTTGGTCGGAGGTTGCTCATAGCCTCCCTCTGGCAACAGCACAGGCTGCGGGCCTCTGAGAAAGATTATGGAAACCGAAAATCCAAAACCACAGAGAACAATTGAATATCGCCAGCCAGTGAGTGGACTCTTTCATGTCTACTCTAACAACGTACAAATGGGTTCCACGGGATATGACGTTAGAGTGATATTTGGTGAAATTTCCGATGTCACACCCGACAAGGTTGTCGTGGAGCAGCGCGTTCAAGTAGCAATGACTTGGGTTCAGGCTAAAATTGTAGCGGATTTCCTGCGAGCCAATATTGAAGCGTATGAGAAACTAAATGGCCCTCTTACTCTGGCGAAAAATGTGGAGAAGATCACTGTTCCAGATTCTTTCCCGGTCGCAAAGTAAGATTTAGCGATCTTCGGTAGCATCTCTCACGATCCGGGCTGCGGCTTGGCTTGCGTCCTCTTTGAAGAGATGCAGAGCCTTGCGCGGTATTTTCTCCATCACTTTTCCGAACGCTTCTTGCTTGCTGACATTGAATGGCTGGAGCTGAGCCAAGCCATTATCCGCAATCGACAAGACCTTGAATCTACCCGTCTGCCCGTCCGCTGTAACGATGTCACCCGCTTTTGGACTGTAGTTCATGCCCACAGTTTTACACAGGCTGATTCAAGACGCTAGCCCTGTGGATTTCAAACTGCACCACTACCCGAGATTCATTTCCCTTGCCAACTTCGCGGGAATTTGTTCTATGAGGCATAGCGCCGCTAGTTCTTTCCACCGTTCAAGATTTTGCGACACAGAGACCTCCTTCCTCACGAAAAAAACCTCGAGATGACGCCCTCCCAGGCGCAATCCCGAGCTGCTTGGCTTTCCCACGTTCCAACCAAGATCAGATACTGCGAATGAGAATAGCTTAGTCTTAGAGCTGTTGAACAATCTGTGCAATATTGGACAGTCACGGTTTAATCGTTCCGGCATCTTATCGAGATGTTTTTGTCGGCGAGATTACCCTACCAGTCCAAACGGTGGGGATTTCAAGGTTGTCGGCGCGTAGCTGAACATCGCCTGCTTCAACTGGGAATCGACTTCATCCGCAATAGTCACGACGTCCAGCAATAACTTGCTGAAATCCACGCCGCACAAATTTCTCTGCAAAGTGCTAAAGATGCTTACCTGTAAGATGCGTGACTCTTCTACCACCATGGCAGCGGTATAACCCTGGTGCAGTCGCATCGCTCCATGCTCCCTTGCTGCTATGGAAATCGGAGCCTTTAATCCCGAGTCTAGGCGGAGGCGAATAATGAGGTCTCGAAGCAGTTTAGGAAGGTGCCCGGTGCGCTCGCTGCGGCCCAGCGGAATACATGTCAGCTCGGCATCTTGGTCCACAGCATCCAGCCAATTCTGGATTGTAGTTTCGGTCTCGCGTTCCAGGATGGATGCGATAGATTCCGGTTTCACACGTTTTGCGGTGTGAGGTTCGGCTAGTCTTTTGTGAATGAGTTCCCTGAGTGCGCCGATCTTGATAGGCTTTGTAAAAATCTCATCGGCTTGCGAAAGAATCGCGGACATCGCCTCGTCTACGGCTGGGTACCCGCTGAGAATGACGGTCAATGCACGTGGGTGCGTGTGACGCATCGCACTTACCAAAGTGAACCCGTCCCCTGCGAGCGGCATGTGCAGATCCGTGAGAAGAACATCAAAGCTCTCGGTCGCAATGAACTTAAGCGCATCGCGTACATTGGAAGAAACTACCACCTCGAACCCGTCGCGCTGTAATCCTTCATGCAGCAGCATACGAACAGCTTCATTATCCTCGACCACTAAAACTCTATGTGTTGCCATGGGGAACCTCCACTTGCTTGGCACTGGCTCTCGTTGGAAATGCGATTGGACTGTCTCTTGAGGTTTGTATCCGGCGGGCTAGCACACCTATAACGTCTTCGAGGGGATCGGCACCCTTAATTATCGCTTGATAACGGTAACGTAAGCTCAGACCAAATACTGTGTCATATTGACCATTCAGCCCGTGCTGTATCAGAGCCTTGCTAATGCTGATGAGTATGCGACCTCATTTCTTTACTTCGTCTTGGGGCATTCGACGGTGCCAACCAACACAAGCTGATCTCTATACTGGTCAATTTTGACCAGTCCTTAAGCACGTTTCGTTAAATACTGACCAAGAGCGAATTCCAGCTATAGGCGAAAGACACGAACCGTACCGCGACGGAAATCTTGTGCAGTGCGGTCTTTGTGCATCGACCGTGCTCAAGAAAGTCAGGA
>Ga0070764_10000643_pt1 | contig 14038 bp, 15 predicted proteins | sample HubBroMetageWRM4_FD_67287 | JGI IMG/M metagenome (GOLD analysis project Ga0070764, IMG submission 67287) | Warmed soil microbial communities from the Hubbard Brook experimental Forest, New Hampshire - Hubbard Brook CCASE Soil Metagenome WRM 4 | ecosystem: Environmental > Terrestrial > Soil >... | reverse complement strand
CGACTACTACAACGATGCGTTGACCGTTGATGGAACGGCGCCGGGCATCTACCGCTACCTCGCGACGGCGCGGCCGCAGGCGATCGGGGGCGTTGGTTTGCGGCTCGGCGTCGTTAACGTGCTATCGCCGCGCACGTACACGCGCGATCTGCTCGACGACGGGGCGTGCGATGCCGCCCGGCGTTCGAACGTGCAACTCATTGCTGTCGCCGAGAACGATCTGCCGGCGCAGACGAACGATGCGCGACTCGCCGCAGCGCGAGCGTGCTTGCCGGTATTTTACTCCGATGCGATTGGAGTTGCTAGCGCTTCTCGATCGCAGCGTGAAACCACGGCTCGCCGAAGTACCGCCATAGTATTTTGATGAGCGCGGCGGCGGGAATGCCTAAGATGAGGCCGGGTATGCCGAAGAGTTCGCCGCCAGCGAAGACCGCGAACATTGCGCCGATCGGTGAAACGCCGACCGAGTTTCCCATGATCTTCGGGACCAGCACGTTATCGCTGATCCGGGCCATGCCAAACATGATCACTTGCACCCAGACGACCATGTAGAGTCCCTGCGGAGCGCTGAGCGGCAATGCGAGAACCTGCGCGATGAGCATGCCCAAGATCGGCACGGCATAGGCGATGGCCGAAACCACGCCGATGATGACCGAAAACTTGAAGCCTAAAAGCGCCGTTGCCGCGCCAATCACCGCACCAGTAATGGCGCTGACGATTACTTGCCCCGAGATGTATCGGCCGAAAACGTCGGTCACTTCGGCGGAAAGCCGGCGCGCGGTGTTCCGCCGTCGCGGCGGAAACATCGCGGCGAAGCCATCCGCGAGCTGCGTGTCGTTGAGCAGAAAGAAAAACGACAGCACAATCGACGAGAACGCGACGAAAAACGCGGTCAAGGTGTTGACCGCGATCGCGCCGATCGATGCGATGCCCGCGGCGATGAACGTCGAGATTTGCGTCGTGCCGATGTGGCTGACGTTTAACGAGGGCAGATGGAGCATCGGGAAATGATCTTCAAGCGAACCCTGCCCTTCGACGACCCAGCCTTGCGCCGCAGTGGCGTAGCTTGGAAGGTTGGATGCAAGGACTTGCGTCTGCGCGATCGTCAGCGGCACGACGATTACGAAGAAGACGGCGATCAACAGCAGCAGCACGATGAAGACCAGCGTAATCGCCAGCACTTTGGGCATATGCTTTTCTAGGCGCACGACGATCGGCTGTACCCCAAACGCAATGAACGCGGCAATCACGAAGATCGAAATAGTGCGCGGAATGCGCGAAACGAACCATAGCCCTGCCAGGCCCACGACGACGACCGCGGCGATCCAGCCGATGCGACGCCAGGTGTCGCCGCTCAAAGTGCTTTGCACAGCAACCGCCGCTCCGTTCGATAGCCGGCTCGTTCGTACAAACGACGCGCGACGGCGTTCTCTTCGGTAACCATCAATGCCATATACGGTAAACCACGCCTTCGAGCCTCATCCTCGGCCGCCGCAAGCAGCACCGTGCCGACGCCCGCACCTTGCCGGTCGGGAATGACCGCCATATAGGCGAGAAACCCCTGATCGGTGAGCGTCACTTCGTCGGGCAGCTCGTCAAGCAGCAGCGCGAAGCCGACGCGGCGCCCTTCTTCGGTGGCGATGAAGGCTGCGTGTGATTGCGCCTTAACGATTTCGTCGAGCCGGTCAAAAGCGGCGATTGCCAATGCCGGCGTCGTTTGGCGCAAGTCGCCGACGCTCGACATTACCGACGACCGCCCCAGATCGCGCACGAATGCGTAATCCGCCGCTCCGTCCGCGTGTCGCACGTCGAAGCTCACGTCCTGCGGGAGCCTGGGTCGGCGATCGGCACCCCGGAAATGCACTGGGGACACTCGCCTTCGTCGTACGATTGCAGTGGCATGTCGAGCAGCGCAACGATTGGTATATCGCCTCCGATGTCATCCTGAGCTTGTCGAAGGTCATCCTGAGCCTGTCGAAGGACATCCTGAGCCTGTCGAATGTCATCCTGAGCCTGTCGAAGGACAACGACGCCGATGCCGACGACGTGCGCCCCCGAAGCGCGAACGACGCCGACCACCTCGCGAACCGAAAGTCCGGTCGTTACGACGTCTTCCACGACGAGCACGCGGTCGTCGCGATCGACTTTAAAACCGCGGCGCAGCGTCGGGATTCCAACTTCCTTTTCGACGAAGACGAAGCGCGTTCCGAGTTGTTTAGCCACCTCGTAGGCAAGCACGATGCCGCCGATTGCGGCGCCGGCAACTAGCGTCGGCCTTTGCGCGCGAAAACGCGCGGCTATCGCCTCGGCAACGGGCGCAACCAGTGCCGGATCTTCGAGCAGGCGAAACTTTTGCACGAATCGATCGCTGTGACGGCCCGAGCTGAGGCGGAAGTGTCCTTCGAGCAGCGCGCCGCGCTGCGCGAGCAGCGCTTCGAGATCTGCGGTGATTGAACTCACGCGCGCACGCTCATCTCTTCGAGGATGGCGCGCGCGGCGGCGAGTGGGTCGGGCGCATCGACGATGGGTCGTCCCACGACAATGTAATCGGCGCCGCTGGCGGCAGCTTCGGACGGCGTGGTGACGCGCCGCTGATCGTCGTGTCCGCTGCCGCGCGGACGAATGCCGGGCGTCAACGTCATGAAGTCGTCCCCGAAAAACTGCTTGAGGTCGCGCACTTCATGCGCGCTGCAGACGACGCCCGCGCAACCGGCATCGCGCGCGAGCGCCGCAAGCCGTATCGCGTTCTCGCCGGGGCCACCCTGCAGCCCGAGCTCGTTTAAGTCCTCAGGCGCGATGCTCGTAAGGAGCGTCACCGCGAAAACGTGCGGCGTCGAGATTCCCAGGCGCTGCGCGGATTCTGCGGCTTGCGACACCGCTGCTCGCATCATCTCGAGGCCGCCTTGTGCGTGCACGTTGATGATTTGGACGTTTGGACGGACGAGTTGCGCCATCGCGGCGGCGACGGTACGTGGAATGTCGTGCAACTTCGCGTCGACGAAGGTGCGTACGTCACGCGCTTCGCAGTACGCGAAGATGCGCTCGGGGTAACCGTAGAGCGCTTCCAAACCGATCTTGACCATCACATCGAGTTCGTACAGCTGGTCGACGAGACGTTCGGCGTCTTCTGGCTTTGGAACGTCGAGCGCGACGATCAGTTGCGCCATATGGTTATCCTTCGTCTCCTTCATATTGGTCGGGTGTGGTAATGCCGACGTTGGCTTGGCCGACGAGATCGCGCATCGAGTGCAGCCCGCGACGCAGCAGATAGGCATCCAGTTCTTCGACGATGCGTTCGGGAATGCGCGGATCGGTAAAGTTCGCCGTGCCGATGGAGATCGCCGTCGCGCCGGCCAAGAAGAACTCGAGCGCATCGGTGATATTCTCGATCCCGCCTTGTCCGATAATCGGAATCGAAACCGCGCGCGCGACCTCGTAGACCGCCAGCACCGCGATCGGACGAATCGCCGGCCCGGACAGACCGCCGGTAACGTTCCCCAATCTCGGGCGCCACGCTTCGACGTCGATCGCCATGCCGCGGACGGTATTAATAACGGCTAAGGCATCGGCGCCGCTGTTTTCTGCCTGTCGCGCAATCTTCGTGATATCGGTGACGTTGGGCGAGAGCTTAACGATCAGCGTTTTATCCGTCGTTTGACGCGTCGCTTCGACGACGCGTGCGGTAAGGTCAGGATCGCAACCGAATGTCTCGCCCTCGCTGGCGACGTTCGGGCAAGAAACGTTGATCTCGAGCGCTGCGATCTCGTCGCGTTGTGCAAGCCGGCCGCAGACGTTCGCGTAATCGTCGATGGAGAAGCCGGCGACGCTACCGACGATCGCGCACGGACGGCTTGCGTATTTATGCAAATCGTGTTCGAGATACCAATCGATGCCAGGATTCTGCAAACCGATGGCGTTGAGCATCCCGGCCGGCGTATGCACTAGGCGCGGCGTCGCATTGCCCAGACGCGGCAGTCGCGTCACGCTCTTGAGAACGATCGCGCCGATCTTCGAAAGATCCGCAAACGGCGCATACTCTTCGCCCGAACCGTAGCAGCCGCTACCCATGAGCGTCGGGTACCGCAGCTGCAGTTTACCGATGGCAACGCTGAGATCGCTCTGCAAGTTCACCACCGCAACTCGTCGCTCCAAAAGACCGGACCCTCTTTGCAAACGCGTGCGAAAACGACGTCACTGCCGCCTTGGGCGGCAGGCGGGAAACTCGGGGCTTGTGCGCTGCACCGGTCGAGTGGAACGACGCAACCCCAACAGCCCCCAACGCCGCAACCGAACGTTTCTTCCAAGGAGAGTTGTGCGCGCACGTTCCAGCGCGATGCGATGGCCCCGACCGCGCGCAACATCGGCGACGGCCCGCAGGCGTAGATCGTTTCCGGCGGAACGGCGCGCTCGAGTGCGGCAGTAACGAATCCGTGCATTCCGGCGCTCCCGTCGTCGGTGGCGACGATCACCTCGCAACCCAACTGCTCGAAACGCCGCGCGTCAACCAGTAGCGCCGCCGTACGCGCGCCGTAAAACAAGCGCACGCGAATGCCGCGTTGCAATAGCCTCTGCGCACAGAGCCACACCGACGCGATCCCGACTCCGCCGGCGACGATCGAGGCGTCATGCGAGGGCACCGAACAATCGAACCCATTACCGAGCGGCCCCGTCACGCTCAATGCGTCTCCGATTTGTAACCGTGCGAGTTCCCGCGTGCGAGGTCCCATCACGAAAAAGAGAATGCTCGCGCGCTTGCCTTCAGCTTCATACACAGCGAGTGCGGTTGCCGCCGCTTGCATGCTGGGCGGAATCGCCATGAAATATTGACCTGGAATAACTCCGTCCGCTACTCCCGCACCTTCCAGCGTTAACGATACGACGCCCGGAGCTGGATCGCGCCGCTCAACGATCGTGCCTACGCGCACGCGGGGATGCAGATCAAGCACCGCCATACCAATCGCATCTTCTGCGAATTTTCAGAAAAATCTCTGAATGCGGGTGAACACTATTGCTACCTAAGCCGTTATACTGTATAGAGAGCGTAAATAAGTAAGAAAGGAGGCTCAGCAGATGGCAGGTCTTATCGTTTTCAAGTCGCTCGCGGATGCGCTGCGAGCGGGTTACCAAGTCTACGATCGGACTGCAGATGGATATCTGGTTCGAACTCGTACGGCCGCTGGTTGGGCCATGGCCTTGGTCTCCTGCAAGTAGCACCGTCTTTATTTTATAAAAAAATGCCGCCGGCAACCAACCGGCGGCATTTTTCTTTTTCGCTGAAAACGTTGTCAGGTGCGATCTGGCGGCGATACCGGCGGTTCAATCTCGGGTAGTGATCCCGGACGCCATCCGCCGCTCGTGTCGCGAGCCGGCGCGGGTGCTGGTCCGGCACTGGGTCCTGGCGGCGGCGCAAAGCGCTGCTGCGCCACCGGCGCGCCGAAGCTTGCGCCTCCCGCTATTGCGCTTACCACTTGCGCGATGCCGACGAACATCGGTATCAGGCCGCCTAGTAACCACGGACCGTAGGTGAACGTGCCGTCACCGCGATAGCCGATGAATCCTAAACCGATAAGCAGCGCGAGGCCGACGAACGCCACCTGGATGCCGCGACGCAGATGATATTGGGCGGCGTAGTGCGCGCTGTAGTCGTATCCCCCGGCGCTTTGGGAAGGCGGAGGCGCCCAGCCGCGGCGCATCGCGCGATACCAATCCTTGGAGTTCGGCGGCGGGGTGAAGCCACGACGCAGCATCTCCATACGTTCTTGGTGCGAGAGAAGGCGCGTCACGAGCCAGACGGCGCATGGAGCGCCGAAGACGAGGGTGACCGCGAGAGCCGCTACGGCGTTGTCATCAATCATGGGTGTTCGAGTCCTTCCGTGGTGCCCCGTTGCGGGGTGCTATCCCAGTTACGGCTCGCCGGGCTTAATGTTTCGAAACCTTTGGGACGGCCTCCGCGTACACAATAACGTGTCGGCACTGCTAACGGAGGCCCCCCGCGTGCAACCCAGGACCTCCCCCGAAGACGGCGAGCTGGTCGCTTTAGCATTGCGAGGCCACCCCGAAGCGTTTGCCACCCTGGTCGAGCGGTACGATCGTGCCGTCTACCATCTGGCCTACCGCATGCTCCGTCACGTCGAGGATGCGCGCGACGCCACCCAGGAAGCCTTCTTTAAAGCCTTCCGCAGTCTGCACACGTTTCGTCCGGGCGCAAAGTTTTCAACCTGGATTTTCGCGATCGCCTACCATTCATGCTGCGACCGTCTGTCGCGGCGCAAACACGACACGGGCGCCGAAATGCCCGATCGTGCCGATCCGGGCGCCGGGCCCGAGCAGCAAACGATTTCCGCCGACGAGGCGACGCGGCTGCGCGCCGCAATAGCACATTTACCGGAAAAGTACCGCACCGTCATCACGCTCTTTCATTTACAAGGGCGACAATACGAGGAGATCGCTGAAGTGCTCAACCTGCCGATGGGTACGGTCAAAACGCATTTATTTCGCGCGAAGGAGCAGCTGCGTAAGCTGCTCGGCGATATGGAGGTATACGAATCATGACAATGGGAAGCGATTCCAACGAGTTCGACGCGCTCGACCGCGCGTTGTTTGCGCTTCCGATGGAGGAACCGCCGGCCGATATGCGGGCGTCGATTCTCCAAGCGACGGTGTACCGCCAGCATCACGCATTTCCATGGTGGGAATCTGTAACGTTCGGCGCGCTGGGTGCAATCGGCATCTGGCTGCTCGCCGCGATCGTCTCGGGCGGCGATTCGCTGTTCGTGCACACGCTCGGTGCGATCACCTCAACCGTCATCGTCGCGCTCTCCCATGGCGCCAACGCCATGTGGCTGGCGGCCGGCGCCGCAACGGCGGTGTGGCTCTCACTTTTCACCGGATTTCAACCCGCTTCTACGCAAGAATACAGGTTAGAACACAAATAACGTGCGATAATCCATTTATATGGAAAATCCGGCGGCGTCTGAGCGGCGTCAATATAGAATCCTCGTAATCGAGGACGACGCGGCGATCGGCCGCGTGCTGCAGCTCGAACTGGAACACGAAGGCTACGAGGTCGAGGTGGCGCGAGACGGCCTCGCCGGGCTGGAAAAGGCACTCAAGGAGCCCGATCTGGTTATCCTCGATCTCATGCTTCCACGCATGGACGGTATCGAAGTTTGTAAGCGCATCCGCGCGAAAAGCCGCGTGCCGATTATTATGCTGACCGCGCGCGACCGGGTGCCCGACCGCGTCGAGGGTCTCGATGTCGGCGCCGACGATTACGTCACCAAACCGTTCTCGACCGACGAACTGCTGGCGCGCGTGCGCGCGCGTCTGCGTGAAAAGACGCCGCAGGGCAATCTCATCGAGTACCGCGACGTCGTGATGGATCGCGATCGCCACGAAGTCCACCGCGACGGCAAATCGATCGCCTTAACGGCGAAAGAATACGCGCTACTCGAATACCTCTTGCTCCACCGCAATAAGGTGCACACCCGCGACGAACTGTTCAACGGCGTCTGGGGTAGCGATTTCCTCGGCGACTCCAATCTCATCGACGTCTACATCCGCTATCTTCGCGGCAAGATCGACGACGGGTTCGATGACAAACTGATTACGACAGTGCGGGGCGTCGGCTACACCATAAAGGATTAGGTTTCGTGGTTTGCGGCTCGGAAGCGGCGCAGACCACCGAAAGCAACGCATTATGTCCTTAAAGTGGCGCATTGCACTGGGCTATTCACTGTTGCTGATTGTAGCGATTTCGGCGATGAGTGGGATTATCGCGTGGCGGTTTCAGCAAATCCTCGAAGATCAGGCAGAAGCGACGGTCAATGCGACGATGCGCGCGATCGTGCAGTTCGCGCAGCAATCGAGTACGCCGTTCTCGCTGGAAGATTCGCCGATGGGGGCGCTCCAGTTTCTCTTTAACAGCACTAATTTGGCGACCTGGAACTCCGCGACGAGTTTCGTGCAAGTCGATTCGAGCGACGGTTATCCGCTGGCGAAAACAGAGAACTTAGGATCGCTCACGATTCCTCCGAATTTTGGCGTATCGCCCGTGCACGACGTGAATTTCCGGCACATCGAGCTGGGCGGCCGTCCGTTCTTGGTTGAGGATCGCTATATCCTCGAAGGCACAAACGCAGCGGTGATACACGTCGCCGAGCCGATCGATACGCTCGAGCGCACATTTACGTCTGCGCGCGAAGCGATCTTGATCGTGCTGGCGATCATCGTTGCCGCCGTTATCGTCCTCTCCATCGTGTTGGCGTCACAGGCGACGACGCCGATCGACGCCCTGGCGCGGCGCATGCGCGGCATCAGCTCGGATCGTTTAGCCCTGGCGGCGGCATCCGGAACCCTTGGAGAGCCGGCTGATCTCCGCAATCGTCACGATGAGATCGGCCGATTGGCCCACAGTTTCGACGATCTGCTCGCGCGGCTGGGCGAAGCCATAGCGCGCGAGCGGCAGTTTATCTCCGATGCGTCGCACGAACTCAAAACGCCGCTCACCTCCATCAACGCGAACGCCCAGATGCTGCTGCGCTGGGGCGACGACGATCCCGCGATCCGCCACGAAAGTTTGGAGACGATAGCGCGGGAAAGCGCCGACCTCGCCGCGATGGTCAACGGCATGTTGACGCTCGCGAAAGCCGATCGCGGCGACGAGATTCCGATGGAACCGGTATCGCTCGCGCAGATATCCAGCGAAGCGGTGCAGAACGCGGCCGGACGCGCCGCGGAAAAGCAGATCGAACTGCGTTTTTCGCACGACGGAACGCCCACGGTCAACGGCGATCCGCATCTCTTGCGGCAGATGGTCGGTAACCTCGTCGATAACGCGTTGAAGTTCACCGAACGCGGTTACGTTGCCGTGCGCGTCGGCGCGCTGGGCGATAAGGCATGGGTCGAGGTAAGCGATAGCGGACGCGGCATTCCCGATGAGGAGTTGCCCAATATCTTTGCCCGATTCTATCGGGCCGACAAGGCCCGCTCCCGAGCCGTTCCGGGAACGGGGCTGGGGCTGGCCATCGTCCGCTCGATAGCGCGGGTGCACGGGGGCGATGCGGTAGCCGGCCGGGCACCAGGCGGCGGGGCACTCTTCCGCGTCACCTTGCCGCGCATGGCCATTCCGTTCACCGGCCTTTCATGATGCCCGCACGCTGCCCCGGATAAAATAGAGTCATGCAGGGGCTCTGGCGGCGGGGAGCAGTGGTGCTTCTCGCCTTATTGTGTTGTCAGGCTCTCGCGACGCAAGCACGCGCCGACGAGGTACTGGACGTTGGCCCGTCGCCAGTCCTCAATCTCCACGTCAACCGCGGCCAGGTGACGATTGAAACGTGGAGCCGGCCGCAGGTTTCCATCGTATCGGACCGGCCGCTCGACGTACGTCATCTCGCGCCGTCGGAAGTCGATCCCGGCATTCCGCGGCAATTGCAAATGGAGTCGCAAACCGTCCAAACCGAGCGCGGGCCGGTCGTTTTGCCGGCCGAATCGTTCGTGCTGCCCGAGCTGTCGCCGCTGCCGCACGACGCCATCATCGCCAACGGTACAGGCAACGTAACGATCATGATTCCGCGCGGAACGGCGATGGTGCTCGCGCATCAACGCGGTGGCCACCTCACGATATCGAACTATCGCGGCGTCTTTATCGCGCACACGCATAAAGCGACGATCTTCCTCGATCACGTTAGCGGCACCGGCTACGTCGAGTCGCTCAAAGGCCGCATCGTCGCGACGAGTTCGAGCTTCGAACGTCTGCGCGTCCGCACGGCCACCGGCGACATGCTCTTTCGCAACTGCACCTCGCACCAAATTCAAGCGAACAGTGCCTACGGCTCGATCGTCTACGATAACGGCCACTTCCAACCAGGACTCGCACGCTTTGAATCCGACCACGGCAACGTCGCACTAGGTGTCAGTGGTGGAGCACAGATCGGCGCGCACAGCGGATCGGGACACGTCATCTCGAGCTTCCGCAACGATGCCGACGTGCGCGGCAATCTTGGGACGAAACAGGCGCGCGTGCGCGGTGGCGGACCGGTCGTCACCGCGACCTCGAAGAATGGCTCGGTCTACCTCTACAGCGGTTCGATGCGCGATCATCCGCGCGTGCGGCAAGAACTCAACGGAAGCGCGCGGCTGCCGGGTCGATTCCAGCATCCGCCTGAGCGATCGCCGTTTCGACATCCACCGTCAGGCCATCGTACGCGGCGATAGTCCGCAACCCGGTTTCATCTTCAAAATCTGCGGCTAACCGCGTGGGATCCGCTTCCAGCATCTTCGTTCCGAAGTGCTGAAATATCGCGACTTTCGGACGTACGCCAAGCACGACACGCTTCGCCTCGTGCCAGGTGAAATGATCCACGTTCAACGTGTCGGCAAACCGTAAAACGTTGACGATCAAAATGTCGGGGCGATGCGCGGCGTAATCTCGCGCGAGACCATCGAAATACCGTCCACAGGGAAGGTACGAAACGCGAACGTTCTCGTGCGTAAAATGCAAGCCGTAGGTTTGTACGGCGTGTTTGTGCGCCATCGACGTTCGTAAGGCGACGTCACCGATCTGCCACGGTCCGCCGCCGGCCGTTAAGCGTTCGATGCGCTCGGGAAAACGGTGCGTATAGGGCAACACCACCGGCTCTTTGTCGAAGGCATCCTCCGGCGCGAGCACAGCGCCGCGGCGTACGAAACCGCCCGACGTCATCGCTTCGATCATCGCGTTGATATCGTTGGAGTGATCGAGATGTTTGTGGGAGAGCACGATGGCGTCAAGTTCCCGCGGATTGCACGGCGGAACGTGGGAGAGCGCGCGCACCAGCGCGCCGGGTCCGGGATCGACGTGTATCTGCGTCGCGCCGAAGCGCATCCACATGCCGCCCGAAGCGCGGAGTTGACGCGCAACGACGAAACGCGCGCCCCCGCTGCCGAGAAAGAGTATCGAATTGCTCATGCTAGAACCGGCAGCGTCGAAAACTCGCCGCCGAGCACGCCCTCCGGCGAACGCCCGAGCCACCGCTCGAGCACGGTGGCGTAGACGCTGCGGAAGTCGGTCGTGAAGCGCACGTTCCCCATATTCCCCGTATCCGCTAGAGCGAGATCGGGATACGCTCCATAGATGCCGCCGTGCACGCCGCCGCCGATGAGAAAGAGCGGCGACGCTTCGCCGTGATCCGTGCCGCTATTGCCGTTCTCTTCGATACGCCGCCCGAACTCACTGAAGGTAAGAATGAGAACGCGCTTCTCGTTTCCGTGGGCGACGAGATCGTCGTAAAACGCTCCGATCGCTTCGGAGAGCTGCGCGAGCAAGTTGTTCTGCGTCTTTTGCTGGCTGACGTGCGTGTCGAACGAGCCGTGCTCCACGTAGACCGCGCGCGTGCCCAAATTGCTGCCAACTATCTGTGCGGCCAATGCGAGACTGCGGCCGATGCCGTTCGAAGGATAGGTTGCCTTCGGCACGTAGCCTGCGACGAGTTTTGGAAGCTCTTCGGAGCTGCGCTGAGCGTCGGATTCGATCTCCATGACGTGCGCGAGATACGGCGATCGAAACGGCAACCGGCGGTCCCGAGCTTGTGCCGCATAGGCGTCGCGCGACGAGCTGCTATCGTCGGCGATCATGTTGTATTGGCGCAGGCCGGAGATTGCAGGGACGTCCGTGCGGTCCGAAACCATCACTTCGGGCAAAACCTTAGATACCGAAACGCCGCGAAACAAGTTGGTTTGAGCGATCGCCGTTTCGTCGAAGTAACGGCCGAGCCAACCAGTGTGCACGTAACGGTCGGGTGCGGCCGTCTGCCAGATTTCCGTGGAACGGAAGTGCGAGTGGTCCGGATTGGGGTAACCGACGCCCTGCACGATCGCGACTCTGCCTTGGTCGTAGAGGCGTTTGATGGCGCGCATTCCGGGGTTGAGGCCGACCCGGCCGTCGATTGCCAGCACCGCGCTCTTCGCAATGGCAAGCGCCGGCCGCAGTTGATAATAGCGGTCGTCGCCGTGCGGCACGACGCAGTTGAGTCCGTCGTTGCCGCCATACAGATTGACGATTACCAGACAGCGGTCTTCGGCACCGGGCAGGCCTGGAAGCGGCGCTTGCGCGAGAGCGCGCGCGAACACGTGATCCGGGTTCGCAACGAGCGCCAACCCGGCGGTCGTGCCTAAAAGAAAGTTACGCCTTCGCATTGTCATCCTGAGCTTGTCGGGTTCGCATTGTCATCCTGAGCCTGTCGAAGGATCAGTTCAGCTGGTACGCCGGCGTGGCCATCGCTAGATAGACCGCGCCGCTGGAGCGCTGTTGAAAGTTTTCGACGGACAACTCGGCGAGCGCCGCGCTTCCCGTACCGCTCAAGAACGCGTCGATCTCGTGCAGCGCGGCCGGCGCAACGTCATCTTGTAACACGTTCTGCGCCACCCGCTGCGCCGCGGTCGTTGGATGCAACGAAAGGTTCCCCAACCATGACGAGCCGTTGGCCGTTTGCGAGTTGAGCAAGCGACTGAGAAAATTTTGCCGAGCAATCATCGTGCCGCTCGTGAGCCAGTTGGCGCCGCCGGGCCAACCGGCCACGGTCGGTGGGAAGAAGAGGCGCTGTCCCATCTGTTGCAGCGCATCGATCACGCCGATATCCATCGCACCGAGCCCAAGCGTTTTATAACTGCCAACGACAAACTCGACCGGGCTTTTCACCAACGCGCGATACGCGCGGTCGCTATGGAAAACCTCACTGCGCAGAATCGCCTCGACGACCGGCGACAACTCGAAGTCGTGTTTTCGCAACAGTTGCGCGACGCTCTCGACCAAGGGTGGCTCCGGATCGTTGTATACGAACCAGTTCAAAAGACCGCCCGCAAAAAAGCGCGCGCACTGCGGCTGTTCGAAAATGATATCGACGATCTGATCGCCATCGAAGTCGCCGCGCCTTCCGAGAAACTGCTTGATGCCCGCATCGTGAAGCGCAGGATTAAAGCTCACCGAGTCGTCGCGGCGGTCGACGCGCCAACCGGTCCAAGCGCGCGCCGACTCGCGCACGTCGTCCTCGGTATACTCATCGACGCCCAAGGTAAAGAGCTCCATCAACTCGCGCGCGTAATTTTCATTCGGATGTGCGGCGACGTTGACGTTGCCGTCGAGGTAGATGAGCATCGCAGCATCTTTGGAAACGTCGCGTGTCAACTCGCGAAGATTGCCGAGCGCATAACGTCGCAAGAGCGCGTTCTGGTTATACGTAATCCACGGAAAACGCGGGGTGGCGCGCGAGGTGAAATGCCCGTGGAAATAGAGCGTCATCTTCTCTTGCAGGGGCGCCGGCGTCGTCAGCATCCGGCCGAGCCACCACAACTGCACGTCGCGAATGATGTTGCGGTTCGCTGGACGGCCCAAAGCAACAGCGGTAAGTTCGGGCGGCGGCGCGACCGCGTTGGCCGGTGGCATTCTGACGAGCGAAGCGGCCGCATCGGCCGCCGTCATGACGGCGAAGCGCGCGATCTCATCGGGCGTTCCGCCGAACCCCGCGCGCCGCAAGAGATGTGCGGCGGCGCGCACGCCGAGAAGGCCGGCGTGCGGGCGCAACGCGGCGGCGGCATCGAGTTGCCCCGATGGACGTGCCATACCGCCGACGTCGACCACGGTGTGTGCCGCCATTTGCGCTTGTACTTCGAGAGGGCGCGGACGCCGCCCGCGCGTTCAAAGCGGTCCTAACCGGGCTCTAAGCGGCTTGCGCCGAAAGGCGGCGCGATGAGCGATTTGGCCGAGAACGCGCAACGCATGGAAGGTCTGGTCGCACAGTTGCGCGAGCGGCTCGCAGCGGTGCGCGGGGGCGGCGGCGCCGAAGCACTGGCAAAACATCGCGCACGCGGCAAACTCACGGCGCGCGAGCGCATCGAACGTCTGATCGATCCAGGCTCCGATTTCTTGGAGTTCTCGGCGCTGGCCGCGTACGACATGTACGATAACGGCTCGCCTGCGGCGGGCATCGTTACGGGTATCGGTTGCGTTGAAGGGCAGCATTGCACGATCGTCGCCAACGACGCGACCGTCAAAGGCGGCACC
>Ga0070764_10000639_pt1 | contig 14052 bp, 7 predicted proteins | sample HubBroMetageWRM4_FD_67287 | JGI IMG/M metagenome (GOLD analysis project Ga0070764, IMG submission 67287) | Warmed soil microbial communities from the Hubbard Brook experimental Forest, New Hampshire - Hubbard Brook CCASE Soil Metagenome WRM 4 | ecosystem: Environmental > Terrestrial > Soil >... | reverse complement strand
CATTCAAGACTCGGATCATCCCGAGTCGCAGAGCGACCAAGGTCCGTCGTGGGTAGCGTCGGTCGTCAACGCCGTCGGCGAAAGCTCGTATTGGAACTCCACGGCGATCATCGTTCTCTGGGACGACTGGGGCGGATGGTACGATAATGCGCCGCCGCCGCAGCCCGATTTTCGCGGCCTTGGCATTCGCGTTCCGTGCTTGATCATCTCGCCCTACGCGCGCGAAGGCACCTCAGGCCAAGGCTACGTCTCCCATACGCAATACGAGTACGGGAGCATCTTGAAGTTCATCGAGGAAGCGTTCGATCTTCCGTACCTTGGATCGACCGCTGATGGTTACACCGACCGGCGTGCGACGAGCATCGACGATGCCTTCGACTTCACGCAGCAGCCGCGATCCTTTACGCCATTGGGCACCAAGTATAGCCGGGCGCACTTCCTCCGGGAACCGCCGTCGCACAAGCCCGTCGACACGGAATAACCGGCCCGGCGCGCGGCAGGCTACTGCGATGCCAGTTGCGCCAAGCGGGTTTCGCCGTCGCTTGCTAATCCTTCGAGGTTTTTGGCCGCGGCATACTCGGCCGCGGTGGGCCGAGCGTACGCGCCTTCGAGCGAGTTCATAAGGAAGGCCAGCTGCTCGCGAATCCTGGTCGGCTTCACCACGTCGGCTTCGCTCGAATGGACGTCGAGCATGACGAGGCTGGCAACTTCGTCGTCCATTGCGGTTGCCTGCGCAGGGGACATCTTGGCGCGGGCATCCATGGCCCGCGCGATCGCCCGGTCTAAACGATCGATCGATGCGAGGAGCTCACGCTCCAATGCGAGCCGTGCCGCCAGATCGCCGGGAGCCGGATGAGCGCGCGGGTCGAGCTGTACCTTGAGCGGTGCCTGCAATCGTTGACCGGCGTACTGCAACACGACGGTGTAGGTGCCCGGCAAAATCGTGGCACCGTCAGCTGTATCGGGGAAGTCATCGGTCGGCACAGTGCGAAATCCGGGGATGTCGTAGGCCGGCCCATATTGCATGCTCCACTGAAAACGGTTCATGCCCGGTTCGACGGCGGTCACTCTCTCCAGCGCGCGTTGGCGGTCTTGGTTGGCATCCAGATTCGCTTCTTGCTCCGGCGTCAGCTTTTTGGGGTGCTTGGCCTTCAGATGGAGGGTGTAGCTGCGAATCGTGGCGCCGTTTGCGTCGAGGAAGGAAAGCGTCGCCGGCGTCGATCCAGTGTAGCTCGACGGCAGGTTAAAGAAGACCGCAGCACCATACTTTGGATTATCGCCGAAGTCCGGAATCGCAAAGTTGGGGCCGCCGTAGGCCTGCGTTAACCACGCCGTCTCGGGTGCGAAAAGCTGTGCGGTCGCAGTCGAGTAGGTCGTTTGGCGAGCGAGCTGTTCGAGCAGTGCGATGTTATCCATGATCCAGAAGGCGCGGCCGTGTGTCGCAGCGACGAGCTCGCCTTCGCGTACGTCGATCGCCAGATCGCGCACCTGCACGCCCGGAAGATTCGAAGTGAGTGGCTGCCACTGCGCCCCGCCGTCGAGGCTGACGTAGACGGTGCTTCGCGTGCCCGCGAAGAGCAATCGCGGCTCGCGTGGGTCTTGGCGAACGACGAATGCGTACTGATCGGCCGGTATGCCGCTCGTGATCGTCGTCCAATGCGCGCCGTAATCCGCCGTTTCGTAGACGTACGGATGGTAGTCGTCCCACATGTAGCGCGACGCCGTGAGATAGGCAGTGCCCTTGCTCGTGTGCGACGGCTCGATCGAGCTGATCTGCGCCCATTGTGGAAGCTGAGGCGGTGTCACCGCCGTCCAATGCGCGCCGTGATCGGTCGTTACGTGAACGAGTCCGTCGGCTGAGCCTGCCCACAAGATGCCGGCATCGAGGGGCGACACGGCGAGTGACGCAATGTCGGGAAACGTTTCCGCACCTGTTTGATCGAGATAAACGGGGCCGCCGCTCGGACCTTCGGTGCTCGGATCGTTGCGCGTTAAATCCGGGCTGATGATCGTCCAGGTTTGCCCGTGATCCATGCTCGAGAAGACGACTTGCGCCGCTACCAGGAGCTCGCGCGGGTTGGCTGGGGAGAAGAAGATCGGGTGCGTCCAGCCGAAGCGGTACTGCGTTTCGGCAGACGAGTTGCCGGCCATGTAGCGTGGCCACGGGCTGACGTTTTTCGCGTCGCCGGTAACGCGGTTGAGGCGCACGAACGAACTGTAGTAGCCGCTTCCGTACGTTACATAAACGTCGTCGGGGTCGGGTGCGACGAACGTGCTCTCGCCCAACGCGACCGTATGCCATTGGTCCGGTCCGATCCCTGGGCCGAGCGCGGCGCTCGCGCCCTCGTACGCACCTTCGTCTTGGCTTGCGCCGAAAACGTGGAACGGAAACTGATTGTCGATCGCGACATGATAGAACTGCCCGGTGGGTTGATTGAGGTCGCTGCTGAACGTGTCGCCGCCATCCACCGAAACGCTCGCGCCGCCGTCGTCACCGACCAAGATGATTTTGGGATTGCGCGGATTGATCCAGACGATGTGGTTGTCGCCGTGTGGGGTATCCATTTCGCTCCACGTCTTGCCGCCGTCCTTGGTTCTGTAGACGGCGTCGACTTCCGGCGCGAACGCAACCTGCGGATTCGTCGGATCGACGAAGATGGCCATGTAATAAAACGCGCGCTGACGCAGCTTCCATTCGGAGTTCACGCGCTTCCAGGTGCTACCGGCATCATCGGAGCGAAAGACGCCGCCGTCGCCGGCTTGGACGATCGCGTAGACAACGCGCGGATCGCTCGCCGAGACCGCGACACCGATCTTGCCGAGCGTACCGGTCGCGAAGCCGCGATTGGTCGAGATCTTGGTCCAATGCGCGCCGCCGTCGGTCGTTTTATAGAGACCGCTGCCGGGGCCGCCGCTCGTCAGTTTCCACGGAACCCGCTGTGCCTGCCACATCGCGGCGTAGAGCACGTTGGGGTTGTGCGAATCCATGACCAGATCGACGCCGCCGGTTTTATCGTCGACGAAGAGAACTTTGTTCCAAGTCGCGCCGCCGTTGGTCGTCTTGAAGATGCCGCGTTCGGCGTTGGGTTTAAAGACGTGTCCCATCGAGGCCGCGTACGCCACGTTGGGATTCTTTGGATCGATGGCGATCTTGGTGATCATGCGGGTGTCACGCAGCCCGGCATACGACCATGTCTTTCCGGCGTTCGTCGTCTTGTAAACGCCGTCGCCGGTGTCGAAGTCGCCGCGAATGTCGGCCTCGCCCGTACCCGCGTAGATGACGTTGGGATTCGACGCTGCCACGGCGAGCGCGCCGATCGGGCTTGCGACGCCGGGAAGTTTTCCGTCGCTGATGTTTTCCCAGCTCAGCCCGTAGTTGACGCTCTTCCAGATGCCGCCTTCGACGCCGCCCATGTAAAAAAGGTTGGGTTGGCTGGGCACGCCGGCAACCGCCACGACCCGGCCGCCGATGTAGGGACCGATGCTCCGCCACTCAAGCTTGCTCATGAGCTGCTGCGCCGGCGAGCTCGTACTGGCCGCTTGGGCTGCCGAGGGACTCGCGAGGCATAGCGTAACGACGACGGCAACGAGGAGATGCTTCATGAGGCGATATCGCAGCGCCCATGTCGAAAAACCTTCTTTAAAGGAGGAGAGCGTGTGACGGTGATCAGCGACGAGACGATGCGCGAATGGCTGGCCAAAACGAAAGCGTACGCCGCGGTGATAGTACGCGAAGGTCCGAACTGGCAAGCCGAGGACGCGCGAGCGATTCTTTGGGAACACGGCCGCCGAAATTTCGAGCTCCGCGAGCAGCGCAAGCTCTGCATCGTTTGCCCTGTTACTGGCGACGGTGACGTTCGCGGAATCGGAATCTTCGACGCCCCGGCCGCCGAGGTCGAGGCGATCATGGCCGGTGATCCCGCCGTCAAGGCCGGCGTCTTGACCTTCGAGATACACGGCTGCCGCGGTTTCCCGGGAGACGCATTGGCATAAAAATTTCGTAGGGAAAGCTCAGGGGAACGAGCGCCCGGCGGCGAACCCGGGCTTCACCTTATGAAAGGCCGGCATTTTCTTTTGTCCGGGCTGCTCGTGCTGTTTGCCTGGATGGGCAGCGCGCTGCAATCGCCGGGCTTAGCCGCGGCGAAACCCGCCGCGCCAACTCTTTGCGGCCCGTACGGCGGTCCGCGAGACCTCGTCGAGCCACCCAACGTCGAAATTTGGAAACTTCCGCTCAATGCCGGAGGCGAGCACGAGCTGATCCTTTCCGTTCACACCGACGGCCGTGACGCAAGTCAGCGATACTGTTATCGCTACGTTTGGAATGGTGCGGTGCTGACAATGGCACCAACGCTACGCGTACGCCGCGGCGAACATTTTGCGATTCGCGTCGTCAACGACATCAGCGGCCCAAGTAAAGGAGAGCACGTCGTGTCGACGGCGATTCCTGCCTGCATGCCGATGGCGATGCCGCCCCCAACGACGAACCATTACGTCGGCTACTTGAACCATACGATTGACGATCGCTACATGCACGTTCCGCCGATCGACACGAACATCCACTTGCACGGGTACCAAGGGCCCGCGAACGAGGAGAATGTTTTTCTCTCGACGCTGAGCACGCCGATGCATGCCTGCGAGTATCACATTACGATTCCCGTGACGCAGCCGGCGGGGACCTATATGTATCACCCGCACTCGCACGGTTCGTCAGATGTGGAAGTCGCTTTGGGACTCGACGGCGTCTGGATTGTTGAGCCCGACCAACCCCAACTTCCGCAATCCGCCGAGCACGTCATCATGCTGCGATACCGGATACCATTCGTCAACGACAATAATTTCGCGCCGGACACCGACCCGTTCGTTCCAGCTGCCGTCGCCCACGAGGTCGCGCTGAAACCCGCGCCTCCCGTTCCTTACGATCCGTTCCATCCGCCCCCGTGGCCGACGACGTTTCCGATGAGCGCCGGCGGTGTGACGCTCGACTCCACCGGCTGCAACGGCGTCGCTTCCGAAGTGCTCGTTGCCGCCAACGGCGCGGACACCCCGGTCACCCTCAGGGTTCCGGCCGGCGAGCCGCAGTTGTTACGGATCGTCAACGGTACTTCGGACTCGGCATCTGCGCTTCAGATGCGCGACGCGTCGGGGCGCCTGGTTCCGATTCGGCTCGTGGGGCTCGACGGCGTCCCGGTTTCGGGGAACGCGCAACAACCACTCTCGCGGTACGTTTCAACGAACCAATTGATGCTCACGTCAATGTCCCGTGCGGATATTCTGCTGACCACGCCGCCGGGCGAAAAGTTCACGATCTCCTCCGAGCACTACTGCGAAGGGAAAGATGCGTTCTTTGCGCGGCATCACGACCTCGTCACGGTCGAAACCGATCCCGGCAGCGCCGGCGCGCAGCACGTGCAGGTAAATTCGACGCCCGCGGTCGTCGCCGATACGCCGGCCGGACGGCTCGTGGCGTACGCGCGCGCACATGGGTCGCTCGTGCACCGCCGAGCCTTCACGTTTACGGAGTATGTCTTTCCGAAGAAGGGCAAAGTTCCGTCGCACCAGGCCTTCTATATCACCGAAACGACGAACCCGAACTTCCGCGAGCATCCATTTTGGCCGGTTTATGGACCGGGCGCGACCGCACCATCGAACGCGGACGTCGTCGTAAAGCGTGGAACCGTCGAAGAGTGGTATCTGATCAACGCGACGATGGAATCGCACGCCTTCCACATTCACCAAATGTCGTTCGTCCAAGGGCGAGCAGTGCCGGGCACTCCGTTGATGGCCGACACGGCCTTCGTGCCGGTCGGGAGGCTGTTGGCAAACCAACGCGATCCGAACTACCCGCTGGTGGAACCGCGCATCACCAAGATCTTGCTTGACTTTCGCAACGTACCGCGGGGCACGTTCGTTTTCCACTGCCACATGCTCTTTCACGAGGACCGCGGCATGATGGCGACGATCCGCGTCGTGTAGAGCTGTATCGTTTCCCCATCCCCAGAGTATACAGCGGCATGCGTAGATGGTGGCTGCTCGGCGGTCTGGGCTTGGTGCTGTTTGCCGTGGCACTCTCGGTGTGGGCGTATCCGGCGTTACCGCAGCGCGTGCCGACGAGTTGGAGCCTCAGCGGCGAAGCCGCCGGGTACTCCTCGCGACTCGGTGCAGTGGCAGTTTTTCCGGTTCTTGCAGCGTTCATCTGGGTGCTCATGATCGTTCTGCCGGCTTTTTCTCCTCGGGGGTTTCGGCTCGACGTCTCGCTGACGCCGTTCTATGAGACGTGCTTGGCCGCCATCGCGGTGTTCGTCGCCATTCAAGGCGTAATTCTACGAGCGCAAATCGCGGGAACGGTTCCTTCGATTTCGCTGATATTTGCGTTTATTGGCGTGTTGTTGACGGTGATCGGCATCCTCGTCGGGAGAGTTTCCAAGAACTTCTTCATGGGCTATCGTACGCCGTGGACGCTGATGAGCGATCAGGTGTGGTTGCGGACGAACGTTCTGGGCGGCCGGCTTATGGTGGTGGGCGGGCTGCTCCTGATCGTCTGCAGTCCGTTCACGAACGTGATCGTGGCGGCGCTCATTGCGGTGATGGCGGTGGTTGTCGTGGTCCCGATCGCCTTTTCGTACGTTCTGTACCGTCGGCTCGAGGGCTAAGGTCCGCCCGTGTAGCCGGGCTTGTACGGCGGCCCGATGCCGCCCGGTAGGACGAGCGGCGGCCGCGGGCTTTGCGCGAAATCGAAATCGGCGCGAAGATCGCCGAGTTGAGCCGCATTTTCGGCCACGGTTGCGCGCGGATCGGGCCGGCCATCGGTCTTGGGGTCGAGGCGTTCGCCGTTCAAGAAATCGTCCTCGATAAACTTGACGTATGCGTCGTTGCTGAGCGTTTGATGGTCGATGAAGCCCTTGCGGGCGTAAGCGCTGATCACAAGGCCGGGAACGCGGAGCCCATAACCGAAAAAGTTGACGTTCGGCGGCGCGACGTGGTCGTAGAAGCCGCCCCAGTCGTCCCAGCTCAAAAAAATCGCCGTCGAATTCCAGTACGGACTGCGCATCACCGCGTTGACGACGCCCGTGACGTACGCCTGGCCGGTGCTGACGCGCCCCGGTGGATGCTCGCTGTAGCGATTTCCGGGCGTAAGCCAGACGACGGCCGGTAAGTGGCCGTTGCGCAAATCGCCGAAGAAGAGGCTCATGTCCTTGACGTTGCCGAGCTGGCCATCTTGCTTGACGTCGTCGAAGTGCGGAAGCGGATTCCAGATGCCCGGCGTGCGCGCGCTCTGCGACTTCAGCTTGCAGCTGCTCTGATCGTTCTCGCAATCGGGTTCGAAACCGTCCATCACGTAGTACGCCCACGAAACGCCGTGCGCGTGCAGCAGGTAGGTCAAATCCGTCCATGGATAGTCCGGCCGGCCCGGGAGTCGCGGATCGTCTTTCTTGAGGACGTCGTACGGCATGTCGGCCGGCGAGAGATAGGTGCGTTCCGGTTTGCAGCTGTTAGGGTCGCCCGGAGTCCCGCAGCTGCCGGCCCACTCGGAGACCATGTATAAATGCGCCGGCAGACTCCACGAGCGCATCGCTTCGAACATGCGATCCTGCAGCACAAAGTTTTTCGCGTAAGCCCAGTAGTTCGGGAGCTCTTCCCCGGTGTGATAGCCCATCACGGTGCGCTCGTGGCCCTTGACGACACAGGTCGGAATATCGGTGGGACAGCCGCCGGTCTTCTTCGCTCCCTGCAGCACGCCAATGAACCCGTCCATCTTGCCGCCGTCGATGTCCCGATCCGCCGACCACGCCGCGTGCGGGCCGCCCATGTTCTCGTCGCTCGCATCGTGATAGGGTTTCACGCACGTTTTTGTCGTGGGATCAGGAACGCAAACTTGCGGCACTCCATCGCGCATCGGAATACCGTTGGCGGCCGGAAACGTTCCGAAGTAACTATCGAACGAGCGGTTCTCCTGCATGATGATGATGATGTGTTTGATCTTATGAATGCCTTGCGCAGGCGCTGCCGCTTGCGCCGTCGCATCGGCATGTCTGCGCAGCGGCATGCTCGTTGCGAGTACCATGGCAAGTAGCACCAATGCATACCGGGTCATGGAGTTTTGATTCGAAACGAGGGCAGCCGTGCCTTTCGAACTCCGTCGGCGAGGCAATCGACGCAACGCGTCGAACCGACGCAAACGATGATGCTCGCCGTTTTGTCGCTTGTCTTCCCCGCGCTGCTGGGCGCAGCAAGCCCGGGGCCGGCAGCAAGCGCGTCGCCGGGCGCGCCGTTACGCCAACTCACGTACGCTTTTAGCGTTCACAAGGAAGGAATGGCGGCCCCCGAGTACAGCGGGGCAGATTCGACCGTTGCAAATTCGCCTGGTGACTCAACCACGGATGGCGGCCAGGGGACGATGCAGGCGGACGTACTTTCAGTTACCGCCGACGGAGCGCTGCTCGTTCGTATTTCGGAGAAGGTGGATTCTGAGCCACAGGCGCGTCAGGCTTACACGTGCACCGTGTACGGAGACACTACCGTGACGTGCCCGTCGGCACCCGCGCCTAGTCAAGCGGAGTGGCTGCTACTAAGCTATCTCGGCCGGCGGTTTGTGGATGGCGCGCCGTGGGACGCGCACGGCCACTGGCAGCAGACTCAGACGATCTCGAAGTTCACGCTGCAAGAAGACTTTACGAAGTCCGGCGATCGCGATCCTAAGCACGTCGTCGTGCATGAAAGCAAGGTCTTCGAGATTAGCAACGGGGGCTCTAGCGCGCAGCGAGAAGACATCCGCATCACGTACGATCTTTCCATGGAGGTGCCGACCGCAATCCACGACGACCTGGTGTCAACCGGTGATCCGGGGTCGACCGGCCGCGCGACGTTCGATTTCTCGCTGAAGCACGATTCGTTCGCGAAGTAGCGCCGGGCAGCTAACGATGGCTCTTAGCCGTGCGCATCGCGCCCAGTAGAGCAAGGCAAGCTAAGAACCGATCGGGCTGAAACAGTTGCAGAACGTAATAGCCGGCTGGGCGTTCAATCGATGCTGGATGAAGATGTTGTTCTTCGGGTGATCGGAAGCTACATCCATGCAACTTACCATGGAAACGTCAAGCAACGCCGCGCGAGCACCTACATCGTTGGAGCATGCAAGTCGTGTCAGCACGGCCTCTCGGATCGAGACAGAGCCGATTTGCTCAAGCCCGAGTCGTTTGAAATGCGACGGCGAGCAGGTTCCAGGCCTTTGCCTTGTCCACGGCTCATTTCTCAACGACTCAAGCGTGGGCTTCTGCGTCATCTCTTTGCGCACGATGAGCGGGAGATACCACGTCAAGTATCCATAGGCCACTTCTGCTTTCAAGATAACCATCGCACCCCAACCGTCTGCTTTCCAATGAGACGCTCTCTCATATAGTTCTCGCTCGGCCGAGGTGAAGTAAGGATTGTATGGTTCTCCACCCGACGTAGGATAGGCGTAGATTTCACCAGGTTGCATTATGAGCTGCTGCGGTTTCTTGAGGACGTTTCGTGCTCGTGGTGGCATGCCGGCGGCTAGTCGAACGCGAAGTTCGCGCAGGGTCGCAGCGCGCTTTCGCAGCGCGGGGGCGGCCATACCTAGATCTGCAAGAGTCTTGACGTCTGCGCCAGTATCGATGATATCGAGCGCCTTTCGAGTAACCTCGGGGCACCGGATGCCGCGCTTTTGAAACTGGTCTGCGACGACAAGCCAGAAGCGGGCGTACTCGTCATTACCGGGACTCTCGGCCGCCTCGCCCGCTGCGGCTCTGAGTAGTCCGAGTATCTCGTCGCCACTTATCGGCAGTCGCGCGATGCCGGAGACGTCTGCGCGAAGGTCAAGCGCAAAATCATCGGCGTACAGTCCGGCTCCCCAGCTTCCCACGGCGGCGAGCGTTCGAGGAGTGTTACTGCTTTCCCGCGCCTGCTCGGCAGCACAAACTTCCGGTTAGTAACTGTGGACGAGACGAGAAAAGCCGGCGAGATTGAAGCGCCGGCTTCTTCTGTTTGCTTTCCAGACCAGGCTAGCTGCAGCCCGACGTGGCTCCGCAAGAGTCGCACTTCTCACACGCGCCGTTGCGCACCATGGTGAGCTGGCCGCATTCGGAGCAGGCGTTACCGGTGTAGCCTTTGGCCTTCGATGCGTTGATCGCTTGCGTTCGCGCGAGCGTCGCCACCGCGGTTCCTCCGCCGTTGCTGCTCGGCTGGAATCGAGTCGGTGGCGCCTCCGATGCGGGCGCCGCGGTTCCGCCTTGCGGCGGTTCCTGGCCTGGATGGAGATGCGTGCTCACCGGATGGAGCTTCTCGACGATGCCCACGGGCCGTACCTGAACGCCGGCCTCTTCCTCGGCGATGTACTCTTCCTGTGCCTCGGGTCCCATCGCGTCCATTTGCATCGACGGTTGCACGTGCGCAAGATCGTAGCGGCCGAGATAGCTCACCGCCAGCTCGCGGAAGATGTAATCGAGGATCGAGGTCGCCATCTTGATGTGGTCGTGACCGATGACCGGACCGTTCGGTTCGAATCGCGTGAAGGTGAATGCTTCGACGAACTCTTCGAGGGGCACGCCGTGCTGCAAGCCGAGCGAGATCGCGATCGCGAAGTTGTTCATCAACGAGCGGAAGGCCGCGCCCTCTTTGTGCATGTCGATGAAGATCTCGCCGAGCTGCCCGCCCTCGTACTCGCCGGTGCGCAAGTAGACTTTGTGGCCCGAGATCGTCGCCTTCTGGGTGTAGCCGCTACGCCGCTGCGGCATCGGACGCCGTTTGGCGATATAGCGATAGACGATCTTTTCGGCAATCTGCAGCGGCGTCGTAAACGGTTGCGGTGGTGCAGCCGAGGCTGCTTCCTCTTGGCCGACGTCGCCGCCGAAGTCGTAGCTGGCAGCGAGTGGCTGAGAAAGCTTCGACCCATCGCGGTACAGAGCAACCGCCTTGATCATCCGCTCCCAAGAGTAACGGTAGGCTTCTTTAACGTCCTCGATCGTCGCGGTTTGCGGCAAATTAATTGTTTTGGAAATCGCGCCCGAAACCCAAGGCTGCGCCGACGCCATCATGTCGACGTGCGCGAGCGGCCGGATGTAGCGCGATCCGTATCGGCCGCAGGGCGTCGCACAGTCGAAGACCGCTAAGTGCTCTTCCTTCAGATAGGGGGCGCCTTCGACGGTCATGCGCCCACAGATGTACGCCGACGCTTCTTCGATCTGTTGCGTCGAAAAACCGAGTCCGTCGCGTAAGATCGAGAAGTTCCAATCATTGAGCTGCGCTTCGGTTAGGCCGAGCTTCTCTTTACAGAACGCTTCACCGAGCACGAACTTATTGAAGACGAAGGGCAGCTCGAATGCGCTTGGGAGGGCGGTCTCGACGCGCGCGACCGCCGCGTCATCGAAGCCTTTGGCTTTCAGCGTCGCCTTGTTGATATGCGGCGCCCCCTCGAGCGTACCCGTACCTTTCGCGTACGTTTCTATCGCGTCGATTTGGTCTTGTGCGTACCCGAGCTTATGGAGCGCGGCATCGACCGACTGATTGACGATCTTGAAGTAACCTCCGCCGGCGAGCTTCTTGAATTTAACAAGGGCGAAATCGGGCTCGATGCCCGTCGTGTCACAGTCCATGACGAGGCCGATGGTATTATGCGAAATGAAACCGTTCGCGACGTACGTGACGTTGTCGGGAACCGAAAGGTCGTACGTTAGTTGCTCGCCGCCGTCATCGTTCGCAATAACGGTATCGTAATGGAATGTGAGCGCGCTCTGCAGCTCGAGGTTATTCGTTCGTTCGAGCAGGGCGGTGGCGGTAGTACGGCTGATGGCCGCCGAGTGTCCGTGCCGGTGGCGATAGAGTTGCGTCCTCGCATAGAACTCGCTCGAATAAGGAACCAAGGTGCTGATGAGATCTTTGCGGACGAAAACGCGATCTCGCCTCGTGCCCTGCCATGTATCGCAGAGGCGGATGGCTTCGCGCTTTCGGGACCCGATGAAGCCAATACGCTCCAGGAAAGACTGCGCATAGACCGCATTTCGCACGCGGAGCACGTAAAGATCCGACGCTCCCCAGCCGGAGGTATCAACTTTCGTGCTTGTTGGAATCCCGAGCATCAGCAGCACCGTTCGCACTTCGTCGGCAAGCGTAGCATTGGTGGTAGAAAGGTGAGCAACGCCATGCGCCGTCGTTCCGTCGGCCTCGAAGAGACCGCGCAAGAAGGCGCCGTAGACGATTGGGTCGTTACTGGAAAGCACCGCTTCGGGAATGTGCGGTACGTAGCCCTTACCCCGGTGGTCGGTGGTTGGATGATGCTTGGCAAAACCGCATGCGTCCCACCACATCGCCAGCGGTACGGAGTTCAGCGCAACTTCCGTATGGCCCGTCTTCTTCGTAACGATGGCATCGATATTGAAGAGCTGCTTCGCGCTTCGGACCAGGTGTTCGCAAACATCGACGTCCTCATCGGCGACGCACAACCGAAGACCTTTCGCGTGAAGAGACCCGTCGCCCATGAAATATCCGACGAGCTCTGCCAGCTGGGAAGACATCGAACGTGGAACCCTCGTGGTGAAGTCTGCCGTCCAGTATTCTTCACCAAGCGGCGGCAAGTTGACGACATGCGGCGCACCGGAGAATCCCCCCATCGACAAAGCGACGATGTCCTCCGAAGCTATCTCGGCAAATCGCTTCCAAACGAGCTCGCCTGAGCTCTCATCGACGACCTTTATCCGATGCTCGGGCGTTCCCTGAATTACGTATCCGCCGGCGGTCGTGATCCTCCGCGTCGGCGAGATGCCGTTGACGTAGAACTTCGTCGCCTGCCGTTCTCCATCGTCGGTCAGGACGCGCACGTTGACGTCTTGCCATTGAGTACCGTCGGGATCGCCCAAGCGTCGAAGCCGCGTAAGGCCGCGATCCGTGACGATCAGCGAGTTTCCGGTAAGACATCCCGTCGGCGCCGTCACGGTGACTTGCGCGTTGCGATAGCCGGCCACCTCACCGATCGTTAACGCATCGTCCCACATCTTCCGCGCAAGTGCCCATGTTTTCTGGGTGAAGAGGGTCGGCATGTAGGTGATCGGCTTGACGGTCAGACCTTCGTATTCGCTTGCATCTGCGGCATAGGCGGCCTTTCGATGGTTGCGAATGACCCGCAGCATCGGGTCGCGATTCGCTTCGAAGCGTGCGAATGGTCCGAGTTGCTGCGCCATCTCTGCCGACGTGCGGTAGGCCATCCCGGTCTGCAGGGCGTTGATCGCGCCGCACCAACCGAAACTCTCCTCGGAATCGTATGGCAAGCCCATGCGCATAAGCAACGTGCCGAGATTCGCATAACCGAGCCCAAGGGTGCGATAGCCATGATTTTTTTCGGCGATGCGCCGTGAAGGCATCTGCCCCATCGCAACGGAGATCTCAAGCGTCGTCGTCCACGTTCGGGTCGCGTCCGCAAAGCGCTGTGCGTCAAAATTACCGTCGTCGTTGAGGAATTTGACGAGGTTGAGGCTCGCTAGGTTGCAGGCACTGTCATCGATCCAGACAAATTCCGAGCAGTTATGTACTCGCAGACCGTTTGCAACGAAGTGATGCGTGTCAGATTCCGTTAGATCAAACACCGGAGCGTCGCCGATTGGTTCGAACGAGTGGAATTCATCGGACGGCAGGTCAGTATAGCAACCAACGAGGAGATTGAGCTCGGCTAGCGTGCGAGCCTTATGCGACGCGGGATGGAAGCCGATTTCAAGTTCAAACCGCCGCCGGGACGAACGCGAAATCCGTAAGGAATGCATCTGCTCGACTCGGTATGTCGCCCGGCCGCCCCGGCCGTCGGGGCAGTTGCTCACGAGTTGGGTCCGTCGATTTGAATAGAGCTTCGACTTTACACCGAACGAGAGCAGAAGATGCTGCGTCTGTTTGAGAAGTTTGATCGAGCAGGAGTCCAGCGATACGTACTGCGACTTGTTTGCATAGTTAGCAACAGTACCATCAGCGGTAAAGAGTCCGCGTAAGACCGATGCAGTCGACTGTCGATCGAGCTGGTAGATGGCGTCGGTAAAGCGTTTCTGAGCGCTGCCC
>Ga0070764_10000638_pt1 | contig 14054 bp, 13 predicted proteins | sample HubBroMetageWRM4_FD_67287 | JGI IMG/M metagenome (GOLD analysis project Ga0070764, IMG submission 67287) | Warmed soil microbial communities from the Hubbard Brook experimental Forest, New Hampshire - Hubbard Brook CCASE Soil Metagenome WRM 4 | ecosystem: Environmental > Terrestrial > Soil >... | reverse complement strand
CTTGGCCACCAGGCCGCCCTGATGAATCGCCGTCCCGGCTACGCTGGTATCAATCACTTTTCCCGCCTGCGACGCCGTAATCTTCGCCGGTTGCAGCAATTCAACAATCTGCGGACGCCCGCTGGCATCGCCAAAACGCACCAGCGACAAGGCCGCATTCCCCCGCACCGTCAGCGACGAGTCTCCGAGCATCTTCAGCAAAGCCTCATGAAATCCCGCGCCGGAAGTGTCCTGCCCCATCACCCAGGCGTCGGTGTTGCGCACTTCTTCCACTGGATGCCCCGCCAGTCGCGCCGCCTCGGGATACCACTGCCTGACGCCAGCATCCCCGCGGCTCATGCGCTCACCCAACTGCACCAGCGCATGCTGAATATGCCGGGGATGCTTCTCGTCCTGCAAATATTCGACGATTTGCTTGTCCGAAAGCTGCCGTCCAAACCAGGTATTCCACCAGAACAGAAACGGCATAAGGACAATCAACCAGCCAGTAGCAAAAAACAGCAGCCGATTTCGCGTAGACATGCGCGGGCGAGCCGGCTTGGTTCCAGCAACTTCAGTCACGTCGGAAGATTGGGGCAGGGAAGCCATTGATTGGTTCATCTCTCTCTGTGTTCCTCTCTGCCCTCTGTGGTTCAAGCTCTTGGAAGTTACTCCACCACATCCGCATCCAACACCCGTTCCTGCTCCAGATAATGCGAAACCGCATACTGCGCCAAAAGCGGCGTCTGTAGCCGGATTTCTGCCCCGATCCACTCGCCCTTAGCATGGGGAGCATTCGCCGGATTCCTGAACGGTCCACTCGATCCGAACTTCGGCCCAAACTCCGCGCTCTGGATCTGGTCGAACTGCTGAATCCCGCGCCAGGCTTCATCGCCCACCGTGCCCGAGACATCGATTTTTAAACGTACGACCGACATAATCAAACGCCCGCTAGCTGTGCGGGAACCACTGGTAAAGCATGAAGTACACAAGCACGCCGGTTACGCTGACGTACATCCATAGCGGCCAGGTCCAGCGCGCAATGGCGCGGTGCTTATCGTATCTTTCCCGTAATCCGCGAACCAGCGTGATCGCGACCAAGGGGACGATCACGATCGCCAGCGTCACATGCGGGATGAGGACGATCAGATAAATCACATGCCAAAAATGTGGACCGAGAAAACGGATGTCCCCAACGTGATAATGAAAGTACAAATAGCACGCCAGAAACAATCCGGAGGAAGCCACGGCGGCAATCATGCAAGCGCGATGGGCGGCGACTTTGCCACGCATAATCAAGCTGCGGCCAATCAGCAACAGAATCGCGCTGGCTCCGTTCAAACCAGCGATCAGGGCAGGGAAGTAGGCGTATTGCTCGGGAATCACGCCGCTGGCCTTGTGGTGCGTCGATTAACCATAAAGAAAGATAATCCAAACATGGCCAATGCGAAAATGCCCAGCGCCGCCATCGATACCGGCAAGGAAGTCAGCACCGGGCTAGCCGGATACAACAGCCCCCGCAACGCTTCCACTCCATAAGTCAGAGGATTCGCCCGCATGACTAACGCCAGCCATCCCGACGCCCCCGACACCGGAAACATTGCGCCTGACAACAGCCACAACGGAATCAGAAACAGATTGATAATGGCATGAAACGCCTGCGTAGAATCCATTCGCCAGGCAATCGCAAATCCTAATGCGGTCAGCGCAAACGAAGTCAGAAAAACCACCAGCACCACCAGCAGAAAGTCGCCGACTCCCATCCGCACGCCCACAAACGGCGCAAACGCCAGAAAGATCAACCCTTGGATCGCTGACAGCGTGGATCCTCCCAGCACTTTCCCCAACACAATCGCCCCGCGTGGCACCGGCGCCACCATCACCGACAACAGAAATCCTTCCTTGCGATCGTCAATTACCGACATCATGGTGAAAATCGAAGTGAACAGCACGATCATGATCAGCGCGCCGGGATAAAAATAGTCCAGATAATGCTGCTGCCCGGCAGCATCCCCCGAGCGAAATGAACTTCCAAAGCCCGACCCAATTACAAGCCAGAACACCAGCGGCGACGCAACTACTCCCACCACCCGGCTGCGCTGACGGTAAAAGCGGACAATCTCCCGCCACCACAAAGTGAACGCGGGCAGGGCAATGCCCGTGGAGATCGGTGCTGGTAAGCTTGCGGCGCGCGCTGCCATCTTACTTGCGCTCCTGTGTGGCCGGGGCTTTAGCGAATCGCTGGCGAATCTCGATGTAAGTGTTCAAGAAGAGAATTCCGGACAAACTCAACAAAATCAGGCTTAGGAAGAGTCCGTCCACCGTAGTCACCATACCGTTCGCGACCGTCCACGCGATCCCCAGCAGCGGAACAATTCCCAGCACAAGTGAAAGCAGCAGCATCATCGAACCCTTATCTCCTTTACGTTGTTCTCCGCGCCCTCCGCGCAGTCTCTGCGTTCTCAGCGTTTGAAGTCTCTTGCATGTACCGGCTCTTCGTTATTCTCCGTCCAGAACCTGTGCCCAGTGTGGCGAATGAACACATCCTCCAGCGTGGGCTTGCTGACCGACACTGCGTCAATCTCTCCGGGAAATGCTTCCACTACTTCGGTGATGAAGCGATGACCCTGCTCGCGCTCCAGCCGCACCTTGCCCTGAAGCACGTGGGCATCCAGATGAAATCGCTGCCGCATCCTCTCCGCCACCGATTCCGGGTCGCGCACATCCAGCACAATCACGTCCCCGCCAATTTCCTGCTTCAATTCGTTTGGCGTGCCCAGCGCCACGACTTTTCCTTCATTCAGTATCGCCAGCCGGTCGCAACGCTCAGCTTCCTCCATTAGGTGAGTCGTCACCAGAACCGTCACCTTTTCCTCATCTCGCAAGATCGCCAGATATTGCCAAAGATCGCGCCGGGCGCCGGGATCGAGCCCGGTCGTGGGCTCATCCAGCAGCAAAACGCCCGGATGATGCAGCAATCCCTTCGCCAGTTCCAGTCGCCGTTGCATGCCGCCGGAAAACGTCTCAGCCTTTTCGCGTGCGCGGTCTGCCAAACCCACGCGCCCCAGCATTTCCTGAATTCGCGCCTTGAGCGCGGCTCCCCGCAAACCGTAGAGATGTCCCTGATGCCACAGATTTTCCTCCGCAGTCAGCTTTACATCGATACTCTGCGCCTGAAAGACCACTCCGATATGCCGTCGCGCCGTATTTGCGTCCCGGGCCACGTCGGATCCCAAGATGGTTGCTCGCCCACCCGTAGGGATCATCAAAGTGGAAAGAATTCTAAACAGTGTGGTCTTGCCGCTTCCGTTTGGGCCCAGCAGTCCAAACAACTCAGCCGATTGCACATCAAAGGAAACGCCATCCAATGCCGTACGTTCTCCATAGCGATGGATCAGGCTTTGAACGGAAATGACCGCCGGACCAGTCGCGGGGCGGATTGCATCGCGGGGGAGAGTGGAGGTCTTAGAGGCCACAGAACATTCTACCGTACCGCTTTTCTAGGCAGCGCCTACGCTGCCACCGGACTGCCCGCGCGTCCCGGCACCCGCGCGGCAAACGATACCGGCACGTGCCGCCACACTTGAATCGCCAACACAACAGCAGTTGCGAGCAGAAGTGCGCCGACTGCAACGTGAGCCACCGTCGAGAGTACCATCGGCAATTCCGGCTGGACAGCGTCACGGCCCCAGGCCACGCGTGTCAGAAAGGCCACGAACCCCAGGCATAGTTGCGTGATCAGCAAGCCGAGCAGCGCAATCGCCGGCCGCCGCACCGCTTCAATCTTTGCATACACCGCCAGTGCCCGCACCGCCGTCCACGTGAGTACTAGGGCTACCACCGGAGCGTTCACCACATGCGGCCACCAGCTCATTCCGTGATGCCGAAACATCGCCCCCAGAATAAGCTGTACGTAAAGCACAAAAATCGAAAAAAGGGTCAGCGTGATCAAGTTGGGCCGCCGCGAATCCAGTTCCACTTCTGGGACCTCTTCCACCCATCGCAGTCCCGTGAATACCGCGATGGCGACCGCGATGCAGAAGAAAGTCTGCGCCAGCGCCGCGTGCGCAGAAGAAATCGCTGGCGGCAGATAGAACAGAACCGTCAGCCCGCCCAACACTCCTTGAGCAATCACCGTTCCCAATGCGCCAACCGCGAGCGCCTTCATCCACCGTCGCGTTTCCACGCGCCAGGTCCAGATCGCGAGAATAATGGTCAGCAACCCGACAAATTCAGCGATCATGCGATGGGTGTGCTCAAAGCGCACACCACCCACCATATGTGGAATCTTATAAATCGAGCCGAAAGAAGTCGGCCAGTCCGGGACCGAGAGCCCGGCGTCGTTACTCGTAACCAGTGCCCCGGCGATTAGCAGACAGAAAGTCGTGCCCGCTGTAAACATCGCAAAGCGGTGGAGGGCGCGATTGTACGGCATGGCCAAGCCGTTCAGAGGTGACTCCTGGGCCCGAGGAAATGTCGGAGACGGGCGATTCGCCCGTCCCTTCCTACCCAATCTGCTTACTGTTGCTTGAAGCTCTGGTCCACCGTCTTGCTGTCTTTAGCGGCCAGCGTGACCTGCTGGGTTTGTTCGCCCAGCTTTTCCTGCACGAAGGCAATGGTGTAAGTCCCCGGCGGCAGGCCCGCAATCGTATATTTCCCATCCGGCCCAGTCACCGCGTAGAACGGGCTCTTCACCACGTTGATGTACATGCGCATCCACGGGTGCTGGTTACACTTCACCGGCAGCATGATCTCTTCGCGCGCGAAGCTCTTGGTAATGGGCGCGGCCTGCGGCGGTTGCGACTCGTTCCACTCCCGGTTGTCCGCGGGCGTGGGATGGATGTTGTGGGTGGTCGGATCGTCATTCTTGATCTCGATATTTTGCCCCGTCATTACACCCAGTACATGAGGATGATACTTGCAGCCTTGCTGATCAATGGTCACAGCCGCCGTCGGAACATCGAACGTACGCGTTCCGAGACCGTCTTTCACATATACGAACACATTGGCCATGTTGCCGCCGTCGGCGACAATCGTTTCCGCCGTGTTGGTGCCTTTGCAGGCTGCATCCTGGCTCATATCGATCTTCGCCACCTTGGGGACCGCGCCGTCCAGTTTCACGGTGCCGCTGACGCTGGCCACGGTTGCCGGGTCAATCGGCGTGGCTGCGGGCGCCGCGGGTTGAGTCGCTTCCGGCGTCGCCGCAGGTGTTGCGTCCTCTTTCTTGCTGCAACCTGCCAGCATTCCCAAACCTAGGCACAACAGGCCTGCTAATGCAATCCATGTCCTTTTATTCATAATTCCGTCCTTTCGTGGAGTATGTAACATAATCTCTCTGTGTGGAAACAGGCGTCCTAGCCCGTTCAAAGTCAAGCGCACGCTCGACAGTTTTGAATGTAGCGGCTTACTGAACCCACCATTCTACCGCGAACCGCCGCTCGCCGCCGTAGTCGTTTGCTTTTTGATCACCGGCGGCCGACTTGAGGCCTGCGGTCTTCCCATCGAGGCCGCTACTCGCCGCTGCTCCTCCGGAGTGAGTTGGAAGATGTAATCCACCAGCAGCTTGGAGTGGTCCTTATCGTAGCCCTGGAACGACGGCGGCGTCGGCCCGGCAAACACCCAATGACCGTTCTCACGCCGGAACAATCCCGAAGGCATCGACGTTCCCGGGCTGATGGCCTGCGGATCCAGCACCCACCGTTCAGCCCAGTCCGGCTTCAACCGTTCCTTGGCCAGCAGGAAGTTCGGGGCCGTCGCAATCTTGTCATGTTGCGGATCGCCCGTGGCATGACATTTCAGGCAGGGCGCTGCCGTGCTCGAGAACAGGCTGCGCGCCATCTCTGTTTCTTTGGCGGTCAGCGTCGGCACCTCTTCCGGAACGTACGGCATCGCCTGTTGGGAAAGCGCCTGAAAGAAACGCACCAGCTTGCGCTGCTCATTCGCAGAGAATGAGAACGTCGGCATCCGCACCTTCAAATATGGACGCACCCCATTCCGGTTCGTGTCCGTCTCGCTCAGTGAAGGATTCGAGAGGAATCGCCGCAACCACTCCGGATCGACCCGCGCTCCCTCGGTCAAAAGTTTAGGAGGTAATTGCTCCGGATTCTCCCGGTATTGTGGCAATCCCATCAGAATAGTCTTCTGGCCCGGGATGAACTGATGACATCCCATGCAGTTGTATTTCTTGACCACCCACCAGCCTTCCTGAATGTCGCGACGCGCATCGCCAGGTTTGTACTGGTAGGTGATGGGTAGGGAATTCTCTTCGCTTCCCAGCAGGAACGTGGTCAGCGCCCGCACCTGTTCCTTATCCAAATGTAGGTTCGGCATGCGGAGCAGTTCCATCTCCGCCTTGGTCTTGCCCTTGTCGTAAACGTTCGGCTCTGCGAGTTTGTGCTCGAAGAATCCTTTATGGTCGTACCAGGGGCCTTTCGCCGGCCCGTCCGGCAGGCGCTTTAAATCTTCGGGATCGGTGATTGGCTCTGCCGTGCCACGCTGGGCTACTTCCGTGAACAGCGCGAAATCGAGGCGCTCGATCGGTTTGCTGCCTTCGTAGGTCAGCTCCGTTCCGATGCGTCCTTCGTCCTCGAATCCTGAAATCTCGTGGCAGCCGGCGCAACCAAAGTTACGAACCCATCGTTTACCTTCTTCCTTCAACTTGGGATCGTCCATGAATGCCGCCTCCGCATAAGCCGAAGGCTCCTGATGTTTCTGTGTCATTAAGTAGCTGGCGATGTCCTGCGCGTCTTCCACGGTGAGCCGCAGGCTCGGCATTACCGTCATGTTTTGCACTTGCAACTCGTGACCATCGTTGGGACATTGGCTGTGCTCCAGGTCCCATTGGTAAGGCAGTCCCTTCTTGGCGTAATCCTCCGGCCCGATGTCCTTTTTCTCCAGCGGACAGTAAGGCCGCGTTCGCTGCCGCGCATTGTGGACCCAGCGCACCAGATAATCGTAATTCGCCTTTTCACCTTCGCGGCTCAGATTGGCCGCGAAAGTTCCGCCCATCAACTCGCTGCCTTCACCGATCGAGTGGCAAGCCAGGCAACCCCGGGTCTCGAAGAGTTCTTTCCCGTGCTCAACGTTTCCCGGTTTCTGCTGGGGTAGAGCGTCGGTGAAACCCGATTGCCAGATGTACGCCGAAATGGCCTGAATCTGATGCTCATTCAGCCGGAAGTTCGGCATCTTTGTTGTGGCCCGGAAATCCGTCGGCTTTTTCAACCACACCGGGATCCAGTTCTTGTTCAACTTCAGCCGCACATCTTTCAGGTTTGGCCCGACCTTCTTCTGGTCCTGCATCAAGCTGTGCGCCTGGAAATCCAGTTGCTGAATACTGCCTTCCATCCTGCTGTTGGCCACCTTGAGCGAAGTAGCTTTGTCATTCAGTTGATTGGCTTCTTCGTTGCTCGCCGCAGTGTCGGCCTGCTTCATCAGATCGGCAGCTTGCTTGAAGTTATCTTTCTTCTGCTGTTCGAGTTGCTTGATCTGTTGGGCAACGCTGTTCAGATCCTCGGGTTCCTTGTCATACCCCTCATAACGATGACACCCCATGCAGCCTTTTTGCCGGAATAGGTCTTTGCCCTCGCTAATCGTCCATCCTACATCGCCACTCAATAGCACCATGTCCGCCGAATGGCAGGTCTGGCAGCCCGCCTCGGCATTTTCCTTCGGAAACAACGGCCACAGCCAGTGTTCGTAGTTTCCGTGCGCTTTCTCTTCGCTGGTGGTGGCGCGCCCGTTCCCTTGATGGCAGGGCGAGCACCCAAACTTGTCAGGATCATGCACCTTCAGCAATTCCGGCTCGGGATGGCTCACGAAAGCTTCTGCGTATTCATCCGGCTTCTTCGCACCCTTCGCCGACATCGACACTGCCGTTAGCCTTAGCGGCTCCCGAATTCCCATGTGGCAGGACTCACAACGGTCCACAATGTTGGCTTCTGCCACGTTGATCTGCACGATCTTCGGGTCCCACTCCTTGGTCTTCTTGACCAGACCTTCGAGTTGGCTGGGAGTAAGATCGACCATGTGCTCGTTGATGTAGGTGGACATGGCCGTGCTGGCTGCCGTCACCGGCTTCAGCACGTCGCCCAGTTCGGCATTCAGCTTGGTGCGCTCGTCCTTTAGGTCGTTGTACTTCTCTTCCAGTTGAGGGTAATTAAATTTCTCTTTGTGTCCGTCGGGAAATTCAACCGCAGTGACTTTCTGTTTGTATTCGGCAATGTCTTTGCGCTTGCTCTCCTTGCTGGAAGCACTGGTGTCGGTTTCCATCTTGTAGGTGAGAGCGTTGACGTAAGCGCGCCGGTCGGTAAACACATTTTGTACCGCCAGAATCTGCGCGCTGAGATCGGCTATGTGTTTCTGTAGTTCTTCCTTGCGCGGCTTGGCAGCCGCATTCGCCTGCTCGTAGACCTGGTTCAACTGCTGGTATTCCGGAGTGTTCTGGACTGCCTTCACTTCGTTCTCGGACTTCGGCCGCGTCTTATCCAGGAACGCGCTGTAGCGCCCTTTCCATTCATTCTGAAACGCTTTCCACGGACGCTGCCCGTAGGCCTCGTCCCATAGCGCCCAGAACAGCGTCCCCATCAGGATCACCATGACCACCACGTAATGCAGCGCGTACGACTTGGTGACTACCGGGTCTTGTTCCGGAATCGGTTGTTCAGGCAATGCATTCTCCCAGACAGTCGTTGGTCGTAGGTCGTTGGTTGTTCGGGTTGGCACTTGCCAACGACCGACGACCAACGGCCAACGACGGTGTCACACGTTGAACCACGGCGTAATCCACACGTACTTGATGTTGAATCCCAGCCGCAAGAGCATCTTCAGCGGCAACGCCACCATGGTCAGCAGAAAAAACTGCATCAGCGAATATTGCAGCAGGCTCATGCGCTTGTAATCTTTCGGATTGTAGCGGCGGAAGAACGCATGTACCGCAAATCCGCCCAGCAGGTAATACGCGCCCACTACGATCGCTCCAAAGATCGCTTTGCCCGCATTCGAGGCGATCCCGAACAAGTCGGGCAAGTCGCGGTTGACTTCATAGATCAAACGATTGTGGTCCCACGTCTGCCCCGGCCAGAACCACTGCCAGCCCGGCCCGCGAATAAATGTCCCGATAATTATCATCGCCACCCACAGCACGATGAAGCCGAACAGGAACGTGCCAATCGCAAACTTCCGCTGCTTCCAGGTGTAATAACCGCTGCCCAGCGGATTGGTATCAATATAGGGAATGATCATGAGGCCGATGATGATCAGCGTCGGCATCACCACGCCCGCAATCCACGGATCGAAATACACCAGCATTTCCTGCAATCCCAGGAAGTACCACGGCGCTTTCGCCGGATTCATGGTTAGATTGGGATTCGCCGGCTCCTCCAGAGGCGCGTACAAAGTGATCGACCATATCATCAGAATGATAGTGACAATCATGGCTCCCAGAAACTCAATGCGCAGCAGAAACGGCCAGACATGCACCTCTTTTTGCCATCCCGGACGAAACGGCCAGCTCTTGCGATGATGGGTCTTCGCCATCGCCGGATTGGTTTCCAGTTCGCCAATCAGGTCGTCATTCGCCCTGGCCTGCTTCCACGCCAGGTAGACATAAAAGATCAGGAGCGGAATCATGCCGACAATCGGCACATTGTCAGGCGCGGAGCAGATCTCCCAAAGTTGTTTCCAATCCATAATTTCGTCTCCACTGCTCGCGTGGGGACAGCCGCCCTCGGTCGGGGCCCCCAGCACGTTGCTTTTGGCGTGATGGGGTGATCAGCTGTCCGGTCGAGCGAAGCTCGACAGTTCTACACCTGCCGCCGCGGCTTGTCCCCTTCCGCTGTCAGCATCACTGGCGCTGGCCCGGAAATCCCGCCATCCTTCCGCACGCGCCAGAAGTGAACAATCATCAGTACCGACGCCACAATCGGAATCCCGATGCAGTGCCATATATAAGACCGCAGCAGCGCGTTCGCATCCACGATCGAGCCGCCCAGCAGCCCGAAGCGCACATCGTTATACGGCGTCATACCCATCATCTTGCCGAACGGACCTTCGTGCCCCAGCAGCGGCGTGGCGCGCGCCATGTTCGTTCCCACCGTCACCGCCCAGAACCCCAGTTGATCGTCGGGCAGCAAATATCCGGTAAAAGAGAGAAGAAGCGTAAACACCAGCAGCAGCACTCCGATGTTCCAGTTGAACTCGCGCGGCTTCTTGTACGACCCGGTCAGAAACACCCGGAACATATGCAGCCAAACCGCAATCACCATCAAGTGTGCCGCCCAGCGATGCATGTTCCGCAGCAGTTTGCCGAAGGGAACGTCGTGCTCCAGATACAAAACGTCGCGAAACGCCTGAACTTTTGTGGGATGGTAATAGAACATCAGCAGCACACCGGTAAATGTCAGCACAATGAACAGATAAAAGGTAATTCCGCCCATGCCCCAGGTGTAGCTGTAGCGCACTGCGTCACGATTGATCTTCGCCGGATGTAGATGCAGAAACACATTTGACAGCACGCCCAGTGCCCGGTTCCGCGGCGTGTCATCGTGCTTGTGGCGAAAGATGGAAGTAAAGACCTGGGTCTTGGTCGGATCTTTCAGGCCTTCAATCTGCTCTTTCGCCTTGGCCGGCATGTCAGTCTTAAGCGACTGAACGTCCTCCTGGACGCCGGCCTTGACCCGTTGCAGCAGTCCGACCCGGTCTCCGTTTTTTCCGTTGCCGCTCTCGTCAGCCATCGTAGGGTTTCCTTAGTGAACCTCTGTGAAACTCTGTGTCCTCTGTGGTTAAGCTTTTTGCTGTCTAAGCCCGCAAAAACGCCCCATCATCGTTGAACTGACTCGGCTGCCCCTTCGGCCACTGATAGAGCCGCGAGACATCCACCAGAATCTGGCCATCGGGTGAAGTCTCGATGTGCGCCCGATCCATCGGCCGCGGCGCCGGTCCTTCAAAGTTCACGCCTTCGCTGTCATAGCCGCTGCCGTGGCACGGACACTTGAATTTGTTCTCACTCGGCTTCCAGTCTGGCGTGCAGCCCAAATGCGTGCAGCGAGCGTAAATCACAAAAATGCGGTCGGGCGTACGATCCACCCAGATGCGGTACTTCTGCTGGAACTTCGTGTCGACTCCCAGCCCATATTCTTCGGGATATCCGATCTTGAAGCTGGTCGCAGGTTCGAACAATGTGCGCGGAAGGAAGAATCGGAAAAAAGCCAGCAACCATGCTGTCAGGAACGCAGCAACCGTTGCCCACACCAGCCTTCGCCGCGCGCGATTGATCTCGTTATCTTCTGGCCCGATGGATGCCACGCCTCCAGCCGCCGCGGCCTTCGAAGTTCCCACCGCCGGCGTGCCCACGTAGGTTGTGGATTCCCCGCTCCGCGCCACCGAAGCTGCGGCCGATGAAGCCATAGCCGGTGCAGCCGCACGCGGGGCTGCTGCCGCTGCCACGGGCGCAGCCGCTGCGGGGGCCGTTGCGGCAGGCTCGCCCAACAAAGCGGCAATTTCGGAATCATTGAGCGCAGGGAGGCCCTTGCGCCCGCGCCGTGCTTGTTCCGCCGCGATGGTGGACTTGCTCCACTTCTTTCCCTGCGCGACCCAGCCCGCAACTTCTGCGCTGATGTTGGCCGATACGGCCACCGGCACCGCAGCAACAGGCGCGGCTGCCACGGGAGCGGCGGCAACTGGAGCGGCTGCTGCGGGAGCCTCACCCAACAAGGCAGCGATTTCGAAGTCATTTAGCGCAGGCAACTCCTTACGTAGGCGGCGCGCTTGTTCCGCTGCAATCGTGGACTTGCTCCACTTATTTCCTTTCGCCACCCATCCGGCAACTTCCGCGCTGATGTTCCCGGAAGCCGCTGCCGCCGCAACCGGAGTCGCCGCTACAGGAGTTGCTGCTGGAGGCGCGGGCGCAGCCGCGACCGGAGTTGCGGGTGCTCCTCCGCCCACCTCCCACGCCATGGGCTGACCTGCCTTCAGCGCCTCAATATCCGCGTCCGAAAGCAGTGGCAGGCCCTTGCGTTGCCGATAGGCTTGCTCCATGCCAATCACCGAATTGTTCAGCGCCGGCCGCGGCAACGGCGGTAGGCGCCCCAGAATCCCCTTGGCGGACTCGTCTGCCATCCCTCTTTACCTTTCACGACCGCAATCGCACTGCCGAAAACTTAACGTAGGATTTCCAAACCCAATAAATGTCAATCCGCAGCGACCAACACGTCTCGTTCCCGCCGCTCTAAATTTACACCAATCGCAGTCTCCACTAAATCCGCCAACGCAGAAATGAACTTGGGCGAGTTGTTCAGTCCCGGCATCATCTCAAATTGCCTGATACCCAGAGCGGCGGCTTCGTGCCGGGCTTCATGATCAATCTCGCCCAGCGTTTCCACGTGATCAGAAACAAACGAAATCGGCACGATGCAAACCTCGCTCACCTTTTCTGCTGCCAGCGTGCGCAGAGTCTTATGCAAAGAAGGTTGCAACCACTTGCTGGCACCCACCTTGCTCTGGTAGCAAAGCCGGTGCCGATTGCTCCAGCCCCCTCGCTGCATCAGCATTTCAACCGTTTCTTCAATCTGGCGCTGATAAGGATCTCCACCCTCAATGACGGACACCGGAACGCTGTGCGCGCTAAATACAAGCTCCGGCCGGCCAGGATGGGGAAACCGCGCCAGCGTCTCTTCAATCTTCTCCGCCAGTGCGTCCAGGTAAAGATGATGGCGATAGAACGGCTCAACGCAATACACCGGCAGTTCGTCATGAAACCTGCGTCGCCACTCGTTCAGGCTGCTGCCCGTAGTGGTGCTGGAATATTGCGGATACATCGGGAGCAGCACCACTTCATCACATTCCGCTGCTCGCACCTGCTCGATCGCCTCCGCGGTAAACGGGTGCCAGTAGCGCATGGCCACAAAACAGCGTGCGTTCATTCCCGACTCATTCAACCGCCGCTGCAAAGCCAGTGCCTGCTGCTCAGTAAACCGCCGGATGGGCGAACATCCCCCAATCGCCGCATAGTGGTGTTGCACTTTCCGCGCGCGGGTGCTCGAAATCAGTTTGGCCAGGGGTTTCCGCCCGATGCGGGCAAAAGGGAAGTCAATAATATCGGGGTCGCAGAAGAGATTAAAAAGGAATGGCTCGATCGCCTCCAGCGAGTCAGGCCCGCCCAGCTGGAAAAGAACCACACCTGTCCGCCGTGTTGAGTGCGCCATCCCCCGGGATTCCTTCGGAACAATAAGAACAGAGGATGTTACTCAATCATGCAAGACTTCGTCAACGCGGAAGTGGAACGGATAGTGAGCTACCTTGAAATCAGTTCCAGAAATTGAGGCTCGACCCAGATCGTTTCGCCTATGCTGCCCGTCGCGGTCTCGATGTCGAGTTCGGCCATCCTAGCTCGTTGAACCCCGTTATAAGGAAGTCGCGACCGACGCACTTTTCGAACGTGGCTCTTGTGGGAAGGTCAGCGTCTCCGACCGGGAGACCTGGTGGGAGTGAGGTCAATCGGACTCGATCCCCCGGTTTTCATCTACGCTGCTCCTGAGTCGGCCGCTCCATTGTGATCTGATCCCCGACTTCGATGCTCATCGGATCTTCCCAACTTCGGGCGGCCCGAATAGGTTTTTTGAGTATGCGCAACCAAGACCGCCCGTGCTCCCTGTGACCTCTGTGGTTCCGCATTTGACCTTCAGGACCTACATTGAAGTGGACGAAGATCGGGAGGCGACGCCGGTTTCCATCGCCGCGATAATCGAATCCGCAAACTCCGAGGTACCCGCTTTGCCGCCGACATCTCTCGTCAACTTGTCGCGGTCGCGATAGACTTTTTCCAGTGCATTGCGGATCTTCAGCGCAGCGTCAAACTCGCCCAGATGCCGCAGCATCAGCAGGGAACAGCGAATCAGGGCAGTGGGATTGGCAATGTTCTTTCCCGCAATGTCCGGCGCGGAGCCGTGTACCGCCTCGAAAATCGAGCAATGGTCGCCAATGTTTGCGCTCGGCACCAGTCCCAATCCGCCGATAAACGCCGCGCACAGGTCTGAAATAATGTCGCCGTAAAGGTTTTCCATCACCAGCACGTCGTACTG
>Ga0070764_10000635_pt1 | contig 14065 bp, 8 predicted proteins | sample HubBroMetageWRM4_FD_67287 | JGI IMG/M metagenome (GOLD analysis project Ga0070764, IMG submission 67287) | Warmed soil microbial communities from the Hubbard Brook experimental Forest, New Hampshire - Hubbard Brook CCASE Soil Metagenome WRM 4 | ecosystem: Environmental > Terrestrial > Soil >... | reverse complement strand
TTGCGGAGCTACACGGATGAATCCGGAACGAAGTTGCTGCTCGAAGATATCCACGCCGCGCTCCAGACAAATATGGACAGGCGCTGGAGCGCATTGTGGAGCCCTGCGGCACGCGGCGCACTTTTTATCGCCGTCGGATTCACGGTCCTGCAACAGGTAACCGGCATCAATACGATCATTTATTACGGGCCGCAGATCTTCGCTCTCGCTGGCATCACCTCGAACAAAAATGCGATTCTCGCAACGCTCATTGTGGCCATCACAAACATGCTGGCCACGATCATCGCTTTAGTCCTCGTGGACCGTGTAGGACGCAAGCCGCTTCTCTACGCTGGAGTCGGTGGCATGACGGCTTCTCTCTTTCTGCTCGCCTATGCCTTCCACAACCAGGCCGCCTTCGGCGCGTCGCTTGGAATGTTTGCGACTGTTTGCCTTGTCTTCTACATCGCCTGCTTCGCATTCAGCATGGGACCCATTGCGTGGATTCTCGTCTCTGAGGTGTTTCCGCTGCAAATACGCGGACGAGGTGTTGCTGCGGCGACGATCGGCTCCGGCGCGTCAAACTTTCTTGTCTCGCTTACGTTTCTCTCTCTGATCAAAGCGGCAGGAAACGCACTCACCTTTTCTATCTACGGCATCTTCTGTATCCTCACGCTTCTCTTTGTGCGCTTCATCGTTCCGGAGACGAAGGGACGTGAGCTTGAAAGCATCAGCGCCAAACCCAGCGTGGTCGCGCGATGAAAAAGAACCCACTTCATGCTTAATCATTCGCGCAAGACATCTTCAACAACAATGCAGCAACAACAAACAGGAAGCCCTGAAGCCATGCAGCCAGATCGATCAGCAACCTCGCACGCCGGCTACGTCATCGGCGTCGATATCGGAGGAACAAATCTGCGACTGGCACTCGCGGATATGTCTGGCGCGATTTTAGACAGGTGGTCTTCCTCGATTGCAGGGATCCGCAGCGCAGACGCCGTGATTGACTTGATTCGCAACGGCACGGAACGCCTTCTGCAACAAAACTCGGTACCGAGGAGCGCCTTGCAAGCCATAGGTGCGGGCGCGCCCGGTATTACGGACGTGGACAAAGGCGTCGTGATCGCAACCTCGTATCTCCTCGGATGGCGCGATGTTCCGCTGCAAGATCTGCTGGAGGCTGCGTTCGATGTTCCAGCAGCCGTGGATAACGATGTGAATCTCGCAGCGCTTGGCGAGAGCTGGGCTGGAGCCGCAAAGGGAACACGCGATTTTGTTTTTCTCGCGATTGGGACCGGCATCGGCGCCGGTATCGTGCTGAACGGCCAGCTATTCCGCGGCATGGGATGGGCTGCTGGCGAAATCGGCTATATGCTCGTACCTGGTGCGTCAGACGAGCCTGCGGAACGCGGCAAACCGGGAGCGCTTGAGAGCGTAATTGGTGGCGAAGGCATTAAGACACAGTGGCAGCATCTCTGGCGAAAAGAGAGCACTACGCTGCCCAGAGAACTGACCGCTACTGAAGTATTTGATGGAGCACTTGCCGGAGATGCTCTTGCGCAAACGCTTCTCCATCAGGCAGCACGCATGCTGGCCGACGCGATCTACAACATGTCTCTCGTATTGAATTGCCCTCTTTTTGTGCTGGGCGGCGGCGTAGGCATGCATACAGCACTTGGCGATGCGACCCGGCATCACATGGAGCGGTGGAACCTGCGCGCGCAATTGCAGCTGACACGCAGTGTCCTCGGCCCAGACGCCCAATTGATGGGAGCCATCCGTTTGGCGCTCGACACGACGACGTCCGCTCCCATTCTCACTGTCTCCTCACAACGGACAAAGAATCATTCCGTTGACGGACAGCTGATCTAGATCTCTACTACATTTCAACATCAATCGTTGGATTAGAGTTACATGGCGGAGGGAGAGGGATTCGAACTTTCGGTTCGGATTGCCGGTCAATAACTTACTGATTTTTCATGGTGCCAGAGATGCAGAAAGCGGCAGAAATGCAGGGTGTGGGCACAAATTGGGCACAGCACGGCAAAAGCGGCATATCACTTTTAGTCCAGAACCCATCCACCCGTTATGAGCCTTTCTTCCTCGGTTCTTCGCGCCCTCGGCATGCTTTTTAGCGTTCCCCGAGGCTTTTGGGTGAAAGAGATTCTCTACGGCCTGCTCGGCACTCATATTCTTAGCGCTTTTGGGCTCTTTTTGGGACATGCTTAACTCCTGTGTGTCGGAGCATAGACCGCCGTGCGTAGATTGAACAGCCTGGACTGGAAAAATAAGTGCCGCAAGTGATTTCGAGGTTCGTCTTTCGATCACCATGCTCTCAACGGCCAGTTTGTATGCGGAAATCGAAATGGAAATACACCGGGTGCTGACTGAGAAATTCTCCTGGGAAGCCACTCGCGCTCGCGCTGCATTGCTGGGCGTCTAGCACGAATTCGACGACTTCTCGCTCAAGGTATGGCGTACGCGGTACCCAGTGAGTGGTTTGGCGTTCTCATGGAAGGGCAATGCATCCATTAATCATTTCTGGCCTGCCTGGAGCTATTGCTCACCTGTCGGCCTGGATCACTTCGGGGAAGTGGAAGAAGATGTTGTGCCCATAAGCTTCTCGGTGGTGGCGAACTCAGTTTTCGCCTTCTCAAATTCTCCGCTCTTCTTGTAGACCTGACCGAGTTGGAAGTGTAGTGCTCCCCTTTGCGGCTCGATCGTGACAGCCTGCTCCAATACATTGCGCGCCGCGCTGAGGTCGCCTTTTTCGGTGTAGAGTCTTCCGAACTGGGCCAGGATCTTCCAGTCGTGAGGGGCGATTTGTTGGGCTTGTTGCAGCAGCTGTTGACATTCATCGAGTTGGTTGCGATCAATGAGCACTCTCGCGAGATTCAGCAGAGGCTGTTCGCTGGGGTGACTTGACGCGGCCTGCATGGCCACTGCCTTACGGTATGCAGAGATAGCGTCATCCACGCGGTTAAGTCCCTCGAACGTGAGGCCCAGGTTGTTCTCTGCCTTTGCGGACGCCGGATCAAGCTGTAACGCCCGCTGAAAGGCCTCGAGCGCAGGCTGGAAGTAGTTGAGGGTGTATTCGATCCTTCCCTCCTCATACCACGCGTCAGCATCGTTCGCGTCTATTGACAATGAAGAATGAATCCAATGGTTGGCGTCCGCGTAGTCGTCGAGCAACACATAATCGAGCGCGACAGTTTTCAGATCTGCCGCATGCGGAGCGCGTTGCCGCGCAGCTTCCGTGTATTCCTTGAGGGAGTCGGCGGGTTTGTTCTCACGAAAAAGAACGAAGGCGAGAAGGTACTTCGCTTCTGCGTCTAAAGGATGATCGCTGAGGTACTTCTGCAGTTGCTTTTCGGCGTTGGCATATTGACCTTGATCCAGACTGGCTTTGGCTTGTGCCAGGTTGTTCGCGGAAGCTACGTCAAAACCAGTCCGGGCGGCGCAAATCGTTGTGCCTGCCTTGATCACCAGGATAAAGAACAAAGTGCAGACCATTACCGTCGATTGCGCAGAGCGCGAAGACTTCAAGTTGCTTTGCCTGGAAGCGTTATCCACTGCCTCTTCTTCCTCACATGAAACTCGCCTTGTCGGTTCAGGTGAATATCCCAGTTTATATAAGTGATTGGAAGGTATGCCCTAGTTCAGGTGAACGGCTTTCTCTCTTTCTGCGCCACAACTATACTGCGGCTTCTGCGCAAAATATCGGTATCTTCATCGAGGAACTAATTGTATGTTCATCACTACACTCAGAAAACATCTCAGTCCGGTAGTAGCGGCTGCACTGATCACGCTCAGTCCTGGCGTTTATGGCCAGATCCAGGATCACACAACGAATGTGGGAAAAACTTCTGAACTGCACATTGTGGTTCACGCAGATCGTCCGGCTGCTACGGAAATCCCAGCGACGATCTTCGGGAGCTTTCTCGAGCCGATTGGCCGCTCCACTTACGGAGGCCTTTGGGCGGAGTTAGTGGAGAACGGCAGTCTGGAGGACGGGCTATGGAGCGCCTCTGAGGTGACGAGGATGGTGCGAGAGCAGCCCGAATTACTGAGAGGATCGCAACTTGGATTGCCTCTGCCGTGGGAGCCTCTGGTTTCAGGCCAAGGCAATCGATATGAGCCGCGCTGGGGTGACGCGGCCAATTCCAGCCGGTCGCTGGAAATCATGGCTCTGCCTGCGGGCGAGACCGGAATTCGCCAGCGGATTTATTTGCCGATCCAGCGCACGCTTGAGTATGACGGCAGCATTTGGGTGAAGCATCTCAGCGGACCTGAAGAGCTTTCGGTTTCGATCAGGCCCCACGACATCAGCGATCGAATCCTGACTGAAGCGAAGCTGAATGCTGATGGTGGTGACTGGACGCGTTACACCTTTCATCTGACGCTCAAGCCCGGCGATGTTTACTGGCTGGAGCCGCTGTACTTCGTGATTTCGTTATCAAACGACGCGCGCGCGTTGGTAGACGAGATCTCGCTTATGCCGAGCGACAACATCGATGGCATGGATCCAGACGTGATCCAGATGGCGCGAGACTCAAAGCCTTCGGTTGTCCGCTTCGGAGGGAATTTCACCTCCGGATATCATTGGCGGGATGGCATTGGTCCGCGTGACAAACGTGTAGGCAGACTGAATCTCGCCTGGGGAATTCCGGAGTACAACACCTTCGGCACGGACGAGTTCCTTCGCTTTTGCGAACTCGTGCACGCCGAACCGCAGATCGCGTTGAATCTCGGCACAGGTACGCCCGAAGAGGCAGCCGATTGGGTCAAGTATGTGGATGAACACTGGGGCAACAAGCATGGCGGGCTGCTCTGGGAGCTTGGGAATGAGCTTTGGGGCAACTGGAACACTGGCTATCCGACGCGCGACCAGATTGGCGACCGCACCCGAGCCTTCAGCGAAGCGGTACGCCGGGCTGATCCGAGCTCCCGGCTCATCGCCACCGGCGCCGACCCCGATAACTACCGCGAGTGGAATGCTGTGCAACTCAGAAATCCGCCCGGTACGTTTAATTATCTTTCCACGCATTTTGTGGTGACGACCGACAGTGTCCAACTCAGCAATCCTTCGAACGAATTCATCGCGCAGGCGGCGTTTGCCATGCCTGTGGGCCTTGGAAAACGCCTCAAGGAGATGACTGAGCAAATTCAGCAGTCGGGCCATCACGATACGAAAATCGCCTTCACAGAATGGCTTTTTGTCGGCAACCGACAGTTTGGCAGCCGTGCTGCGCCTGACTTCAACAATATGGGAGGAGCGTTGATCGCTGGCGGATTCATGAACATGCTCCTGGATCACGCGGACATCGTTCCTATCTCCGACATGACCGGCATTTTGGAGTTTGCCGGAATCTGGAAACGACGAGAGCAGGTCTACGCTACGCCGGCGTACTGGGTGTTGCGAACCTACGCGGAGGCCGCTCCGCAGCGACTTCTGGCAGTTGATAGCGACGCGCCGACTTATTCCGTAGAACATGGAGTATCGCGGGTCCCGGAGATTCAGGATGTTCCCTGGCTCGACGTGCGCGCAGCGCAGCTGGCGAATGGCGACATCGCGCTCTTCTGTGTCAATCGCAGCATGGAACGCGATTATCGAGCAGTTATTTCTATGCAGGGCTTTGAACCGGCGCGACAGGCAACGGCGAAGATCATATCCGCGCCGAGCATTTATAACCGAAACGACGAGGAAAATCCAAATGCTGTGGGTGTGACCACCGATCACCCGTCAGCCGGCAAGTCAACGAGCTATACGTTTCCTCACTCCAGCGTAGTGGTTTTGCAATTCCATCGAAGCCTGGAGCACTAGTGCGCACGCCAGCAGCTCTTCCATTGTGTTGTCCTCTTGAGTTTTAATGCCAACGTACGGTGAGAAACGGGAATCATGTGCTCACTTAGAAGTTGGAGTTTCGGGATTGCTCGTGTCTGTCTTATCGGGTTAGTGCTTGCTATTGGATGTCGCCGGGACCACAAACCGATGGTCGCGGTAATTCCACGGACGACAGCGCTGATTCTTTGGGAGGCGGAGCACGCCGGCGCTGAAACAGCAGCGCACCGCGAGGGGCTCACCGTCTACTGGAATGCCCCTACCCGTGAAGATGATGTAGAGCGGCAGATCAGTCTCATTCAGCGCGTTGTTGCCGCCGGTGCGCGCGGGTTGGTGCTTGCACCCGATCAGGCGCTCGCGCTCATGGTGCCGGTGCGCAACGTTGTTGCACGTGGCATCCCGACTGTCGTAATTAGTTCTCCACTCCCGATTCCACCCGGGGGAAAGCTCACGTACATTTTGAATGACGAAGAGGCGACGGGACGCCTTGCCGCCGACCGAATCGGACAGATCCTCTCCGGCAAGGGAACCGTGGCGGTACTAGGAGTGGACCCTGATGTCAGCGGTATTGTCGAGCGGACGCACGCTTTCGAGGCAAGCCTTGGTTCTCTCTATCCCGGCATACATATTGTCGAAGAACGAGCTGCAGGTTTTAACATCGCCGAAGCGCAGGATATCGCCGAAGATGTCCTGGCGCGAAATCCGCATCTGGATGTTTTTCTCGCATTAAACTCGGCTACAACGCGCGGAGCCTACCTGGCTTTGCAGCACCGTGGCCTCCTCAAGAAAGTCAAACTGGTGGCTTGTGAACAAGAACTGGTGCCTCCCCTGCTCACAGGGGAGATTGACTCCATCGTGGTCGAGAACACGTATGAAATGGGGAGATTGGCGGTTGAACGAGTGGCCATGCAAATGCGGGGGGAAAGCGGACCGCCACTGGTGAAGCTAAGCCCCACGCTGGTGACCCGCGAGAATCTTAATGCCCCACAAGTGGCCAGAATGCTGAGCATGGATTGGCGTGGTGACGGCAGGAGCGGTCAGTGAAGCAAAGTTGGAGATGGCCGACCGCGGTCATAGTGCTCCTTGTCCTCGGTGGAGCAACGTGGTTGTGGATCTATGAACGATCCCCGAACAGCGGTCTGCCTTACAAAGATTCATTTCAGATCGGAAGCTCCGAAGAGTGGACAGCCTACGGCGGCACCTGGCGCGTTGCGCGCGGCGCCATGCGAAATGAATCTGACGAACGAGGGGCGAAGCTGATGACCGGCTCGCCCTGGTGGAGAAACTACACAGTCACTACAGATGTAGAGTTACTTGGTCAACAAGGCGATGCCGGCGTCATCCTGCGCGGCAGCGATGAAGAGCAGGGAGTGGACTCCTATACCGGTTACTACGTCGGCCTGCGCAGCAATGATGGCTTCCTGATCGTTGGTCTCGCGGACCACGGTTGGTTGCAGCTCGCTGGAACGCCAGTTCCTGGAGGAGTGCTTCCTTTTCATTGGTATCGACTGCGGGCCACGGTTCGGGGCTGTCGCGTCTCTGCTGTTGCAGTTGACAGTGCCACGGGAGTCACCACTTCGATCAGTGTGGATGAGCAATCCAATTGTTTCGCTCGAGGGCGCGTGGGAATCAGGTCACATTCGTCTGGCGGAGCCTGGAAGAACCTCTCTGTTACCCGGATCGATGCTGCAGATCTGTCGCCAATTACAGAAAGACCAGGCGTGGAGCACCTTGCACGAATACCATACGCAATCGACGAACCAGTAGTGAACGGACCCGAGGGACGCAGTCCTGGTGCTGATGGGGCTGTCCATGGGGGTCAACTCAGATCTACTCCGGCAGAGACCATTGCAAGTTTGAAGCTTGACCGCAGAAGCGCGCGGACAACGGTGTTGCGCGGAACGGTGGTGCTGACGTCACCCAGACTATATGTGCAGGACACCACAGGCGGGGCAGCGGTCATCGGGCCTGCGCTACCAGACTTAAAACTCGGTGATGAGGTGGAGGTAGAGGGCGAAGTAGACTTGCGCGCTTACAGCCTGACGCTACGCAATGCGCATGTCAGGTTGCTTTGGGCGAGAGCCCCTCTACCGCCGGTGTCGGTCACGGCGAGCCAGGCTGCTACTGGCGTGTACGATGCCATGTTTATCGAAGTCGACGGCGTGCTTGAGCACCGATCCAGCGCTCCGGACGGCTCTATGCAACTCGACTTCACCGCTACGGGCCAATCCTTCCGGGCGATCGTTAATCCGGGAAGGAACCGCGCTTCCTTGCGCAATTTGGCGTCGCAGAGCAAGCTGCGCCTGCTCGGAGTGTGCGTAGTGGATCCGGGGTTCACCGTCAATTTGTATCCTTTTGTTTTGCTTGTTTCCTCGGCCGATGACATTGAGGTGTTGTCGGGGCCGCCGTGGTGGAGCGCGCGTAGTTTGGCCCTCCTAGCCTTTGGATTGATCATTGTGTTTTTGCTTGGGCTATTGCTCTATATCCGGGTCGACCACTGGAGACTGCAAGCGGTGCTCGATGAGCGGGAAAGGATCGCCCACGAAATGCATGACTCGCTGGCACAGAGCTTTGTGGGCATCGGCTTTCAGCTTCAGGCTATCGGCAACGGTGTGGTACGCGATCTGCCGGAAGTAAACCGTCAACTGGAACTGGCCACTGAGCTCGTGCGACACAGCCATGAGGAAGCACGACGCAGCCTTATGACCCTGCGCCGAGAATTTCTTCAGTCTGAGCCATTGCATATCGCCCTGGAGCAATTCGCCCGGCACATGGTCGAGCACGGCGCCGTTGATGTGCAGATCGATTTGAGTGGAGAGGAGAATGGCCTTTCCCTCGCTCTTAAGGACGCACTATTTCGTATCGGCCAGGAGGCCATCGCCAATGCAATCCGCCATGGATCGCCCACATTGATCTCCATTCGCACGGAGTACAGTGCAGCGGTTGTTTCCATGTCGATACAAGACAATGGTGTGGGGTTCGAACCTGCTTCACCGGTTCGCGGCTTCGGTCTGCAGGGAATGCGCAAACGCGCGGAAGGAATTGCAGCTACCCTTGAGGTTATCAGTTCTTCTGGAGCGGGCACTCTCGTTCTCGTAACCGCTCCACTGCCGTCGCATGTTCCACTGGCGCGATTGGCGCGCTATATTAGATTCTTCCGATTGCGAGGTTCCCGCGATGAACAAGGAAACAAACGGAAAAATCAGTATTCTTATCGTTGACGATCACCCCGTTGTTCGCGCCGGTCTAGCCAGTATGTTGGGCACTCAGGAAAGCCTTGATGTGGTCGGCGCAGCCTGGAATGGGCAAGAGGCGTTCGCACTCATTGAGCGTCACAGGCCGCAAGTGATGCTGCTCGATCTTCGCATGCCGGGCATGAATGGCATTGAAACGTTGCAAGCACTACGTTCGTTCCCAGAACCGCCGCGCGTGCTGGTATTGACGAATTTCGAGACAGATGAGGATGTCTATCGAGCTGTACGTGCCGGGGCCCAAGGCTACTTGCTCAAAAGCACCACTCAGCAAGAGATGGTCGAGGCGATCAAAGCCGTCGCCGCCGGCCGGCATTACTTTCCTCCCCACATTGCATCGCGTCTTGCGCAGCGTATGTCGCGGTCGAATCTTACGGCCAGGGAGAAAGAGATTCTCGAAATGATGTCGAAGGGACTTACCAACAAGCAAATCGGTTCTGCACTCAGTATCAGCGCGAATACCGCCCGGAATCACGTAAACAGCATTATCGAAAAACTTGATGTCGCGGACAGGACGGAAGCCGTTACAACTGCAATTCAGCAAGGGCTACTCGATGTGCAAGCCTAACTCGTCCCTAACTTCGTTGTAGCCGCAGTTATTCACAATAACTAGTTCAATTGAACCATGATGTGATGGTTGCGCTGACACATGCGTGTGTTTATGCGGCTCCGGTAGTCTCCGTGTTTACTTGCTAAGGCCTCATTCAAGAGTAAAGTGTTTCGTCCGAGAGATGTAACTGTTTACACACAATGATCGACGTGGCCAGAAATGGCGTCGACAGGAACCATTTTTCAGGAGGTAAGCATGAAATCTTTAAGACTGCGGTCAGGGTATGTCCTTCTGGTATTGCTTACCGGTTTCTCCTTTACACCCAGAACCGGTGCGCAGACAGTATTCGGCAATATCGCCGGAACAATTACCGATTCCACCGGCGCAGTTGTCGCAGGCGCTAAAGTGCAGGCGGTCGATGTAAATTCCGGAACGACACTTGAGACGATCTCCACGTCAGCTGGAAGTTACAGGCTGCCACAGGTCCCCATCGGTACGTTCGACATCGATGTTAGTGCGCCAGGCTTCCAACAACAAAGACTTACCGGAGTCCAGGTGAACCTTCAGGTCACCACTGCCGTGAATATCACGTTGAAGATAGGCGCAGCAAGCGAGACTGTTACAGTTGCGGCCGATGCTCCGAGGTTGCAGACAGAGACGTCCGATATCTCAGGCACGATTACAGCGGATCAATACCAGAAGCTGCCTCTCGCTCTGGGCGGCGTCGGAGCTTTCCGCTCGCCGGAAGCTTTCATCTTCTTGCTGCCCGGTAACACTGGTCCAGGAACAGCAAACAGCCCGAACGGTATTTTCTTCAGCAAGATCGCTGGAGGACAGGATTATGGCGCCGAGGTGCTGATCGACGGTCTCAGCCAGCAGCGCAGTGAAAATGGATCCTCTTTCGACGAAGAGGCTCCGTCGGTGGACGCTCTGCAACAGTTGACAGTAACGGAGGCCTTGCCCTCAGCCGAGTACAACCGTACGACTGGCGGCTTTGAAAACTTTGTCACTAAGAGCGGTGGCAATCAGTTCCATGGTTATGCATTTGAGATTCTTCGCAACACAGCGCTCGATGCCAACTTGTGGTTTAACGGAGGCAACCGGGCGATGCAATGTACAGGCGCAAACGACACGCCAGCCTGCGCCTCCACCTTTGCAACTCCGGTGGACCGCAAAAACGACTACGGGGGCACCTTCAGCGGCCCGGTCTGGATTCCGAAGGTTTACAACGGAAAGGACAAAACGTATTTCTTCTTTGCCTGGGAGCAGTTGAAATATAGCCTGGGTGCCACAACCATCACCACGGTTCCGACGCCAGATGAGCTGGCGGGTGACTTCTCAAATCCAGCGTTATTTAATCAATCGAACGTGGTGGGCACCAATCCGTGTGATGGAACCCCGGTTTATCAAGGGCAGATCTTCGATCCTTCGACTACCAGGACGGTTGGTGGAGTCGAGTGTCGTACAGCCTACCCTGGCAATAAAATTCCGGGAGGATTCTCTCCAGTAGCGAAAAATCTTCTAAGCTACTTTCCCGGGCCAACCAACGGAAATGTCTTCAACAATTATTCATTTTCAAGCACATCCCCGATCGAGAACACGACATTGACCGTTCGCATCGACACCAATATCACTCAGAAGCTAAAGCTTTGGAGTTCCTACAGCTCGCGGGACAACAACCGCATCTCCGGGACGCCCCAGTACCTGCCTTATCCGATCGACTATGCCACCTGGAAGCAGGATTTCGAAACGCACTTCTGGCGACTGGGACTGGATTATGCCATTTCGCCCAATCTGCTCAATCACTTCATCATCGGTTCTAACCGCTCCAATAGCATCAACTTCGCCGTGCCCGCTCTGGAGGGCCAAAACTGGTTCAGTTTGCTTGGGATCGGAAATGCCACGAGCAACAACTTCCCAGTTATTACCAACGGGGTGACAGCACAGGAGGGGATGCCCAATAACGGCGACAACATCGATAATGGATTAAGGCTTGTGGATAGCGTGTCCTGGCAGAAGGGAGCCCACAGTCTTACGTTCGGGACCGACATCCGGTATCAACAGTACTCGCCGATCAACAATAACTCGCCGTCAATCGGCTTTTGCGCACAGCAGACCTCCGCGTATCAAGGATCGAGCAACAATGGCAACGGATTGGCGAGTGAACTGTTGGGGCTTGCCTGCTCAGGGGGCCAGAACGTATATGCTCACCAGTCTCGCTGGATATCCTGGTACTACTCGGGATTTGTGCAGGATGACTGGAAAGTTACCAGAGATCTGACCCTCAATCTAGGAGTGAACTACAGCGTGGATGTGCCGCGGCACGAGGCGCTTGATAATACCTCTAACTTCAGTGCCACGGCCATCGATCCAGAGTACGGCGTTCCTGGCGCGCTGGTCTTTGGCACCACCTGCAGTAGCTGCAATACGAAATGGGCGGATACCTATTTCAAGGACATCGGTCCGCGGGTCGGCTTCGCATACACCCCGCCATGGCTCAACGGAAAGACGGTATTACGTGGCGGTGCTGGAATCCTCTATGGCCCGCTTCAATATGACGACTTTGGCGGCTCGATGAACGCCGGCTACAAATCCAATCCTGGGTTTAACTCGAAGAACAGCTTCGATCCGTCATTTGTGATCGACTCGGGATATCCGGCTTTTCCAGCACCGCCGAATCTCGATCCGGGCCAGTTCAACGGCAGCTTCCTGCCAGGATCGTATATTGAGAAGACAGCGGGGCGTCCGGCTGCGGTCTACAACTACAACTTGCAGGTGCAACAGGAGCTCGCAAAGGACCTGATCGCAAGTATCGGTTACGTTGGCAGCCAGGCACAGAATCTGCAGGCGAATAACCAAAACATTAACAACATTCCTCTTCAGGACATCCAGTTAGGCAAGGAACTGGGCCAGCAATTAATGAACAATTCGTACGGAGTGGCTGTTCCATTCGCCGGATACTTCAACCTGTGGGGCAACGGAGTACAGATTCAGCAGGCGCTACGTCCATTTCCGCAGTACGATTACATCGACTCCGGATGCTGCCTGGAGGCCACCGGTCACTCCAGCTACAATGCAATGCTCCTATCGTTGTCGCGACGGTACCGCGATGGATTGAGCCTGCAGGTGTCCTACACATGGTCGAAGAATCTCAACGACACAGACAGCGCGCTGCCAAATACCAACCCTGGTCAGCCGCAGGTCCAGAACCCTTCCAACCTGCATGAAGAGAAGGCGATCAGCATTCAGGACATTACAAACACATTCGTGCTGAGTCCCTTCTATGAATTACCTGTTGGCAGGGGCAAGCCGTTCCTGAATCATGGGCCTGCAACCTACATATTGGGCGGCTGGCAAGTAGGAGCGATCCTGCGTTATCAAGATGGCCAACCGATGTCCTTCTGCTGTACCGCTGGTATTCCTGGATGGCAAAACTCCACCCGCTACAATCTTGTTCCCAATGTTCCGATCGATAGCGCCGTTTACCGAAGTGGATGGAAGCATATTCAACCATTCAACACCGCCAATGGAAGTGATCCGACCACGAACAGCTTCTTCAACGGTTCCGACACGAACTCTGCTGCGGCATACCACAATGGAACTGCGAAACCGGCTTTCATTGACCAGGTTGCAGCAGTGAACGCATCGCCGGACAATCTGCCATATAGCCTGGGCAACACCCCGCGGGTAACCAACATACGCATGCCCGCATGGATGAACGAGGACTTCAGCATCATCAAGACTACTCCGATCCACGAGAACGTAGCCTTCGAGTTGAAGTTCGAGTTTCTCAACGCCTTTAACCGCCACCTATTCGGCTCTCCGGACAGCAATCCGGCCGACTTCACATTCGGCATACCGACGTATCAAGCGAACTCTCCGAGAGCGATTCAGGTAACAGGCAGGCTCAGCTTCTAGCCAACATGGCCTTCCCACGGGGAGCGTAGCTTTAAACCTGCGCTCCCCGCCTTTTTTGCCAGATTTGCCCTTGTCGTGCGATGCGGTCTTTCAGTTTGACAAGGTCGGTTCGCTCTTCTAGCGTGGGCCTAGTTCTATGCGGTTTGCACATCAACATCGCTGGCTGTTTGCCTGGACATTGATCTTTGCCGGAAACTCGCTTTGCCAATCGGCACCCGACCAGTTGCAGACGCTTTTTCGCCAAGGTGCGGAGCAAATGCACGCCGGCAATGCTGTTGCCGCGGAAGCATCGTTCCGCAAAGCTACAGAGCTGAATCCGTCCTTTGCCCCGGCCCATCTCGATCTTGGTTTAGCTCAGTTGAAAGAAGGCAAGCTTCTTGAAGCGATCGCCTCCATTAAGAAATCGCTCGAACTCGACCCATCCTCGCCAGGAGCTCATCTGTTTCTTGGCATTGCAGAGTATCAAAGCAATGATAGTGAGAACGCCCTCGCCGATTTTCGTCAGGAACTCAAACAAGACCCGAA
>Ga0070764_10000633_pt1 | contig 14086 bp, 7 predicted proteins | sample HubBroMetageWRM4_FD_67287 | JGI IMG/M metagenome (GOLD analysis project Ga0070764, IMG submission 67287) | Warmed soil microbial communities from the Hubbard Brook experimental Forest, New Hampshire - Hubbard Brook CCASE Soil Metagenome WRM 4 | ecosystem: Environmental > Terrestrial > Soil >... | reverse complement strand
GGCGTGCACACCGACCCCTCGGTCATGAGCGGTCCGATTGAAATGAAGACGAGACTGAGCCTTGCACCGGGCGCCGCGAGCGTGGCCGACAGGCTGGCGCTGGACGGCTCATTTCACGTACTGCGTGCGCATTTCACCAACGAGAAGGTGCAGGGAAGGATTGACTCATTGAGTCTGCGCAGCCAGGGGAAACCGAAAGAGGCGCAGTGGCATAGCGGGGAAGATGTCCCAGTTGATTTGCAGGGAGTGTTTACTTTGAAGGACGGATTACTGTCCTTTTCTTTGCTACATTTTCTTATTCCAGGGACGCATGTCGATATGACCGGCGACTACAGCCTGGACGGACAAAAGTTTGACTTTCATGGAACGGCCTCGCTCGATGCGAAGGTGTCGCAGATGACCACCGGGTGGAAGTCAATTCTTCTGAAGCCCGTCGATCCGTTCTTCAGCAAGAACGGAGCTGGTACGGAAATCCCAATTAGAATCACGGGCACGGAATCGGAGCCACACTTTGGGTTGGATTTGGGCCACAAGGATGAGCCGGGGAATGTCGGGAAGAATTAATTAATCATGACAGGGAGTCGAAGCGTGGGGTAGGATGGGCCGCGCGAACGGAGTCCATCCCAGGGATCCTGCTGGATTGCTGACATGAGGAGTCAACTATGAGCGATAAACCAAGCGCCACTATGCCTGCGACCGTCGAAAAGATTATCAAGTCTCCGTCGCCGAGCGTGCCTGAGAAGGCCCAGATTGCTGTTGAAGGCGCCGATCATCTCTATCGAGAGCTTCGCATCGAAAACACTCTGATCGACGAGAATGGCAAGAAGGTGCGCCTCAAGCAGGGCGCGGAGGTGGAAGTCACCATCGAAGCGGATGCGGCGGCGACCATCCCAAAGAGTGACGGGAACAGCCACAGCGAGTCGAAGCCGTAATCTTCTGAATCATCAATCTACTGCACGATCGATCCGGTGCATCATCCTACGCACCATCGCAAGCAAGCGCTTGTCGAATCCTCAAAGATACAGGGAATGCTGTATGCCCTCTGAGTTGAAAGAAGAGCACTCTAGATTTGGCGAAGAAGGGTACCGCTGATCGCGTGCCGGTTAGCAGTAACGGGGTGAGACGAAAATGCAAGGCCCAACGACCGGAGAAACAGATAATACAGGGATACGGGAATACAAGGGTTCGTGGTCGCAACATGGCGACCATCAGCACGGGGTCCAGTTTTATTCGCAGGACAAGTTTCTGCTCGAGGAACTGAGCGAATATATTGGGAGCGCGTTACGGGCAGGACAAGCCGCGGTTGTAGTTGCCACAGATGCGCACCGTAACGGCCTGCTGCAATGGTTAACGGCTCAGAGATTGGATGTTGCTGCGCTTCTGGAGCAAGGACGGCTGGTTGTTACCGATGCTGAGCAGTTGCTGACTACGTTCATGCAAGATGGTTGGCCTGATGAAGATCGGTTCAATCACGTGGTGGGTGGGATAGTTGCGAAAGCCCAGGCCTGTTCCAGCGGCACGCAGCCGCGAGTCGCAATTTTCGGCGAAATGGTTGCGTTGCTGTGGGCAGACGGGAAGGCCGACGCTGCAATTCGTCTCGAACAACTCTGGAATAAGCTGGCTCGGACGAAGTCCTTCTCTCTCTTCTGTGCGTACCCGATGAGTGGTTTCGACCGGGAGGAAGACGCGGGGCTGCTCCTGAAGGTCTGCAACGAGCACTCGGCTGTAATTCCGACCGAGGGCTACATGGATCTGGGCAGCGAAGACGAGAGGCTGCGCGGCATCACGCAATTGCAACAAAAAGCGAGGGCTCTCGAGACCGAAATCGAAGAACACAAACGGCTCCGGCAAGAGCTTGAACTCCACGTGCAAGCACGAACCGCTGAACTGCAAAGCAAGAACGTTCAGCTACTTGATGAAGTCAAAAGGCGTGAAGATGCCGAGACGAGCCTTCGAACGCTGACCAGCCAGCTGATGCTCATTAGGGATGAAGAGCGCCGCCGTGTGGCGCATGAGCTGCATGAAAGTACGGCCCAGGTTCTGGCTACCGTGGCCATGAACTTGAGCGTGCTCGGGGAGGCGGATCGCGGCGACGGCAAGCGCGATTCGAAGTTGATCACGGAGAGTGCCGGCCTGGTCGATAACTTGCTGGGGGAAGTTCGGCAGCTGTCGAATCTGTTACATCCACCTACGTTGGACGAAATGGGACTGCCGTCGGCGATTCAGTGGTATGCCGAGCTGTTTGCGAAGCGCAGCAACATCAATGTCACACTCGAAATCCCGAGTGACTTTGGCCGGCTTTCGCGTGAGAAGGAAATGGCTCTCTTTCGAGTGGTTCAAGAATCTCTTGCGAACGTGCATCAACACTCGGGAAGCGCCACGGCGACAGTTCGCATCAGCCAGTCTTCAGATCATGTCTGTGTTCAGGTGAGTGATCTGGGAAAAGGGATGCCGACAGGACCTTTGAGTACCAGCTCAGGAGTTGGAATCAAGGGAATGTGCGAAAGGCTGCGGCAACTGGGGGGCGTGCTTAATGTCCACTCGAATGGCGGTGGCACGCTGGTAACGGCTGATCTACCCGTCGGGTAGGGCCTCGGGAAGTTCTTCTTTAGGTGCTCGCCAGTGGTCTTCCTTCTGATCTTTTTTCTGAACTAGCTTCTGATCTTCCTTCCGATCTTTCCTCCGACCTGGCTTCCGACCTGGCTTCCGATCTAGCTTCCGATCTAGCTTCTGCAATTGCCGGTTCTCGAAGCGGAAGTATCGCGGTCACTGTTGTGCCTGTTCCGTTCGATCGAATTTCCAGAGTTCCACCCTGCTGCCCCAAGCGTTCCCGCATACCGCGAAACCCCACTCCGGTGCGACCTGATGAATTGAGTTCGTGTTGTTTCTCCAGAGGTATACCTTTGCCTTGGTCTTGAACTTCGACCAGGATGCGATGATCTTCCTGGCGCACGCGGATTGCGCCGGAAGTCCCGCCAGAATGGCGGTGAATGTTTGTGAGGCACTCCTGGACCATGCGGAAGATTGCAATTTCCATTTCGTCCGGCAGCCGGCCAAACTCCTCGGGGATATCAACGTCGACCTTGATCTTACTGCGCTCGGAGAACCCGTCAACGTACCAGCGAAGCGCGGACGCAAGACCGGCTGCATCGAGCAAGGGGGGATGAAGCAAATGTGAGATGGTGCGAATTTCCCGGGCAATTTGGTCGACCATGGCAGCGTTCTCGGAGATGGCGCGGGCTCCCATGGAATCGAGCCTGTCGGACTGACGCCGCACGACGGCGATGTTCATGCTGAGCGCGGCGAGCAATTGCCCCACACTGTCATGGAGCTCCCGCGAAATGTGCCTGCGCTCTTCATCACGGCTTTGTTGCAGCCGGCTCGACAGCTCGCGCAGGCTCTCGTTTGCCAGATGCAGATCCGCGGTTCGTTCCTGAACTTTGATCTCCAATTCGTTATGCGCTTTTCGCAGTTGCTCTTCAGCCGATCGCATTCTGGCATGGGAGCGGCGATTTGCTTCCCCCAGGGCAATGATCAAACTGGAGAGGACCAGGAACCCGACCATTCCGGAAATCGCAGTTTTGGGATCTCGAAGTGTGAAGGACCCGGCAGGCGCCAGGAACCAATACCAGACTCCGACCATGGAGAGCAAGGTCGTGACAATGGCGGGGCCGAGTCCGCAATACCACACGGAGAAAAATACCGCTGCCCACACTGTGTGATAAGGGTTACTCTCGCCCAGAAGGGGAGAGAGCGCTTGACGCAGCAACAGAGCAGCGATCGCCGCAAGAATTGCCAGACCGTAACGGCGCACGACATCGTAGACATTGCCAACTTCCGAAATGTGATCGGTCGGCATCCCGGATCCCTAGCTTGCAGAGTCTCGTCGAAGGCAAATTATCAAGGACAGTGCGATGTTCTTGACGGTGGCAATTCAGGTTTTACGACCCAGAGCGTCGCCTTCGGTTCTTGCTTTACGCCTCGCAAGTTCGGCGTTCAGGAATTTCAGCTTGGTTGGATCTGCCACGACCCTGGCGTGACGAAGCAGTTCCGTCATGGCCAACTGCCGTCTGCGCCAAGCCGGCGCTGTTGTCTTGCGGCACAAGCGTTGCATAAATAGCTCCTCGGTCTGAAGAAGGCCCAAGCTGAGCAGATTTTGACTCTTTGAATGCCACCCTTTGCAGCGTCTGCAGGTTACCCAGCGCCGAAGTCATCGCCTGCATCTCTTCCGCAGCGCCCTCGCGAGCGCTTCCCAGGTCTTCCATAGCCTGCCGTATGACGGCTTGAGCGACTTCGATCCTGCCTTGCAACCTGGCGAGATCAAGTTCGAGCATTGCCGCTGCGTACAGGTCCTGCCACGATCGATTTGTGGTCACTGGTAGACCTTTCTTCCTGACCCTTTGAGCATATCTCTGCCACTAAAAATAGGTGGAATATTTGGTTTCGTCTGTCGTAGCTGCGACGAACGCTTAGCACATCTGGAATTGGGGTATTGCACGACCCGGCGACCCGTATGATAGACGCAGTAGTATCGTATCGTTGACTTATCGCAAAGACATTAAAATGAGAATGCATCGTAGTCAAGCACAAAAATATACTTGACCTAGATATTGCGCTCTGATAATTTGCTGGCAAAACAGTGCGGGAGGTGAATATGGGCAACGAACAGAAAACCAAGGGTCAACGCCCGGCGAAGTACCGGCAGGTTGAAATAGCCGACCTGAAGACCGGCAGACACGGCAAGCACTACGACCTGGTTCAGGGAATTGTTCAGGAGTTAGTGACGCTGAAAGCGGGTTCCGCCCTCGAGATTCCGCTTGCCGATGTGGGTGGCGTGGGTCTGGCGAACCTTCGTTCGGCCGTGCACCGGGCAGCAACCTCCAGTGGCGTGGAAATCGAAACGATTGCTGACAATGACAAGTTCTACGTGTGGAAAGCCAAAGCGAAATAACCGGTAGGCCCAGCGGTTTCCCCTGTGTAAAAAGCCTTCCAGCGCACCCTTCTGCTACAGCATCTACCCGATGTTTGATGCTTCGCCTCATTGTGTACTGTAGCTCCATTAATCCCGTGGTCGCGGTAGCCCTTCTTCCGGGAGTTCCACCGCTTGATAAGGGTTTGCGGCTTCCCCGGTGTTCGAGACTAGCGGTCCGTGGTGCAATCCAGAATCGGAGAATCCGACCATGACAGTCAATCCCCCCGCCGCCTACGGAATGTACACCTACGACCAGGAGCTTCACGAGGTTGTGCATACTCTGAGCCAGTCAGGGTTTGATAAAGGGGACATCTGCATGATGGTTTCGCCCAGGCATCCCATCGCCAAGTTCGTACGCGAGGCGAATATCCTTAATTCCGGGCGAAAGGAGGATGCGGTCGCTGAAGAGTTTATGGGCTGGCTTTTCGAGTTCGGAGCGGTCGTGATCCCGACTGTGGGTTTCTTTATCCGTTCGCAGGTCTTCCTTCACGCCTTGGTAGCTAGCGGCAACTCGGGCTGTCTTGCGGGATTGCGGTTTTCCGAGAGCGATGCGAAACGATTTGAGCACCAACTGCGTGAGATTGGGGTCTTGGTTTACGTGGCGTGTGAGGAAAGCGCAAATGCGGCGTGGGCGGTTGAGATATTGCGCCGAACGGGCGCCAAAGAACCCGGCTTACTGGAACAAGGAGCGTTCGCGGCCACGGCCGCCGCTTGACAGAGGCCAAATGCGGTTGATCGGGCCAGTCCGTCACACTTGTCGAATCTCCCGATGAGGTTTCCCTGCGGGCCCCGCCGTGGCCCAGCATACCAGGCTTGGAAGCTACTTTTCCCTTAATGCATACAGTAAAAACCCTAGAGTCAGGGTACGGTTTTTCGTGTTCCAATCCCAAGTTAGTCGGTAAATTCCCTGAGTTTGACATTCATAGCCAAATGGTTTGGAGTGTAGCTGAGTTCGCTGGTTCGCCCGACCCAGCAGCTGGCGGGCGGCTGCATCTTCTTGTCCCGCCACGGCCCAACGGCCTCGAGCGCGAGGCCGCTAATTAAGAGCACGGAAACCTGAGCGATGAAAGGCTTATCACAACGCCAGATACTCCTCCGGTTCTGGAGAAGAGCATGAAGAGAAACAATCAAACCCCGGCGATTGCCGTGGCCAATGGAACGTCCGGTGATGGTCAGCAGAGCAAACATAACGGGAATTCTGTCCTTGTGGCTGAGCCGGGATCGAGCGATCTCAGCGTGATTCTCGGCAGCCTGCAGACTATGAGGGATGGAGATTTTTCCGTGCGCCTTCCGGGATCCTGGACCGGTCTGGCGGGGAAAATTGCGGATACCTTCAATTCGATCGTTTCTGCCAACCAACAGATGGCAGAGGAACTGAAGCGGGTTGGGCAGGTGGTGGGAAAAGAGGGAAGGACTCGCGAACGTACCCGCTTCCATGAATCCAGAGGCGCGTGGGGAGAGATGGAGGTCTCGATCAACACGCTGGTTGAGGACCTGCTGCGGCCAACCGAAGGCGTAACCCGTGCCATCGCGGCCGTTGCGCAGGGGAACCTGACGCAAACTGTGCGCCTGGACGTGGACGGTCGGCCGCTGGAAGGCGAGTTCCTACGCTCCGCGAACATTGTTAACACCATGATTCAGCAGCTCAGCGTATTCACTGCCGAGGTGACGCGCGTAGCGCGAGAAGTGGGTACGGACGGCAAGCTGGGCGGGCAGGCGCAAGTGCCGGGTGTGGCGGGCACGTGGAAAGATCTTACGGACTCCGTGAACTCGATGGCCAGCAATCTCACCGGCCAGGTTCGCAATATCGCGGAAGTCGCCACCGCAGTTGCCAGCGGGGATCTCTCCCGCAAAATCACTGTCGATGTGCGAGGTGAAATTCTCCAGCTCAAGGAAGCCATCAACACGATGGTGGACCAACTTCGCTCATTTGCATCGGAAGTCACTCGCGTGGCTCGCGAAGTGGGTACGGACGGGAAGCTTGGCGGACAGGCTGTGGTAGTGGGCGTGGCTGGCACGTGGAAAGATCTTACTGACTCCGTCAACGCGATGGCCGGCAATTTGACGGCCCAGGTGCGCAACATCGCTGAAGTGACGACGGCCGTGGCCCGCGGCGATCTGTCGCGCAAAATCACGGTCGATGTGAAGGGCGAAATCCTCGAACTCAAGGACACCATTAACACGATGGTGGATCAGCTTAACGCTTTCGCCGGCGAAGTTACTCGTGTGGCGCGCGAAGTGGGTACCGAAGGCAAGCTGGGTGGTCAGGCGCAGGTGCCGGGAGTGGGCGGTACCTGGAAGGATCTGACGGACAATGTGAACTTCATGGCCAGCAACCTCACCGGCCAGGTACGAAACATTGCGGAGGTAGCAACGGCCATTGCGACTGGCGACCTCTCGCGCAAAATTACGGTGGATGTCCGCGGCGAGATTTTGCAACTGAAGGAAACTCTCAACACGATGGTGGATCAGCTCAACCGCTTCGCCGGCGAGGTCACGCGAGTGGCGCGCGAAGTGGGTACGGAAGGACGTCTGGGAGGACAAGCGAATGTTCCCGGCGTTGCCGGCACCTGGAAGGACCTTACGGACTCCGTCAACTCGATGGCCGGAAACCTTACCGGTCAGGTGCGAAATATTGCCGAGGTGACCACCGCTGTGGCCCGTGGTGATTTGTCTCGCAAGATCACGGTCGATGTGAAGGGTGAAATTCTGGAACTGAAGAACACCATCAACACGATGGTCGACCAGCTTAATGCGTTCGCTGGCGAAGTGACACGCGTGGCTCGCGAAGTGGGCACGGAAGGGAAGCTGGGTGGACAGGCACAAGTACCCGGCGTTGCCGGCACGTGGAAGGATCTTACGGACAACGTGAACTTCATGGCCAGCAACCTTACTGGCCAGGTAAGAAACATTGCTGAAGTCGCGACGGCCGTTGCCCGCGGCGACTTGTCGCGCAAAATCACGGTCGATGTGAGAGGCGAAATCCTTGAGCTAAAAGACACGATCAATACGATGGTGGATCAGTTGCGCTCGTTTGCGTCGGAGGTGACCCGCGTGGCCCGCGAAGTGGGCACTGACGGAAAACTTGGCGGCCAAGCGCAGGTGCCCGGAGTGGGCGGCACGTGGAAGGACCTTACCGACTCGGTCAACTCGATGGCCAGCAACTTGACAGGCCAGGTTCGCAACATCGCCGAAGTGGCAACCGCTATCGCCAACGGCGACTTGTCGAAGAAGATCACGGTGAATGTCAGCGGCGAAATCCTGCTGCTGAAAGAAACCATCAACACGATGGTGGACCAACTCAACGCGTTCGCTGGTGAAGTCACTCGCGTAGCCCGCGAAGTGGGCACGGAAGGCCGCTTGGGGGGACAAGCTAATGTTCCCGGAGTCGGCGGCACATGGAAAGATCTCACGGACAACGTCAACTTCATGGCCGGGAACCTTACTGGTCAGGTGCGCAACATTGCCGAGGTTACGACTGCCGTGGCTCGAGGCGATTTGTCACGCAAGATCACGGTGGATGTGAAGGGTGAGATTCTCGAATTGAAGAACACCATCAACACAATGGTCGATCAGCTCAATGCATTTGCTGGTGAAGTGACTCGCGTGGCGCGCGAAGTGGGCACCGACGGGAAACTGGGCGGACAGGCGCAGGTGCCCGGGGTTGCCGGTACTTGGAAAGATCTCACGGACAATGTGAACTTCATGGCCAGCAACCTTACCGGCCAGGTACGTAACATCGCAGAAGTGGCGACGGCCATCGCGAACGGCGATCTCTCAAAGAAAATTACAGTTGACGTTCGCGGCGAGATTCTGCAGTTGAAAGAAACGCTCAACACGATGGTCGAGCAGCTGCGCTCGTTCGCCGCCGAAGTAACGCGCGTGGCGCGCGAGGTGGGCAGCGAAGGCCGGCTTGGTGGACAGGCCAATGTGTCCGGCGTGGCTGGAACCTGGAAAGATCTGACCGATTCGGTGAACGCGATGGCCGGGAATCTGACCGGGCAGGTGCGGAATATCGCCGAGGTGACCACTGCCGTGGCTCGCGGCGATTTGTCGCGCAAGATTACCGTGGACGTGAAAGGTGAAATCCTTGAGCTGAAGAACACTATTAATACGATGGTGGATCAGCTCAACGCGTTCGCCGCCGAAGTGACTCGCGTGGCTCGTGAAGTAGGTACAGAGGGCAAGCTGGGCGGGCAGGCGCAGGTGCCGGGAGTGGCCGGAACGTGGAAAGATCTCACGGACAACGTTAACGTGATGGCCGCGAACCTTACGGAACAAGTGCGCGGCATTGTTAAGGTCGTGACTGCTGTCGCGAATGGCGAACTTACCCAGAAGCTTACTGTGAATGCAAAGGGTGAAGTCGCGGCGCTGGCTGAAACCATCAACAATATGACGGATACGCTGGCCACCTTCGCCGACCAGGTTACGACCGTTGCCCGCGAAGTGGGCGTGGAAGGCCGGCTCGGCGGACAGGCGAATGTTCCTGGCGCCGCCGGCACTTGGAAAGATCTGACCGGCAACGTCAATCTGCTGGCCGACAACTTGACTAACCAGGTGCGAGCCATCGCTGAGGTTGCCACCGCTGTGACCAAAGGCGACCTCACGCGATCCATTCAGGTGGAAGCCAGCGGTGAAGTCGCGGAGTTGAAAGACAACATCAACACCATGATCGACAACTTGCGGCTCACGACTGACCGCAATACCGAGCAGGACTGGCTCAAAACGAACCTGGCCCGCTTTACCGGCATGTTGCAAGGGCAACGCGATCTGACTGCTGTGGGGCGCATGCTTTTGTCGGAGCTGACGCCTCTGGTAAACGCGCAACAGGGTGTGATCTACCAGATGGGAACCGAGGAATCGGCGGAGATGGTGCTGCTCTCCGCTTTCGCCGGCGATGGCGATGATGGACATCTGCGGCGGTTGAGGCTTGGTGAGGGACTGGTGGGGCAGTGCGCGGCGGAGAAACGGCGGATGTTGATCTCTGACCTGCCGGAGAACACGATCGCGATTCGCTCCGGTCTGTTCGAGGCAGTTCCGAGAAATGTTATCGTCCTCCCGGTGTTGTTTGAAGACCGGGTCAAGGCGGTTATTGAGCTGGCTTCGCTGAGCGCTTTCACCACCTCTCAACTGGCATTTCTGGAGCAGTTGACGGCCAGCATCGGCATCGTGCTGAACAGTATTGAGGCCACGATGCAGACGGAAGGACTGTTGAAGCAGTCCCAGCAATTGGCAACCGAGCTCCAGGTCCAGCAAAAAGAATTGCAGCAGACGAACGAGCAGCTCGCGCAGAAAGCGCAACAGCTGGCCGAACAGAACGTCGAGGTCGAACGCAAGAACCAGGAGATCGAGCAAGCCCGGCGAGCCTTGGAAGAGAAGGCGAAGGAATTGGCCTTAACTTCGAAGTACAAGTCAGAATTCCTGGCCAATATGTCTCATGAGTTGCGGACGCCACTGAACAGTATCCTGGTGCTCGGCCAGCAACTTAGCGATAACCCGGATGGAAACCTGACGCCGAAACAAGTTGAGTTCTCGCGCACGATTCATGGCGCAGGGACGGACTTGTTGAACCTGATTACAGACATTCTTGATTTGTCGAAGATTGAATCCGGAACGGTTTCAGTGGAAGCAGAGGAAATCTTCTTCGCCAGCATGCTGGACGCGTTGGAGCGTCCGTTCCGGCATGAAGCGGAAAACCGGCGCCTCAGTTTCGAGGTGCAGACCGACCCACACCTGGCGCGGAGCGTGGTCACCGACTCGAAGCGGCTGCAGCAGGTATTGAAGAACCTGTTGTCCAATGCGTTTAAGTTCACCGAGGTTGGAGGCGTCCGCTTGTCAGTTTCTCCGGCCAAGAGCGGTTGGAGCGAGGACCACCCGATTCTTGGGAAAGCCGCATCCGTGGTGGCCTTTGAAGTTACCGACACGGGCATCGGGATTCCGTATGAAAAACAGCGCATCATCTTTGAGGCGTTCCAGCAGGCAGATGCCGGCACCAGCCGCAAGTACGGCGGAACGGGGTTGGGGTTGGCGATCAGCCGCGAGCTTGCCGGTCTGTTAGGGGGAGAAATCCAGCTGCGCAGCGCTCCGGGACGAGGCAGCACCTTCACTCTTTACTTACCACAAACGTATGTGGGGCCTTCGACGTCCAGCGCTTCGCCGGTCGAGAGAGCGTCCCGGTCGTCGGTTTCTCCGGTGCCGTTATCGGTGGAGCACCCAGTCGAAAAGATTCCTGATGATCGTGAGAATCTGCAGCCTGACGATGCGGTGTTGCTGATTGTTGAAGATGATCCACATTATGCGCGTGTGCTGCGCGACCTTTCCCTGGATAAAGGGTTTAAGGTCCTTGTGGCGACCCGTGGTGCAGATGCGCTTGCCCTGGCTCATGAGTACCATCCGACTGCCGTGTCGCTGGATGTTTTCCTGCCCGACATGCTGGGCTGGACGGTACTGAACCATCTGAAGCAGGATCCGGCAACCAGGCACATACCGGTGCAGATGCTAACCCTGGACGAAGACCGGCATCACGGCCTGGCGCGAGGTGCATTCGCGTTTGTCACGAAGCCGACCACGCCCGAGGGGCTGGAAGCTGCGTTGTCCCGCATCAAGGAGTACTCCGCTCCCCGGCGCAAGCGATTGCTGGTAGTGGAAGACAATCCGGCCGAGCAGCTCAGCATCAAGGAGCTGCTGGGTTATGACGATATCGATGTTACGGTCGCTGCCACGGGCGCGGAGGCGATCGAAGCTGTTAACGAGCACGCATTCGACTGCGTGGTTCTCGACCTGCGTTTGCCTGACATATCAGGTTTCGATGTGTTGGAGCGCTTCCGCGACACGCCATCGCTGGGCGATCTGCCGGTTGTGGTTTTTACGGGCAAGGAACTTTCTCCAGAGGAGGATGCTCGACTGCACTCGCTGGCGCGCAGCGTAGTGGTTAAAGGAGTGGAATCACCCGAGCGCTTGCTGGATGAGACAGCGTTGTTCCTGCATCGCGTAGTCGCCGACCTTCCGGCGGAGAAACAGAAACTGCTCGACCGGTTGCATCACTCCGACGATGCGCTCGTGGGGAAGAAGGTGCTGGTTGTAGACGATGACGTGCGCAATATTTTTGCCCTGAGCAGCGTGATCGAGCGTCGCGGCATGACCGTGATCACTGCCGGAACTGGACGGGAAGCGATTGCCAAGCTTGAATCGACGCTGGATATCGCGATCGTATTGATGGATATTATGATGCCTGAGATGGATGGCTATGAAACCATGCAGGTCATCCGGCAGAACCCTTCGTTCCGGCGATTGCCGATCATTGCGCTGACGGCGAAAGCGATGAAAGGGGATCGCGAAAAATGTCTGGAGGCTGGAGCATCCGAGTACCTGGCCAAACCTGTTAACACCGAGCAATTGCTCTCATCGTTGCGGATGTGGCTGCACAGATAGCAGTTGATTACAGTTTGCTGTTGGCGAGCCAGTTGGATGGGGAAGTCTTGGTAAGGACATGAGCCAAAGCGAGAAAATCAACATCCTGATGGTGGATGATCAGCCAGCGAAGCTGCTGAGCTACGAAGTCATGCTCGACGGACTGGGCGAGAACCTGATCAAAGCCACTTCCGCGAAAGAGGCGCTGAACCTTCTGCTTAACAATGACGTAGCCGTGGTGCTTATGGACGTAAGCATGCCCGAGCTCGACGGCTTTCAATTGGCTGCGATGATTCGCCAGCATCCCCGCTTTCAGAGGACTGCGATCATTTTTGTATCGGCGGTGCACTTGACGGATCTGGACCAGCTCAAAGGTTATGAGCATGGCGCAGTCGATTACATTTCGGTTCCGGTGGTTGCAGAACTGCTGCGCGCCAAGGTGAGGGTATTCGCGGAACTACACCGCAAAACGCGGCAACTGGAAACGCTGAATCGCGAACTCGAGCAGCGCGTGCTGGACCGCACCGAAGAGTTGGCCGGCAAAGCGGAATTGCTGCTGCAGCTAAATGTGGAACTGGTAGGGAAGAATCAGGAACTCGATGCCATTGTCCACACGGCTCCGGACGTTATCTTCAGTCGTAAGGCCGACGGATCCAGGGATTACATCAGCGACCGGTTTTATGAATTTACAGGAGCCGCGCCGGGTTCGGCGACGGACTTCGACTGGCTGGACTATGTTCACCCCGAGGATCAAAAAAAGGCGATGGCTGACTGGTTGCTGTGTGTTGAGTCGGGAGCGAACTATGAAGCGGAGTATCGCATGCAGGCCAAGGACGGCAATTATCGCTGGTTCCGGGCTCGTGCGGTGCCGATTCAAAGTGACGGGAAGATCGTCAGATGGTACGGAACCTGCTCTGACATTCACGACAGCAAACTTCTGGAACAATCGATTCGGGACAATGCCACAGAGTTGGAGAAAATGGTCGATCGGAGGACGGACGAACTGCGGCGTCTTTCAATCCGGCTGATGAATATGCAGGATCAAGAGCGCCGGCGGCTGGCACGCGACCTGCACGACGGACTAGGACAAGAACTTGCCGTGGCCAAGATGATCCTCGACAGGATGCTGCTGCAAAAACCGGCCCAGTTCCCGGAGGAAGCCTGGGTTCAGGCCAGCAACATCGTGGACAGTGCTATTCAGCAAGTCCGAACTATGTCTCATCTTTTGCATCCTCCGTTGCTCGACGAAGTTGGTCTGCTGTCAGCGCTTTCCTGGTATGTGGACGGACTCACAAAGCGCAGCGGCATCGAAACGTCTCTCGACGTCCAGCCCCGCGATTTTCCGAGGTTGGCCACGGAGGTAGAGACCGCGGTGTTCCGAATCGTTCAAGAGGCACTGACCAATGTCTTCCGGCATTCCGAAGCGAACAAGGTTTGGATTACATTGACTCAAAGAGAAGGGACGATCGTGGTTGCGGTGCGAGACGATGGGAAGGGAATCGGCCAGAGAATCGCTGAACTGCAACCGGATAGTGTTGGCGTGGGCATCGGGGGTATGAAACAGCGGGCCCGCGAATTTGGTGGAAAATTGCGGCTGACGAATATGCATCCTGGAACCCTTGTCGAACTCACGATTCCCTGCAGTTCCGTGCTGCGAGAGGCTGGCGCGGTTTTGGACGGACACCCGAAGTTTGTAGATGCGAC
>Ga0070764_10000632_pt1 | contig 14093 bp, 11 predicted proteins | sample HubBroMetageWRM4_FD_67287 | JGI IMG/M metagenome (GOLD analysis project Ga0070764, IMG submission 67287) | Warmed soil microbial communities from the Hubbard Brook experimental Forest, New Hampshire - Hubbard Brook CCASE Soil Metagenome WRM 4 | ecosystem: Environmental > Terrestrial > Soil >... | reverse complement strand
GCATCCATGTGCATACGACTGCGGACCAGGACGATCGGCTCATGAAGTGGTTGAATGGTCAGCCGGACCGAACGCATTTCAATTTCTTCTTCTCGAATTGCGCGGACTTCGCCAGGCGTATCTTGGATGTGCTATATCCCGGCGCCATTCGTCGGAATTTTCTCTTCGACCTTGGAATGACAACACCCAAGCAGCTCGAGTCAAGCCTGCATCATTACGCGATCCTTCATCCAGAGCTGGACTTCCAGGTTCGCGAGTTGCCGCAAGTGCCTGGAGACATCCGAAGGAGCGGGAAGATCTATGGCGTCACTGAGTCGTTCGTGAAAACGAAATCGTACCTCCTGCCACTGGCGATTCTCGATCCAATCGGGATTGGGAGCGTCGCCGCACTGGGAGTTGCGGATCACAGATATGTGGTGAAAGCTCCAGCAAAGGTTGAGGAGTCCTTCTTCTTTCAGCAGGCACAAACCACCGTGGCAGCGATTCGCTAGTGTTGACGCCGGGCGGACACCGCAGGGCCTGGACGACGCGCAATTCAGCTCCAGGATTCGGATCAGCTGGACCTCGGCGCTTTCGGCTGGGTCCTGTCATCAAAGGTGCTTTCGGTTCACGGGGTCCGATTCCTTGCACTCGACGTGAATCTCCTCAAGATGAATTCCTGGACAAGTCCATTGGCCATCCTGCCGCCGGAAGTGATCAGAGCATTCTCGAACACAATTCCCACGCCGCGATTCGAGCGAGGATAATAGATATTTGAAATTGCGCCGGCCGCTAAATCTCCTCCGATGCTGGAATAGTTTGGTTCCAACCGCCCATTGTCTCCCCTGCACGTAAACGCGCTCGCCAGGGCATGAAAGACTCGCGAGCGTTTGGAACCCGTTCCTTGATAGAAGTAGCGTGGATCCTGATGTAGAAGCGACGGCAGAATGGCTTCTCCTACCATGATGTCTGTGAAGCCGTTCGCATAGAGAGCCCCCATGCGCTGGCCGTAGCCCTTTGCGCCCTGCCCGTAGTCAGGAGCGTCTCCGGCCTGGTCCGCACCGGCAATAAATGCAACCGCAGCGAAGATTACCGGATCGGTGCTCGCTTTCAATGCGAGCTTGAATTTCAACTTCGCCGTAAGTGGGACAGCATTCCGATCATAAGCTACATAGAAATTTGGAATAAAGCCAAAAGCTCGCTGTTGTTCCTCCATTTTTACTTGTTCGATTGCGACCTGTTGGGGAGAAGCGTAGACCGTCACAGAGGCTCCGTCTCCCGTGGGTTGAAGCTTGCTTTCAGGCAAAAAGCGAGTCTCACCTGGAGCTAACACCAAGTCGGGCGAAGTCCAGGTGACAAAGCCTCGGGAACTTATCGTGATGTGATAGATGATTCCCGGATGCAGATCGTCGAAGGAATAGGATCCGTCATCGCCGGACTCGACAGTGCGCCTTTCTCTTATGTCAGAGCTTTTGAGCACGACGTCAGCACCCGGAACGATACCGTCATTCGCGTCGGTTACAGTGCCACGGACGATTCCAGTTTGAAGAATGGCCGCGGCACCCTTCTGCGCAATCGCCGGAGCGACGAATAAGCCGGCGAGAAAGATGGCACATAGTATTTGGGTTCTGCTCATAGTCAGCGTTTCTCGCACCGCAGCAACGGGGATAGGTTGTAGCTCGCATCTTCTGGATATTGGAAGGCTCTCCATGTCGCAGTCTCATCTGTCGCTCTGAAGCTGTTGCACGCACTGGAGAAGCATCGCAGCTGTCGAAGACTCCCCCATCTCGGTATTGAACATTGCCTGATACAGGTGGGGTTCGGGCCATTTCAGCCCGAGATGCTGCCGCACGAAGGCCGCACGCGCTTTGTCTGTTGTGTCGACCTGTTCGATTGCAACGTCTTGAGTTGCGCCTCTGGAGATCAGTCGGCGGATCTTGTGATCGCGCGATGCGTAAAGGAAGACATGGAAGACGTCCTTGCGGTTGTGCAGGAAAAACTGCGATCCTCGGCCGACAATCACAGACGGGCCGCTGGAGATGGCGGCCTTGACGACCGTTTCCGAAACAGCTGCGATCCGCCGCGCATCCAGCAGGCGCAGCCGGTTGGCTGGTTGCAGCCCTCCTTCAAATGCGCCGCGAAGAAAGTCTGTGAAAATTCTGTATACGGCGGGGTCGTTTCGCCATTCTCGTTGTTCGACCGCCTCGGGCGTACTCTCGGTAAGCCGCGCAATTTCCTCGGTCAACCGGTGGTCCCAAAGGCTCCATCCAAGGCGACTCGCGACCAAACTGGCGATCTCGGACGCTCCGCAGCCGAACTCGCGTTCAATTGTAATTGCGTGAATCATTTCGTTTACCCTCAGCCCACCGCGACATCTCCGCCCGCTCCTGGGTCATTCTTCTTCAAGAAAAATGCAAGAACAAACATGATGGAGCAGAGCGCGCCCAGAACCCAAAATATGTCCATGTAGGAGAGTGCGCCGCCCTGTCGATGGACCAATTCGTAGAACCGCGCAATCGCCTGGTCGTGGGCTTCAGTGGAGCGAAGCCCGGAGTGTCCGATCTTCGAACTCAGCGCATGCAGCGCCGAACGATATGCAGGGGTATCGGGAGTGATGTGACCGACGAGGATCTGCTGGTGATATTGAGCCCGGCGGGCAATCATCGTGGTTACGACGGAAGTCCCGATACTGCCGCCGATATTGCGCATGAAGTTGATCATGCCGGAGACGCTATTGCCTTTCTCCGGCGGAACCCCGATGTAACCCGCTGCCGTGATGGGGACAAAGAGAAATCCGATTCCGACCACCTGAGCGACGCGTAGCCACATCGCAAATTTGAAACTGACGAACAGATCGATCTGGTTGGCGCAGTAAAACAGTCCGATGGAGAGGCACAGCCAACCTGTCGCGATCAGCCAACGGGCCTGAATCTTCGATGTCAGCCGGCCGACGATGGGCATCATCACCAGCAGAACAACGCCGCCCCCGGAAAGGACCAGGCCGGCAAGCTCTGCCGTATAGCCCATCAGCGTCTGCAGGAATTCCGGAATCAGGACCAGCGTGCTGAAGAGCATGAAGCCCATCATGAACATCATCAGATTCGCTGCCGCGAAGTTAAAGCTCTTGAACATGCGGACATCGATGATCGGATCTTTGCGGAACCATTCCCAGATGACCAATGAGATAAGGCAAACCGTTGCGGTGATCGCTAGGGTTGCGATGAAATGCGACCCGAACCAATCGTCTTCCTGCCCCTTGTCGAGAACCACCTGCAACGATCCAACACCCAGCGTCAACATCGATATTCCAAGGTAGTCAACGCGGATTGCCCCCCTCTTCAGCCGATGCAGAAACGGCGGATCCTCGACCAGGGTTTGCGTCAAATAAAGGGCGAGAAGGACCGGAGGCAGCGTGATGAAAAATATCCAGCGCCAGGAGTAGTTGTCAGTGATCCAGCCGCCCAGCATCGGACCGACAGTAGGCGCGAGAACTGCAGTGATGCCATAGACAGCAAACGCGGAGCCGCGCTGTTCCGGAGGAAACGTGTCGTTGAGGATGGCTTGTGCCATCGGTTGCAGTCCGCCTCCGCCGATGCCTTGCACAGCTCGAAAGAGCAGCAATAACGGCAGGTTGGGCGCCAGCCCGCAAAGCAATGAACTCACAGTGAAAATGGCGAGCGACATCATGAAGTAGCGCTTGCGGCCGATCAACTCCGCGAGCCATCCGCTGATGGGTAAAACGATGGCGTTTGCGGCAAGGTACGAGGTGAGTACCCAGGTGCTGTCGTCGTAGCTGGCGCCCAGGCCTCCGGCGATGTAGGGCAACGCAACGTTGGCAACGCTCGTGTCCAGGACTTCGATAAACGCCGCCATCGACACAGTCGCTGCAATCGCCCAGGGATTTACCTTGGGGCGCCAGACAACCTGTTCCGAGGGAAGCGTCAGTGTCGTGCTGCTCATCGCAGGTAAACTTTCGCTTCGACATTCATTCCCGGCCGAAGCTGGCGGTCGCGATTTTCACCGGGATCGAGCACAATCTTTACCGGCACACGCTGGACAATTTTCACGTAGTTGCCCGTCGCATTTTCGGGCGGCAGCAAGCTGAAGATGGGACCGGTTGCTCCCGCAATGCTGTCGACATGACCGTGGTAGGTGCGGCCGTTCGAGTCGAGCTCGATGCTCGCTTTCTGGCCGACGCGCATGTGCTTGAGTTGCGTCTCCTTGAAATTTGCGGTAATCCACACCTGATCCAGGGGAACCACCGTGAGCAGTTGCTCCCCCGGATCGACATTCAGCCCGACGACGACCTTCTTCGTGACCTCGCCGGTTACTGGCGCAGGTATCTCCGTGTATCCAAGATTCAACTGCGCCTGATCGACAACAGCTTCTTTCTGCTTTACATCTGCCAGGGCTGAGAGGGCTCTGGCACGCGTTGAGTCAACGCGCTGTGGTCCGGCTTGAGCATCTTCGTAGTGTGCCTGCGCCTCGGTCAGACGGCTGTGCGCTTCGATAACGGCTTGCTGTGCTGCAGCCTCATCTGCCTCTGCAGCTGCTATGGCGGCCACATCCGTCGCTGCCGCGGCAAAAGCGTGATCGTAGACCTGCTTCGGCACTTCCTCCTTGGCCAGCAGCAGCCGGTAGCGTGTGACGTCATCCTGTGTCTTTACGTTTTCCGCCTGTGCTTCTAGAACGCGGGCATGCGCAGCGGCGGCTTGCTTTTCCGCTGCCTGGATTGCCGCCTCCGCGTTCTTGATATCCGAGGACGTGGATTTCAATTGGCTCGAGGTGTACACCGAAGATATCGGCACATCGATGTCAAGACTTTTCGCGGCGGCGACCGAGGTGTCGAGCGTTGCCTCGGCTCTGGCCAGGGCCACCTGGTAGTCCTTTGGATCGATTTCCACGAGGGTGGAACCTGCATTAACCCACTGGTTGTCCTCGACGTTGACCTTCTGGACATAGCCGGAAATACGCGCGCTCACGGGGTAAAGATGAACGTCGACCTGCGCATCGTCGGTCGATTCGAAGCCGGACAAATAGTGCCACAAGAAAGCGCCGCCGACGGCCAGTACGACCAACAACACGACAATCACCCAACGCTTGTAGGAGCGTTTCCTGGGATACGCCGAAGCCAGCGGGTCATCCACGACGGCATTGTCCGCCGCTTCGTTTTGCGTAGGCGGTGTCGCTTGGATTGGATTCGTTCCTTCATTTTGCTCGGGCATACTCAATTCCCCCTCAAATACTCTGCGTACCGGGTCTCCGCGACACCGGACGCGCGCGCCAGAGATATTTTGGCCAAGTTGTAGCTGTAGAGACTCGCGATATAGGCGTCTGTAGCGATTGCCAGCGCATCCTGCGCCTGAACGACTTCAACGTCGTCTGTAACTCCCGAAGTAAATCGATCGCGGGATTGCTCCAAAGTTTGCGTGGCAAGCGTCACCGCGCTTTTTTCAACCGATACTTCTTGCGAAGTTGCTTCCAGATCAAGAAAGGCGTCGCGAACCTCCTGATCGATTTTGGCGCGCAGGTCGTCCAGTCGCTGCTTCTCCTCTGTCAGCGCGGCGTCGGCGCGAAGAACATCTCCGTGCACCCTCCCACCCTGGAAAATCGGAATGCGGAGCGTTGCAGCTGCATCTACGGTGCCATGGGAAGAACCAGGAGTGACTCCGGAGAGACCGTAGTCTGTTTCTGCACCGAGGGTTGGGTACCGTTCGGCAGAAGCGGCTTTTCTCGCCAACTCGGCGGATTGAACGCGGTTTATCTGACTCTGAAGATCGGGGCGCGCCTTGTAGGCGCTTTGGATCGTCTCATCCAGACTCGAAGGCGTCAGCTCCTGGTAAGGGATGTGCGTCGTTGCCTCGAACTGTTGTCCTAGAGGAAGTCCGATCGCGCGAGATAGAACCAGTTTCTGTTTCGCAAGATCATTTCGAGAGACAATCAGTTTTTGCTCGCGCGATTGCAGTTGAACCTGAGAGCGCAGAACGTCGACGGCCGAGGCGAGGCCCGCTGTCCTCTGGTCGGATGCCTGTTGAAGGAGCGTCTTTGCGGTGTCCCGTTGCGACAGGGCTGACTCGACCTCCGATTGGTCCGCGATCACCAACAAATAATTGGAGACAACGACAAGCACGACAAGCTCGCGAACATCTCTGGAGCTGAACTCAGCAGATTTCACCTGGGCCCTTGAAGCTCGGGCTCGTTCGATGGAAGCCCAGTCAAAGACCGATTGGGTCAGGTAAGCCCGCGTGTCGAAATAGCCGAAGGGTCCAATGATTGGAGGTTGTCCAGGAATGGTGATGCCAAAGGCGGCTTTCACGTTGACTTGATGAACCCCGAATCCCGTGTCGGTAACAACATTGGGAAGCAGCTCACTCAACGCCTGCCAGCGCTGCCCCTGCGCGTCGGTCACGGCATCCGACGCGAGCACTCCACCGAGATTTTGCTTCAGCCCGCGGGTGACGGCTTCTTCGAGCGAGAGTGCAATTGGCGTGGTGCTGAGGTTTCCAGCTGGAACTCCGCCGAGGTTTGGATTCTGCGCCAGGGATTGATAGCTTTTCTGTCCCGCCTGAACGGCCGTTCGCGGAGTTCCTGTGACATCCGCCAGAGCAATCGGGTTGTATGGTGCGGGCGTTGCTGGCGCGCTGTATTGCGCAGACGCGGCGAATACGCCATACAACGGGGCGCCAAGCAGAATCGCTATAGCCCTGGTTGGGAACCGCATGACAACTCCTCCACTGGCATTCCTACGCTTTGTCCTGCAGCCGGAAGCGCTTCCGGTTCAGATCTATGGCTCACGAGGTCGTCAAAGCGAAGACTGCTGACGCTGAGGCTCCTTGCTCTTCTGCCCGTTCGATGAGGCCATTGATGGGCCAACAGATCGGAGCCAATGCAGGCCTTTCGGAACTCGAGCTTCCTTGGGACTCCGTATCCGTGGATACTGCTCACTGCACCAGTTTCTTGCGAATCCGCTGAAGATGCTATTAGACGAAGGTATTGATCGCTACGTTTGGATTGGTGGCGCCAGGTGAGGAGATAGAACCGACGCCAGAATCTCGATACCAAGGTCCAATTGCTTCCTGCTCACGCTTCTGATGTGATTGATTGAGTGGTATCGGCGAGCCCTTTATTCCGAAGATTGGCCGATAAGATGTCGCTCGTTTGTTGGGTTCGGTACACTGCCACTTTACGATGGTCGTTCTTCATGGCGCGCTTGCGAACGGCGTGGTGGATGAATGACGTCAACGGATGCGAATGGCCGAGTGGCATGAACAACGAGGATTGCGGGTCGGACTCCTGACAGTTGAATATTGTTCGCCGAACGATTCGCAAATACAGCCGGGCGCGTAAACTCAGGAACACCGGTTCGTTGTGCTATGAAAATGGAATCCCGGTTGTCGCTTCCGGCGACGAAATGGCGACCGCTCAAGCAGAAAGGAAAACCTTATATGGCATCGGCGGAAAGGCTCAACACGCATCAGAAAGCGCTTCGCATCAATCTAGACCCGACCAGCTACGGCTCCTTTGCCGAAATTGGCGCAGGCCAGGAAGTGGTGCGATGGTTCTTGGTAGTCGGAGGAGCCTCCGGGACGGTGGCAAAATCGATCTCTGCCTACGACAAGGAGGTCAGCGACGATTTGTACGGTTCTGGTGCACGCTACGTTTCCGGAGAACGGCTGCAAGCCATGCTAAATGGCGAATGGTCCCAGCTCATCAATCAATTGAACAAAAGCCGCGGATCGAAGACTCGCTTCTTTTCATTTGTCGATACTATCTCCGCTCGCAACTACGCCGGAACAAATGAACCTCACGGTTGGGTCGGCCTGCGGTTTCAGCTGCAGCCTGGCGGCCAACCGAACGACATCGTTCTCCACATCAACCTGCGCGACGACTCCAACGCCCTTCAGCAGGAGGCTGTCGGCATCCTGGGCGTGAATCTTATCCACGCAGTCTTCTATCAATTGGAGGCGAGAGAATCGTTCTTCGAGAATGTCGCTCAGGATCTGGAGAAGAGAATTGAAATTGACTATGTGGAGGTGCGCGGCGTCGACTGCGAAGGATGGGATCAGCGCACGATTCTCACTCAACTTGTGTGCGCAGGGCTTGCTGAAGCCGTCTGTTTTCCCTGCAGCGGGCCGCCCGTCCCGCCGATCGAAGTCCTCCACAGAAAAGCTACCGTGCTCGCGCCCGGATCGTTTGAACACGTAGATTCAGCTCATGCAGGCATCCATAATCAACTGCTGGCATCGGGGATTCAACAGCTCCGCTTGGAATTTGCTGAAAAGTATCCCGCTCCAATGGGTTTCTTCTGCTTTTCTGCGATGCCGCTCCGGGAAGAAGATCCTCCTCCGGCAATTTCAGATTTGCTGGAACGGATTGATGCCCTGCATGTGCATTGCGGGGACGTTCTGCTGTTCCGTGATCGAGAGCTTTACAGCATGACCACTCTCGTGAGCCGCCACACAAAGGAGCCAATCCGCTTCGTTGTGGGCCTGTCTCTACTGGTTCGCATCTGGGAGTATCGCTACAACAGTCTCCCCGGCAGCTTTCTTGAAGCTTTGTCTCGTCTCTTGCCGCAGAACGTTCGCATTTACGCATATCCGATGAACTCACGGGACCTCGAGCAAGCGGTTCAAAGCATCTCTGCCACGAATTGGCATTGGACTGAGACGAACGGATGGGTCTCTGCACGGCAGCTACATCCCCCACCGCCGCTCGATCACCTTTACGACTACGTTCTCGCAAGCAGTTTTCTTGTCCCATTGGAGATTCCCGGAGCTTCGAATCTGTAGCGGTTCCAATGCTGCAGAACGCAAACAATCGGCTTGTAGAGCAGGTCGCAGATTGCTCTGGGCAGGCTACGCTGCTGCCGGCGTTCTATTCGCCCCGGACCTGGACGGCGATCAAAGCGCAAGACATTGTCAGAAGGAGTCAAGCCAGTGGGGGCAGAGGGCGGCTTCCCATCGGTCGGCTTATTCCGTCCGTCTCGAGAAAAAACAGCCACGAGTGATCCTGCGCGAGTACCTGTTCCATTTCCGGTTCGTTCAACACCATGCACGCTGTCGATAGCGCGTCCGATTCAGCCGCGCTGTCGGCAAGGGCCCAGGTTCGCATTTGACGCGAAGCCGGGTGGCCGGTGCGCGGATCGAGGATGTGGGAGCCTTTCACCGCGAGCCCGGAACCGCTCAATGAGGTCTGGGAAAGCAGGAGCCTCTGCGGCGCGTTATCGTCACCGAGGCCGCAGGACCAGCCGGTAGTTTCCGTCGGCGCATCACCGGCCAGAATGCTGCTGCCGCCGGCCACCAGCAGGAACGATGGACAATCCCAGCTCCGCAAAAGTTCCCCCATGCGGTCGAGCGCAAATCCCTTTCCGATTGCGCCCAGATCGAATTGCAGCCGACCGCTTTCGCAGCGAATGGAAAGCTCCTTTCGCAATAAGCTCCATTGCGGCAAGGATGCTTGCGTTTGCATGGCGGCGGGTGTTGCGGAGAACGCGCCGAGCGTGGCCTGTTCCATTTTCATTGCTATTTCGAGGCAAGTAAAAGCCGGCTCGCTCAGCCGCATCTTGTTCCCTGGCTCAAGTTCAAGGAGCTGCGTAATGTCGCTGTTCGGGCGAAAGCGGCTCAGATGCGATTCCAGCTTGTCCAGCAAATCGAGCGCAGCCTGCGCGGCTTGCGCGGCATAAGTGTGTTCTTCATCGGCGATGCGCACTTCAAAGTACGTCGCCATGGCGCGATGATTAAACTGATGGATCTCAGGCATTGGATTCACTTCGGCACGGGCGACCACAAAAGGATGAGTACATTGGGCCGGACCCCGAAGAATTCAGGATGGAAATTCTGCAATTGTTCCGCGTATTGACCCGCGGCATCGGTTGACGTGATGTAGAAATCCGCGTTTCCCGGCTGCTGGGCCGGCTGCCAGAACCCGACGTTGGGATAGTGGCGTAAATACCAGGGCAATGGCCAGGGATCTGCAGCGATGACGGCGATCCGCGGCGCTACGATGGAATCTTGGTGCGCGAGCTTGTCGATCTCCGCGGGTAATCCCAACAAATCGTCCGAGGTGTGCGCATAGGCATACGGATTGGTTTCCTCGGCAGGGTGCAGGAAGACACGCTGCCATGTGTCGTGAACTGCGAGCGCGGCGACAGCGGTTCCCACCAGGATGCAACAAGTCTGAATCGCGACACCGTGCCGAGGGAACCTGGCTGACATGAGCCAGAAGGATTCGATTGCCCGACCGGCGAAGAGCGCAATCGGCAGCCACAAGCTCAACGCGAGCCAGGGAGTCTTGTAGGGAATCAGGCTGTAAATGAGGCCGATGAATAGTGCGTAGAACGCGAGCAATCCGTAGGGGGAAGGCTCGCGCCATCGTATTGTCTGGAGAAATCCAACGCAGGCCAATGCCACAATCATTCCGCCAGACCAGCCGCCGATAAGGAGCTGCGCGTAATACCAGAAAGGCTTTTGATGGCCTTCGCCGCCGGAGCGAGAGAAGGCATCGGGCACAGCGTGGAACAAGGCGGGCAGGGCCTTCCAGTTGGCGCCAAACCAGGTGAAGAGAAGGATGCTCAGCACAAGAAACACAGCGGCCGCGACCAGCGTAATTCTCGGCCGCCACACGCTGCCAACCCCTTTGCTGCGCAGATTCCAACGCCAGAAGACGACTCCAGCGGCAGACAGCGCGGCGAAGTGGAGAAGAGCAGTTTCTTTGCTTGCGAGCATCAACGCCGCACAAGCGGCGGCCAGCAGTGACTGCTCAGCTGAGTGTTCGTTGCGGGCACGCCAGATGGTTAGAATCAATCCAAACGTCGCGGCAACGAAAAGAGACTCATGAATGAAATACCGGTCGTAGTAAACAGGGAGAGGAGCAACGGCGAAGAGGAGCGCGGCGATCAAGCAGGGAAGAAAGCCAAAGATTTCGACCGCTGCGCCGAAGAGCAGAATCGTGATTGTTCCAGCCAGAACCGGTGTCAGGCGCAGTTCCGATTCCGTCAAGTCAGAGAACGCCTTCGCACCCTGTAATCTGGCTAGCGGCAGCGTGAGCGCGGCCAGCAAAGGGCCGTGGCGATCCCGAGGGTCGTATGTGAAGCTTTTGCCGCTCAGCAATTGGCCAACAATGTAGGCGTTGACGGCTTCATCCGTGTGCATTGGCCGCGCGCCCAACTGGGGAAGCCGAAGCACAAGTCCGAGAAGGGCGAGAAGAAGGAAGAATGTCCACCGAACCCACTTTGGCGGCGAGAACGGTTTTCCCAACTTGATTGATGGGTCGGGCGGATTCAGGCGGCGGGCTTGCCCCACACTTCAACCTCGATGTAGTGGTTCAATTTGTTGGAAGTGTTCCCGTTGCTGTAGAGACGAACATAACGCCCCTCTGCGCCCTTGGCGTCAATTAGCTTCCCCTGGTAGGTCTCGATGTAACTGAGATTCTTACCTGCGCCCAGGCCGAGGTCATTGGAAAAGTCGCTGTTGAAGATAGTGTTGACGCCTGTTTTGAATGTCGGATCGTCGGAGACCTGCACAACAACATCGCGATAAACGCGCGCCTGGGAGTGAAAATGCCAGACGAGGACCGCATAGATTTTGGCCTTTCGCGCGAGGTCAATCTGTACCCATTGTTTGCCGGGCCCCAACTCGACCCATGAGCCTTCGTTGCCGTCCTTGTCCCCATCGACGATCATATCGAGCGTTCCGACGTTGGGATTATCGTCGCTCGCTGTGACCTTCTTGTTTTTGGCAAGATTGATGGTCCCGGCGGGAACCATGAAGTCGGGACGCTTGCCCTTCATCGGAGGCTCGAGATTCGGTACATTGAGGGGGACGGGAGTTCCTACAAACAACGGCGGCGGCAGTTGGGTCTTCAGAACCACTTCGTTCTGCGCAAGAGCAGCGGTTGCGGCAAGAGTCAAGGCAAGAACGGAAAGGCTGGTAGAAAAATTTCTCATGATGGTCTCATGCTCTCACTTCTTCGGGAGTGATGGCAATTCTGGTCTGCGCGGCGATGGCGTCGTTCGCTTTGTGAATCGGGTACTCGCTGCTGAAGGCCTCATCGCCGGGACAGTTGAGCTTTGCCGTACCGCGAATGGTGTTGAAGAAATTCTCCAGGTGCGGCTGGTGCGGGGGCTTATTGAAGAAGACAGGAATTTCATACTCCGCCAATTGGGCGGTTTCGCGCACGTCCACTTTCGTCGCGTCTTCGGCAGGAGCGGCCTTGGCGCGGACATAGCCTTTCTGAACCAGATCGTCCCATGAAACCTGGGTGGCGCGCGCCTCGCGATAGATCGCGCAGATCGACGGGTCTTCCGACATCTTGATTGTGCCGTCGTCGCCCATGAACATTTCATAGTAGCCGCCGCCGGCGCTGGTGGTCGTCTGCACCTGGTAAGACGCGCGCGCCACACCCTCGGCCATCGGGTACTCGTAAATGACGATGGCGTTGTCATACCAGTCGTGATTCTTGTAGTAATCGAGACCGCCGCTGCCGATCACCGATTTCGGCGTCCCCATCCACCAGTTGAAAATGTCGATCTGATGCGCGCCCAGGTCGGACAACGGTCCGCCGCCGAGTCCCTTGTACCAGCGCCAGTTTCGGAACTGGTGCATGTCTTTGTATCCGTACTTAGCCAGTGTGCCGGCAGGCAACTCATATTTCTTGGGCCAGCCAAAGTCTTCCTTGACGGCGCGGTTCCATTGTCCTTGGGCGGCTGTCAAACGCCCGCAGAATTGCGCTTCTTCGAGCAGGCGCTTTTTGGTGAAGAGATAGCGCGGATTGCTGCGCCGCTGATGGCCGACCTGCAACAGCTTTCCGGTTTCGCGCATGGTTTGCACCATGGAGCGCGCTCCGTCAATGGTGTTGCTCATCATCTTTTCGCAATACACATCCAGCCCGGCTTTCAGGCAAGCGTTGGTCATGGGCGCATGCCAGAAGTCGGGCGTGGCGATCACCACAGCCTGCAGGTCCTTTTCCTTGGCGAGCAGGTCTTCATAATTCTCGTAAGCGCGGACCTCGTTGCCGACCTTGCCCAGGTAGCGTGCGCCTTCTTGCAGGTGGTAATCCCAGATATCGCACAGGGCAACAAGCCGGACGCCCTCGATGTTCAGAATGGATTCGAGCAACACTTTGCCTTCTTCGCCATAACCGATGAGGGCAATGTTGATTGTGTTGAGCGAGGACTTGCCGGCAACTGCAGTCTTCTCCGAGGAATCGGATTTGCACCCGTTCAATAACAGGCCGGCGCTTGCGACCGTAGTTGCGCTGATAAATTCACGACGATTGAGGAGCGGGTTTACCATTTTTTGAGAACCGCAAATCTGTTGTGTCCGGCAAGCAGCAAAGCTCCGGCGACCAGGCCGATATGGATACCCAGCCAGGCCACGCCATCGTTTTGGTCGATAAGAACCAGGCCGACGGTCAGTGCAATAAAAAGCAGAGCCTGGACGATCAGAGACAGGCGAGTTCCCAGGCCGATGAGCAGCATGATTCCAGTGAGAATAAATGCCGGGCCAAGCATGCGGTCGAATGCAACCAATGCGAACTTCGGCAAGAGCGGATCGTGGGCGAACTTATCTTTGAGCGCGGCGGGAATGCCTGCGTAGTTCGCCAGGGCATAAGACTTGACGTTGATGTTGACCATCACGCCGCTTGCGTCCGGCTGGCCGGTTGAAGGATCGATGAGCGGCACCGCAACGGATTTGTAGGCGGCAAATTTCTGAATGCCGACAAAGAGCGCTCGCACGCCGAGCCACAGGCGCAATGCAAGAAAGGCGAAGGTGAAATCCCAATTAACTTTGTGTCCGGAAACCGGCACTTGATTCGTTGAATCCGTCATGTTTCCCCGGTCGATGCCAAGGTTGCACTGCAAAAGTCTTCAAACAAGCTTGCATTTCATGCCGATCGCGACAACGGGCACCACGAGCGGCATATAGCGTTTAGCTCATCTTCCATGGTCCGCGATATTCGCGGGTCATTAGCTTGCTGGCTTCACGATCGCCGATGATCTTTTCTTCCGCGACATCCCAGTGGATTTTTCTGCCGGTATGCATGGAGATCAGGCAAAGGTGCCCTGGAATCGCCGAGTGATGGCCGACTTCCACCGGCGTTATGGTCTGCTCGCG
>Ga0070764_10000631_pt1 | contig 14105 bp, 11 predicted proteins | sample HubBroMetageWRM4_FD_67287 | JGI IMG/M metagenome (GOLD analysis project Ga0070764, IMG submission 67287) | Warmed soil microbial communities from the Hubbard Brook experimental Forest, New Hampshire - Hubbard Brook CCASE Soil Metagenome WRM 4 | ecosystem: Environmental > Terrestrial > Soil >... | reverse complement strand
GCGGGCGGATTCTGGGGCTTGCTGGCCGGCACAGTCTCCTCCGTCGGCATGTGGGCGTGGGTTAAATTCGATCCCACGGCGTTGCGTTACGTGGCGCTCTCCAGCGACGCGAAAGACATGGCGGAAAATATGTATCGCGGCCTGTGGTCCTGGATCATCTGCGTGGTGGTGACGGTAGCGGTTAGCATGGTCACGAAGCCCAAGCCCGAAAGTGAATTGGTCGGCCTGGTCTATGGCGCGACGGAAATTCCCACCGAAGCGCAGGTTCCGCTCTACCACAAACCGGCATTCTGGGCCGTGGTCGTCGCCATCGTTTTCATTGCACTCAACGTTATGTTCTGGTGAGGCTCATGCGATCTGACGGAACAATTTCGATCTGGTTCTTCATAGGCGTTTCGCTGCTGGTCAACGGCGTGCTGATCTTCGGCGCGGGACTTTACCAGATTTCCCATCCGCCCGCGGTCAAAGTAGTTCTCTACGACTTGCACGCCAGCGTATGGTGGGGCGGAGTCCTGGCTATCATCGGATTGCTCTACTGCATCCGCTACAATCCCAACCGCGCCTGACTTGCCGCGCAGCTGTGTCAAGCGCACCGGTGCCTTTCGTTGCGCCGGCGTCCCGCCGGCTTTTTCGCAGTCGCTTTTTGATTTCGACTTTGCGATTGACTTTGCTTGTTTTTCGCTCACCACCTCCGAATTCCTCACTCCGCATTCACGCCTCGCATAGTACAGTAATCCCCAGCTGCATTCGCGCAATCGTGCTGCAAATTCAGACTCGAAGGATGGCGGATGGCGATTCTCGTCGCGGGAGGTGCCGGTTACATCGGCAGCGTAACCGTGGAACTATTGCGCGCTGCAGGCGAGCGGGTCGTGGTCCTGGACAATCTACTGCGCGGTCATCGTCCGTCGCTCGACAAGGACATCCCGCTCTACCAGGGCAATATCGGCGACCGCACTCTGCTTGCGCGCATCGCTCGCGAACACCAGCTCGAATCCTGCATCCACTTCGCCGCCGTCACCTTTGTCGGCGAATCCGTGAAGAACCCCGCCTGGTATTACGAGAACAACGTCGAGCAAGGCATCGCCCTGATGAGCGCGCTCGTCGAAGCCGGAGTGCGCCGCGTGGTCTTTTCCTCAACCGCCGCGACTTACGGAGATCCGCAGCACATCCCCGTCTCCGAAAACGATCGACAGTGGCCCGTGAATCCCTACGGCTGGTCGAAATTATTCATGGAACGCCTGCTGCATTCCTTCGACGTGGCCTACGCCTTGAAGTTCGTTTCGCTGCGCTACTTCAACGCCGCGGGCGCCACCGAAAAATGCGGTGAGCATCACGACCCGGAATCGCATCTGATCCCCTGCATTTTGTCGGCGGCTGCAAAGGAACCGCCCGACGTCGCGGTCTTCGGAGATAATTATCCCACTCCGGATGGCACGCCCATCCGCGATTACGTCCACGTGGTCGACCTGGCCGACGCGCATATCCGCGCCCTCGGCCATTTGCGCCGCGGCGGTGCATCCGACTATCTGAATCTCGGCACGGGTCGCGGTTATTCCGTCCTGGAAGTCATCGAAACCGCGCGCCAAGTAACCGGCCGCGACATTCGCGTTCGCGTCGAGCCGCCCCGCGCGGGCGATCCGCCTCAGCTCATCGCCGATCCCACACAATCAAAAGCCGTCCTCGGCTGGGTCCCGACGAAATCCGATCTCCGTTCCATCATCGACTCAGCCTGGCGCTGGCACCAAAGCCACCCTCGCGGCTACGATTCGTAAAGCACCGTCCGCCCAAACCTGCCGCTGGTCGCGCGCTCTCTGCCGGACCCCTCAAACAAAGTATTCTTTCAAGATCACGCTCCGGATCCTGTCCCCCTGGTCGAACAACACTTCCCGTTGACATCAAATTGCCGGCGGTGTATATGTCGGCTTTCTAGGTATAGCCATGGCCGAGCCAAAAACAGAACTGCTGCGCGGAACCCTGGACATGCTGATCCTGAAGGTCGTAGCGCTAGGCCCCAGCCACGGTTACGCGATCGCGCAGCGCCTTCGTCAAATTTCGAAAGATTTTTTCCAGATCCACCAAGGCTCGCTGTATCCAGCGCTGCATCGCCTGGAGGATCGCGGCTGGCTGCAAGCGGAATGGAAGGCATCGGAGACCGGCCGCGAAGCCAAGTTCTATTCGCTCACCAAGAAGGGCCGCCGCCAAATGGGCGCCGAGGTCGCCGAATGGGAGCGTCTCTGCGACGCCGTCGGCCTGTTCCTCCGCGCGCCCGAGAAGGAGTCGCAGCCATGAACTGGATCCGCCGCGCGTTCCGTAAATCACAAGGAGAAAAATCGCTCGACAAAGAACTGCAATTCCACCTCGACCGTCAAATCGCCGATTACGTAGCCGCCGGCGTGCAGCCCGAAGAAGCCCGCCGCCGCGCGCGCCTGGAATTCGGCTCCTTGGACAGCGCCAAAGAAGAAGTCCGCGACACCCAGTGGGAAACGCGCCCGGAAAACGTATTTCGTGACTTCCGCTACGCAGCCCGCAGCCTGCGCAAAGACAGCCGCTTCACCATCGTCGCCGTGCTTGCGCTTGCGCTGGGCATCGGGGCGACGACCGCGATTTTCTCCGTAGTCAACGCCGCTCTGGCACGGCCGCTCCCGTATCAGGATCCATCGCGTCTGGCGTGGGCCGATGAATTCATGCCCCATATGAACGATTGGGTCGTCCCCAATCCCGAATACACGAACTGGAGCACGAACAATCACACGTTTGAGGCGATCGCTGCCTACGATGGAGGCGGACAGGCTAATCTCACGGGTGCGGGCGAGGCCGAGCGAATCGAGACAACAGCCATCACCGCCAATTTCTTGACCGTTCTCGGTATCCTGCCAGTCCGTGGTCGCGCGTTTCTGCCCGACGAAGACCGGCCCGCCGGTCCGCCCGTGGCGCTGCTCGCCGACTCGCTTTGGCGCCGCAAATTCCATGCAGATTCAGGCATTGTGGGGAAATCGATCGAACTCGACGGGCGGTTCTATGCCATCGTGGGCGTGCTTCCGGCTAACTTCCACTTTCCCGATAAGCTCCGTGATCCCCAGTGCTTGCTCCCGTTTCAGCTCCCGGTGAAAGTGGATTGGGGCGCGCGATCGATGCACCTTGTGCGTGTGGTCGGCCGTCTGGCGCCGGGAGTCTCTTTCGACCAAGCGCGTGCTGATCTGACCACGCTCGCGCTGCAATCCAATTCGGCGATCCCCGCGCCATTCGTTCACATGCGCGACGGTTTGCAAGTGCAAGTTATACCTCTGCACCAAAAGATCGTCGGAGATGTTCGCACAGCTCTGCTGGTTCTTCTGGTTGCCGTTGTCCTCGTCCTGCTGATCGCATGCGTCAATGTCGCCAATCTTCAGTTGGTTCGCACCGCGGGTCGCCACAAGGAGCTGGCCGTGCGTGCCGCGATCGGTGCCAGCCGCGCGCGGCTGATCCAGCAACTGCTCATCGAAGGCACGGCGCTCGCGGCAATGGGCGGCGCGGCAGCACTGGTCCTTGCGGCCATCGGTGTTCGATTTCTGCGCATCTCGTTGCCCGCCACGATCACTCAGATGGGGGCCATTTCCATTGATCGGCCAGTGCTGCTCTTTGCGCTCGCCATCACTTGTTTCACCGCCATTCTGTTCGGACTCGCGCCCGCATTCCGGGCATCCAAACCCGACCTGAACGATGCCCTTAAGGATGGCGGCTCATTCGCTAGCGGCTCTTATGCTCAGCACGGGCTTCGCGGCGCGTTAGTTGCGGTAGAGTTCACGTTGGCATTCTTGTTGCTAATCGGCTCTGGGCTTCTGATTCGTAGCTTTGTTCGCTTATCCAACGTTGCTCCCGGTTTCGAGCCCGGGAACGTGCTCACCGTCAGCACGGAACTTCCCACCGCAAAATATTCCGGCAACCCGCAGCGGCAGGCATTTTTCTCGCAGGTATTGGACCACGTCAGGACGCTTCCAGGCGTGCGCTCGGCTGCCGTCACCACCCGGCTCCCTTTCGGCCGTTTTTGGGGAAGCGCGTCCTTCCTCGTGGAAGGACAACCTGAACCTCCGCGTGGCACTTCGCCGATGGTGCTGAATCAGGAGGTCAGTCCAGACTACTTTCAAACGATGCGCATCCCGATACTCGCCGGACGATCGTTCATCCCCTCCGATCTCGCGCCCGATTCGCACGCGGTAATTGTCAGCGCCGCATTCGCGCAGCGCTCTCTTCCCTCCGGTGCGCCGCTGTCAAAACGTGTACGCCTGGGCGCACCCACCGATCCCTGGAGCGTTGTGGTCGGTGTCGTTGGTGACGTGCACTATGCGAGCCTCGGTGTCCCTCCGGAGCCTCAGGTGTACCTGCCCTACGACGGCGAGAACTCCAGCTTGGCCTCCCTTGTCGTCCGCACCCAGCAGGATCCTCGAGGCCTAGCTTCGCTCGTTCGAGCCCAATTCGGGGCCATCGATCCGGCGCAGCCGGTTTTCGACATCACGACGATGGCGCAGCGCCTTGATGATTCGATCGAAACTCCACGATTCAATATGACGCTGCTCGCAATCTTCGCGGCCATCGCCTTGGTGCTTGCTACAATCGGCATTTACGGCGTCGTTTCCTATTTCGTCGCGCAGCGAACTCACGAAATCGGTATTCGAGTGGCGCTCGGCGCAGCACCTTCGGATATTCTGCGGCTCGTCCTTGGCCAAGGCGCGGTGATGATTGCCGTCGGCCTCGCGCTGGGCGTCGCAGGTTCGCTCGTTCTCACGCGCTACCTCGCCGAACTTCTCTACAGTGTCGGTCCGGTCGATCCGCTGACGATTCTTTCCGTAGCGGTTTTGCTCATCCTTGTCGCGCTCGCAGCCTGCTACTTCCCAGCCAAACGCGCGACGCGTCTCGATCCTATGACTGCGCTTCGCTACGAATAGTCCGTTGATCGACGGGATGTCGTTCGGCTTCGGGTAGAGCCTCTTGTCGCGTCCGGGGCGTTCCTAGTATGACAACGCGGCTGCTGGGTGTGCGGGTTGGCTGAATGCAACGATGGTAAGTTACGGTCATCAGCTGACCTGGGTGTGCAACGGCGAATGGCACCGGTCCAGGTGAAATACCCCGGCCAGGATCGGGAGGAGCACAAAAAAGTGTTTCGCATGTACTCGGCACCGAGCATTGCGACGCGATTTTCCGGTTGGCGTTTAGTTTCGCAAGTCTCGCTGTTGCCACTTTTCGCTTCCGCGTTATTCAGCGTCGCCGCGCAGGCACAGAACTCCGTTGTGCTCGTGGGGTCAGGGTCGAGCGTGCCAGCGCCTCTTTACGCCCGGTGGACACAAGAGTTCGGCAAGCGCGACGCGAATATTCAAATTCGCTACCTACCGATCGGCACCAGCGAAGGCATCAAGGAAATTTCGCGCGGCGGGGGCGATTTCGGCGCAGGCGAAGCGCCGCTGACAGCAGCGCAGCGCAAAGAGGGCAGCTTGACCGAATTGCCGGTGGTGCTCATCGGAATCGTGCTGATTTATAACCTACCCGACTTGCATGGGGAGCTGCGGCTTTCCGGCGATGTGTTGGCTGACATTTTTCTGGGCGATGTGAAGATGTGGAACGCGCCGCAAATCGCGAAGCTGAATCCCGACGTTCTACTGCCAAATCTGGCGATCCAGGTGATCAACCGCCCCGCGGGGAAGGGATCCAACTATGTGTTCACGGATTTCTTGTCCAAGGTGAATCCGAAGTTTCATGGTGAAGTGGGAGTGAGTGCTTCGCCGAAGTGGCCGGTGGGAGAAGCGGCGGAGCGCAGTTCGGACGTGGCGGAGAAAGTGAAAAACATTTCCGGCTCCCTTGGATACGTGGAGTATCAGTATGCCGTGAAGGCCAATATTCCGCAGGCGACGGTGTTGAATCCGGGGGGCCGCTTCGTGAAAGCTTCTATGGAAACGATCGCGGCGGCGTGCGACTCGGCCGAGCAGCCGCGCTGGAATAACTTTTCTGCTTCGTTGACGAACGCGCCGGGAGCGGAGTCATATCCGATCACCAGTTTTACTTGGATTTATTTGCGAACTACAACGCCTGATGCCACGCGCGCCGCCGCGTTGAGCAATCTGCTGGATTGGATTTATGGCGACGGGCAGCGCTCCGCGGCGCTCGAAGGATACTCCGCATTGCCCGCGCAATTGCTCGCAGAGGTGCGGAAGAAAGCCAAGGCTTTGCAATAGACCGCGCCCTATCGTTTCTTCTCTCCGCGCGCTTCGGCCAATACGAATCGCTAGAGACCAATTATTAGAAATCGCCGTAAACGATCCAAAACAAACAACAGCGCCCCATTCGAATCGGGCGTTTTTCGCGGCTGCGGAAGTCTTTCGCGCGCGAGCGATGGACAAACAGCTGGAATTTTCGCGGCGGCAAATTCAAAATCGTTCGTCAGGCAAGTCCGGGACGGCCGCTACCACGCCAACGGCTCAGGCAAAGTCAAAACCTCAGGCGACGCCGGGGGGAAGGCGCGCAGACAAGCATCGCCGATGCCACCTTACGCCGCGCCTGCGGCGGCTGGTGGATTAGTTCGCAGGCTTCACCGATTCCATCAGGCCAAAGAATCCCTCGGCCAGCGTCGGATGAATGTACACCGCTCCTTTCAGTATTGTGTATGGTGCGTCCGCCAGAATCATTGCGCCGAGGATCTGTACGGTCTCTCCGCCTTCGCTTCCCAGAATGGCCGCGCCTAGGATGCGATCGCTCTGCGCATCCACGATGATTTTCATCAGCCCGGCGGTTTCGTCGCGTTCAATTGCGCGCGACACACTCGACATCGGGAACGTCCCCATCTTGAATTTCCGTCCCGCTTCGCGTGCCCCGCTTTCGGTGATGCCCACGCGTCCCAGTTGCGGGTCGGTGAAAAGCGCGTAGGGCAGATAGCGGTTTTCGATGCTGAGGTTCGCGCCCTCGATGATATTCGCGTATGCGATCTGATAATCGTTGTAGGAAATGTGCGTGAAGGCCGGACCGCCTTTCACATCGCCCAGCGCCCAAATTCCGGGGACGTTGGTTTCCATCCGGCCGTTCACTTGCACATAGCCGTGCGCGTCTGTCGCGACGCCAGCGGTTTCCAGGCCCAGGTCGTCTGAGTTCGGTCTGCGTCCCGTGGCGATAAGCAGATGCGATCCCTGCAAGGTTTCGCTGCCGCGCGGGCTTTCCACCGTCAGCGCAATCACGCCCTTACGATCCTCGGCGCGCTTGGTCGCGGTGTTCACGCGGAACACGATGCCTTCGGCTTCCAGCGCTTTCTGCAGCGCCGACGCGATGTCAGAGTCTTCGCGCGGCATGATGCGCGCGCCGGTATGAATGATCGTGACGCGGCTGCCGAACCGCCGAAATATTTGCGCGAACTCCAGCCCGATGTATCCGCCGCCGAGAATCAGCAAATGTTCCGGCACGGTTTGCAGTTCCATGACCGTGGCGTTGGTAAGAAACCGAACCGTGTCAATTCCCGGAATTTGTGGAATGGCGGGGCGCGTCCCGGTATCAATGAATATTTTTTCGCTCTCGAAGACTTCCGTGCCCACTTGCACCTGGTGCGGGCCGGTGAATTTCGCTTGGCCGTGGACCAATTTTACAGTGGGCCTCGCATCAATGCGTTTCTGTATCCCCGCGCGCCCGTTTTGCACCTTTTGGATCTTCCGAGCCACGACTGCGGGCATGTCCACGCTAACGTCACCGGCCCGCACTCCCCACCGCGCCGCATCGCGGGCGTAATGCGCCACCTGTGCCGAAGCGACCATGGTCTTCGTGGGCGTGCAACCCGTGTTGATACAGCTGCCGCCTAATTCTGCGCGCTCGATGAGTGCAACCTTCCAACCCAGATCGGCCAGCGCAAACGAAAGCGGATTGCCCGCCTGCCCCGAGCCGATTGTGATGGCATCGAATTTCATTTCGTTCCCCCGTGCCGCCTCAATGATTACGCGCCCAAGTGTACCCACATTTTCGCGTTGCGCGCATCCCCGGCAGAGCGGCCCCAACCCTCGCCTGGACGCGCTCCCATCGTCTCGTGCCTGGTTCGCCGAAACCAAGCCAAGGAAACTTCCGCAAAAAATGCATCCCGATTTTTGCCCCGCCAAATTAGAATCATATCCATGGCCAGGGGTTGGGAAAGCAAAGCAGTAGAAGGTCAGGTCCAGGAATTTCAGTCGAAAGAGGACCGCAAGAACAAGAAACAAGTCTCGCAGGACCAGATCGAAGCGCGCCGCAAGCGCGGCGTGCTGATGCTGTCACGCGCGCGCGTCGAAAAACAATTGCAGTCCAGCCAAGGGCCGCGTTACCGCGAACAACTCGAGCGCGCGCTTGCCGATCTCGACGCCCAACTCGCGCAACTCCCCACCGACACAAAGTAAACCGCCTGCGGTCAGTGCACCGAAACGTTCGTTGACTGAACGGCGCCATAACCGATCTTTCATGAACTCTAGCATCCCATGGGCGCATCATGACTGCAGCTACGGGGAGATCGCCGGCTTCGACGACTCCTTGCGTTTCCAGTCCAGCCGTTTGCGCGCTATGCGTGGCATGATGCGAGTGGAAACAGGAGCCCAGCGATGCCGCAAGATAATCCGACCTCCGAAACGATCACGGCGCGTTGCTGCATAGTGGGCGGCGGGCCCGCGGGAATGATGTGCGGCTTCTTGCTCGCTCGCGCCGGAATTGACGTGGTAGTGCTGGAAAAGCACGCCGATTTCCTCCGTGACTTTCGCGGCGATACGGTTCACCCCTCGACGCTCGAGCTGATGTACGAGCTCGGAGTCCTAGAAGACTTTTTGCGTCGCCCGCATCAGGAGATTTCGCAGATCGGCGCTCAGGTGGACGACTTTGTAGTCACCGTCGGGGATTTTTCTCATCTGCCCACGCACTGTAAATTTGTCGGCCTGATGCCGCAATGGGAATTTCTGAACTTCATCGCGGAAAAAGCCAAGATCTATCCCGGATTTCAGCTGCGCATGGAAACCGACGTCACCGACTTGTTGACCGAGAACGGCACAGTGGCAGGTATCCACGCCAGATCGCAAAACGGCCCTCTGCATGTGCGCGCCGGACTAACCATTGGAGCCGACGGCCGCCATTCGGTCGTGCGCGAGAAGGCCGGTCTTGAAGTGCTAGATCTTGGCGCGCCCATCGACGTTCTCTGGATGCGCGTATCCCGCGATCCGAGCGATCCGAATCGAACGCTCGGCCGATTTAGGGCCGGGAAGATCCTGGTAACGCTGGACCGCGGCGAATATTGGCAGTGCGCCTATGTAATCCCGAAAGGCGGGCTCGACGCCATTCGCCAAAGAGGTCTTGCAAGCTTCCACGACGAAATCGCCAGCGTCGCGCCATTTTTGCGCGAACGTCTCAGCGAACTGAAGGACTGGAACGACGTCAAGCTGCTTTCCGTCGCCGTGGATCGCTTGCGGCAGTGGTCCCGCAGCGGACTTCTGTGCATCGGCGATTCCGCGCATGCCATGTCTCCGATTGGCGGAGTGGGAATTAATCTCGCGATTCAAGACGCCGTCGCCGCCGCGAATATTCTCGCCGGCCCGCTTGCAAAAGGCGCCGTCACGGACCAATGCCTCCGCGAGGTGCAACGCCGCCGCGAATTTCCCACGCGCGTGACCCAGGGATTTCAGGTGTTCGCGCACAAGCGTTTTATCGGCCCGGCGATGCGCAACGCCCGTCCGCTAACCAACCTGCCCTTGCCGCTAAAGCTTCTGCAGATGTTTCCGCTGCTGCGGCGCATTCCCGCGCGGTTGGTGGGATTAGGCGTTCGCCCGGAACATGTGCAGACGCCGGACACGAAACCACAATCATCGCGTCAAAGGTAAGGAAGTCGGGGACCGCAGCTAATCGCGCGGACGCCCAGGATCGGGATCCTCAACGAACACCACGCCCACGCCATTCTGATTTTTTTCCCGCCCCAGCTCGAAATGCACCACGGTGCCGCGCAAAGTCATCACACTGGAGATCGTAGGATCGCTGGACGCCTCAATCACCACGCGCACCTCGGACTGCAGCCGCGGCCGGCTGTGCAGCGCCAGGTAAGCTCCCTGCAAACTAATATCGCGTACCGTCGCCTTTTCCTCGAATGGCCTGCCGTCTTCGGTCTGCCCGCTAACCGTGGCCGCAAAGCGCAACCGCCGCCGAATTCCCAGCCGCGTTTCCTTCATGTCCACGGCCACGCCGCGCTCGCTCAGGCTGATGGACATGCCTTCGGTGGCCGCCCATGTCGCCGGAAATTCCTGGCGCGCCGCGGAAAGAAAACCATCGACCACTTTGTCCGGCGAATCCGGATCGTGGTGAAACAAGATTAGATTCCGCACCTTGGCCTCGCGCGCGATCTTTACGCCCTCCAGCCAACTGGAATGCCCCCAACCTTTGCGGTCCGAAGCCAGCTGCTCCGGAGAATATTGCGCGTCGTAGATCAGCACGTCCGCGCCGTGCGCCAATTGACGCAGATTCTGGTCGCAAGTGTGCTCGCCGGGCTCATTGTCAGTAGCATAGACGATCGAGCCGCCGGTCGTATCGATCCGGTATCCCAGGCATCCCTGCGGATGATTCAAATAGCGCGCGGTAATGTGCGTTCCGTGGATCTCAAACGACTCCGCGTCGGCCACTTCGCGAAAATCGCGCGCCGCGGTCATCATCGTCACATCCACCGGGAAATAAGGGCTGGCGAGCTGCGCGGCGAAAACCTGCTCCAGGCTGTTCGGCCCCAAATACTTGGATTGAAAGCTATAGAAATGGAAGCGGTTTTGCGATTCGAAGAACGGATGGAAAAAGGGGATGCCCTGAATGTGGTCCCAATGGTAATGCGTCACCAGGATGTGCGCCTCGATCCCCATCCCGCGCCGCTTTTCGGTCAGATGGTTGCCCAGCATACGCAATCCCGTCCCGCAATCCAGGATGAAATTGGTGCCGTCCGGCGCGGTCAGTTCCAGGCAAGGCGTGTTCCCGCCATAGCGCCACGTGTCGCGCTCGAGCGTCGGCGTCGAACCGCGCACGCCCCAGAAAACAAGTTTGGCACCTTGGTGCGTCATCGCCGGGCGGCTTGCGACGCAGCGCGCCTGCGCCCCCTCTGAGAGTTGAGGTTCACGAAACTGTGCCATGGTAGGCGGGTGCGGCGAGGTAAGTCAATTGCGTTTCGGCCAACGCGTTCGTTCCCGGCGGTCGCAGCGATTGGCGCCGCCGGAGCCCAGCGATCCTCCGCTAATCCGCGCTGTAAGGCAGAGCAAATCGCGGTTAGAATCGAGCTGATGCACGACGAAGCCCGAAAAGTCGGCGGCCACCCGCACGACGGCCACAGCCACGGCCACGACCATGCTCAAGATCACGATCATGGCCACAGCCACGGCCTAGGCGGGCACTCGCACGTCACACTTCCCGCCGAGGGTATGACCCTAGCGCTGGGCGCCGCGGTCGTCGCTACGTTCGCGCTGGTTGGCGTCGAATTGCTGGCCGGTTACGCCGGGCATTCCATCGCCCTGGTCAGCGACGCCGTGCACAACCTCACCGACGTACCCACCTTGGTGCTTTCCTGGCTCGCGATGCGCTGGGCCGCGAAGCCCCCCACGCCGCAAAAAACGTACGGCTACCATCGCGCGGGCATCCTGGCGGCATTCGTTAATGCGATGCTGCTCACGCTGGTCTCGCTCGGCCTGATCTACGAATCCGTGTTGCGGTTGCGCTCCCCGGTGCAAGTGAAAACCGGCCTGATGCTGTGGGTCTCGGTATTCGCGCTGCTGATTAACGGGGGCATCACACTCGCTCTTTCCAGTGGCCGCCGCGACCTGAATTTGCGCAGCGTGTGGATTCACAATTTGGGTGACGCGCTATCAAACGTCGCAATCGTCGTCGGCGCTCTGGCTATCCGTTACACCGGCACCAGTTGGGCGGACCCGGTGATCGGTATCGCCATCGGTGCCATGGTGCTCTGGTCCGGCATAGGCATCTTGCGCGAAAGCACGCACATCTTGCTCGAGGGCCTGCCGCGAAGCATTGCCCTGGAAGAAGTTGCGCGCGCGTTGCTAAAAATCGAAGGCGTCCAGGAAGTCCATGACATTCACATATGGACGCTTGGCACCGACCTCAACGCGCTCTCCTGCCACATCTGCATCCCAGACATGCACATGGAAGAAAGCGAAAAGGTGCTGGCGAAAATCCACGAAGTGCTCGACCAAGATTTCCGGATCACTCACACCACCATCCAATTCGAGCGCGCCGGCCTCCCTGCCGATGCCGGCCTGTACATGCCAGAACCAATCCGCCGTTCCGAAGGTTAGTCGAACTCTAATTTATTGCCTAAGCAGAAGGGGGCTTGATTCGCAGCGGCTACAAAGGAAGCTGCATCGGGGTTCCGCGCTCCTGGTTCACGCGTTGGGTTGCATCTGCATCAAAAATTTCTGCTGATATGCTGAGGCGCCGTCCTTCCGGTGTGATGTAAATCACTTGGCCTTGCGTCATCGTGAAGGCTATTACGTCCAGCCGGCTGCCGTCGCGCAGAACCAGCGTCAACGTGCCCACGTCAGGCAGCGGTTCCTGTTGCTCGGCTTCCCGCTGTTCGGGGGCGCGCGGAGCGGCACTGGCTTCGGTCTGCCCGTCATCTCGATTGTCAGCGTGTTCGCCGTCGCGTCCGCCACTCCGGTCGTCGTTACGATCGCCGTTCGCAGCACTCGAAGCCCCAGTTTGTTGCTCATCGGCGAGTTGACCCTCTACTTCCGCCGAGTCCTGTGCCGCATCTTGCGGCGCACCCGCGGATTCATCCCCAGGCGCCGCATCGTAATATCCACCGACCCCGAGAATATAAACCACTCGAGGCGTCGAGACGGGCGGCGGGTTACGGCGGCGGTTCAACGGCGGGCCGACCGGCGCGAACACGCGGTTGCCGGCATTCTGAGGTCGCAGCGTGTAAGACATTCCGGCATGGCGGGAAGGCACGTCCGTGGGATGGGCACTTGCGCGCGCGCGAACTGCGGAGCTCGCAACGGACACGGCGCTGGAAGGGACAGATGCTGTACGAACTACGCTGGCAACGTGCGGTGCGCCAACACTCGAAACCGGGCCAACACGCATTCCGGAAGCAACGAATCCTCCGGACGCCCCGCGCTGCGCCGCAACCACCGCCGGCATGAAAAGCAGCACGCCTAGGAACCCGAACATCATCCGCGGTTTCATCATTCTCTCCGCCGCGCCCAGTTCATAAGACGCTGCAAAGCACGTGTCGGTTGCCGATACTTTACCACCATTCGCTGCGGCGGCCCACACCGTGAACTTTTCTAGCCTCGCCGGTGTCTAATGGGAATGGCTCGCCGTGAACGGCTGGAGCAACGCTTCTGGCCCTCGCTGGCCGCGCGGCGAAGGACGGCGAAGAGAAGATCCGAGCTTTTTTGCAGTATCGAGATCTCTGCATTTGCGGCTGCCCACTGTGGGCTGCTGTTCGCTTTCCCGGCTACGACCGCGCAATCGCTCAACCGAGGGAGGGTGGAGTTAACCTAGAGCCAGCACGTCCATCTTCTGCCGGGCGCTCTTCGCCAAGACGCATTGCGAGCCACGGCAGCGCGTGACGGGCGCTTCAAGTGGGGCAGTCAGTTGCCCCTGCACGGTTCCCGGGTCGAATCCGAGACGGAATCGGTGGCATCTCGGAAAGGGAGAGCTTAGCTTACTTGCGAGAGTCGGGCGGCCACGGCAGCCTGGGTCGGAAGTTCTCAGTCTGGCCAAGGGCTTCTCCCGGTAATCGAAGCAGCTTCGCCCAGTGCGGACCCGAAAATTCACCTTGGCTTTTCCCCACACCCCGGATGTGCTATAAACGTGCGTCCGAAGGACTACTAGAAATGGGACAGCCGGAAGCCGTCGTACCGAAGGCGCAAGGAGAGGAGCCGGAAATTACGCGTCGCAGGGAGCAGCCGGAGCCTTCACAGTATTGCCCGCGATGTTCGGCTCGGCTGGAGCAGCGCAGTTGCAAAATGATCTGCGCGTCTTGCGGATATTACATGTCCTGCTCGGATTTTTACTGAAGAGAAAGATCGCCGCCCCCGGGCAGTGACTTCTCGGCTCTACCGATTCCAAATAAGATTTCGAATTTTCCAGGAGGCGCGAACGTG
>Ga0070764_10000628_pt1 | contig 14132 bp, 14 predicted proteins | sample HubBroMetageWRM4_FD_67287 | JGI IMG/M metagenome (GOLD analysis project Ga0070764, IMG submission 67287) | Warmed soil microbial communities from the Hubbard Brook experimental Forest, New Hampshire - Hubbard Brook CCASE Soil Metagenome WRM 4 | ecosystem: Environmental > Terrestrial > Soil >... | reverse complement strand
TGAAGTGAAGTGAAACGAAATGACCACCAAGCCCCAACTAGACGATCGCGTCCGCCGCGTGCGCCTGCGGACTTCGGGCGCAACCGCGCAGCCTCTCGCCGATGGCGCGATCCTGGTACGCGCCGACGAAGCGTTGGGGCCTTATCCGAAAGTCCTCACCGATCGCTTAGTCCAATGGTCGAAAATCTCGCCGCACAAAATTTGTGTCGCAAAAAGGGAAGCGAACGGCGATTGGCGCAAACTCACCTACGGCCAAGTTCTCCAAGCCGTAAATGCCATCGGCCAGGCCCTCCTCGATCGCGGACTCTCCGAAGACCGCCCTGTCGCCATCCTCTCCGAAAACGATCTCGAACATTTCCTACTGATGCTAGCGGGCCAGCACGTAGGAATTCCCACAGCCCACATTTCCCCTGTCTACTCCCTGGTCTCGCGCGATTTCGGCAAACTCCGCCACACCCTCGGGCTCCTCACGCCCGGCCTAGTCTTTGTCTCGCACGGCGAACGCTACGCCCACGCCCTCGAAAAGGTAGTCGCGCACAATACAGAAATCGTAGTCACCGCTGCGCCACCGCCAGGCCGCAAGACAACTCCGTTCGCCGCACTGGCGGCCACGACTCCAACGCCCGCTGTCGAAGCCGCGCACCAAAAAATCCAGCCAGACGCCGCAGTAAAAATCCTCTTCACCTCGGGCTCCACCGGCATGCCCAAAGGCGTCATCAACACCCACCGCATGCTCTGCTGCAACCAGCAAATGATCGCCCAAGTTTTCTGCTTCCTCCAGGACGAGCCTCCTGTCCTCCTCGACTGGCTCCCCTGGAATCACACCTTCGGCGGAAATCACAATACCGGCATCGCTCTCTACAACGGCGGCAGCTTCTATATAGATGATGGCAAGCCCGGCCCCGCGCTCATCGCGGAAACCATTCGCAACCTGCGCGAAATCTCCCCCACGGTATATTTCAACGTCCCCAAAGGTTACGAAGATCTGCTCCCCGCCCTGCGCTCCGATGAACAATTGCGCGAAAACTTCTTCCGCCACCTGCGCCTTCTCTTCTACGCCGGCGCCGGCCTCTCGCAACCAGTCTGGGATGCCTATCGCGAACTCGCCCTGCAAACCTGCGGCGAGCGGATCATCATGGTCACCGGCCTGGGCTCCACGGAAACCGCTCCCATGGCCATTCAAACCACGTGGGAAACGGATCAAGCCGGAGTCATCGGTATTCCGATTCCAGGCGTCGAAGCCAAACTCGTCCCCCGGGGCGCAAAACTGGAAGCACGCGTCCGCGGTCCTAACATCACGCCAGGCTATTGGCGCCAACCAGAACTAACCGCGCAAGCTTTCGACGAAGAAGGTTTCTACAATTTCGGCGATGCACTAAAGTTTGTCGATCCCGCCGACGTCAACAAAGGTTTCCTCTTCGACGGCCGCTTCTCCGAGGATTTCAAACTCGCCAGCGGCACATGGGCCAGCGTCGGCCCGCTTCGGTCCCGCATCCTCAGCCACTTCGCTCCATTTGTGCGCGACGTCGTCATCACCGGCCACGACCGCGACGACATCGGCATGTTAATTTTCGCCGATGCCGACGCCTGCCGCGCTCTCTGCCCGCAACTTCAGCGCGGCGCATCAGCGGCCGATATTTTTTCGCATCCGCAAATCCGCGCCCACTTTCAAGCGCTACTCGAATCGTGCGCCGCAAATTCCACCGGCAGCTCCACTCGCGTTACCCGCGCGATCATCGCAGAAGAACCGCCATCGCTAGACGCTGGAGAAATCACAGACAAAGGCTCGCTGAACCAGCGCGCCGTCCTGGATCGCCGCGCGACAATCGTAGAAGAACTCTACGCGCCGCAATCATCCTGGCGCATTTTGCGCGTCCGAAACACTAAGGAGAAGTAAGTCATGGCCACTACCGACAACAATACCGGCGGATATTTCATCGCCCACGACGACATCTTTCTCCTCGACGGCATCCGCACCCCCTTCATCGACTACAACTCCGCGCTAGGCCTGGTCTCCCCCACCGATCTCGGCATCAAATCCGCCCGAGCCCTCTTCGAACGCACAAAGATTCCCGCCGCAGACGTCGGCTCCGTAATCGCCGGCAGCGTGGCCCAAGCCAGCTTCGACGCTTACATGCTTCCCCGCCACATCGGCCTCTACTCCGGCGTTCCGCTCGACCGCCCCGCATTACTCGTGCAACGCGTCTGCGGTACCGGCATGGAAGCCATCAGCCAGGCCGCCGACGCCATCGCTCTGAAAAAAATCCAACTCGGTCTCTGTGTCGGCGCCGAATCCATGAGCCGCAATCCAATCGCGGCCTACACTCACCGCGGCGGTTTTCGCATCGGCCAGGTCGAGTTCAAGGATTTCCTTTGGGAAGCGCTGCTAGATCCCGCGCCAGGAATCACCATGGGCCAAACCGCGGAAAACACAGCCCGCAAATACAAAATCACGCGCGAAGAAGTGGACCACTTCGCCGCATTAAGTTTCACCCGCGCCCTCGCCGCACAGAAAAGTTGTTTCCTCTCCGGCGAAATCGCGCCGCTCATCACCGAAACATTCGAACTCGAAGGTTACAACTCCCGCGGCATCCGCCTCCCCAGCAAAATCGAAAGCCTCGCCACCGACACGCACATTCGCCCGTCCTCCTACGAAGTGCTCTCCAAAATTCGCCCCGCCTTCGACGGTGTGCAAACCGGCGGCAACAGTTCCGCCATCGTGGACGGCGCCGCCGCAGCGTTAGTCGGCTCCGGCGCCTACGCAAAATCGCGCAACATCCAACCGCTGGCGCGCGTCGCCGCCGTCGCCACCGTAGGCGTGCCCCCGGAGATCATGAGCATCGCGCCCGCTCCCGCCATCCGCAAGCTCCTCGGCGGCGCCGGCCTGCAACTCGACGCCATCGACCGCTTCGAAATCAACGAAGCCTTCGGCGCGCAAATTATCGGCGTCGAACGAGAGCTAGGCCTCGACCGCAACAAACTCAACGTTAACGGCGGCGCCATCGCCATCGGCCATCCTCTCGCCGCCACCGGCATACGCCTGGCCGTGACAGTCGCGCGCGAACTCCGCCGCTCCAATCTGCGCTACGGCATAGCGTCAGCCTGCATCGGCGGAGGGCAGGGCATCGCGGTCCTGCTCGAAAACCCGCGCTAAAAACAAGCGCCGAAAGTCGCCCGGCAAAGCACACCCTCGCGACCGCAAGCGAGCAAAACCCACGCCCGCTTGCAAATTCATCTTTCTGATGTGTTCCATTCACGCGCGCTCAACGGCCTCCGCAGTATGAATCTGATGTAAAATACGGTAATAGCAACCAGCAAAGTCAGCAGGAGGCAAATCACTCTCATGAGCGATGCCGCACTAAAATCTTATTTATTCGTTAGCGATTTCGATCAGACTTTAACCTTCAACGATTCCGGCTACGTCTTAAGCGAAATCGTAGGAATCCCAACCGCCGAATTCGAACGCAAAGCCGAAGGCATGGCCAAACTGAATCTAGTCCAGCAGGGCGCCGAACTAGCCTATCTCCTGCTCCACGATCCGGAATTCCGCTCGCGCGTTCGCAAAGAGCACCTAATCCAGGTCGGCAAAGAAATCCGCCTCAAAGCCAATATCGGCCTGCTTAACGAAATTCTCAACCACGGCATCCAAGGCTATCACTTTGATTTTTACGTTCTCTCCGCCGCGCCCGTCGAAGTAATCCAATCCGCACTCGAAGGAATTCTGCCGTCCGATCGCATTCACGGCACGGAATTCAAATACAAAAGCAGTGGAGAAATTGACACCATCGTCCGCGCCACCGCCGGCTACGGAAAAGTCGCCTTCCTCGACGAGCTCCAAGCCAAAATGAAAATCGGCCCCGACCACGTCATCTACGCCGGCGACGGCAGCTCCGACATTCACGTCATGCTGCACATCAACGCACGCGACGGCTTCACCATCGCAGTCTCGGAAACCAAACACGTCTCGCACATCGCCCAGCGCACCATTCTCAGCACCAGCGCTCTGGGCGTCCTTGTCCCCATCCTGGAAAAAATTGTCGGCAAAGGCCGCGCGCAAATCCGCACCTTTCTTGAATCCTACGGCTTTCTCATTCAGGAATGGGATAAAGTTCGCACCGACTGGCTCACGCTCCGCCCCGCCACAGAAGAAGCCGTCGAAATTCGCTCAGGAGATGGTTCAACAATATGATCAGCTCAATCGGCTGGCTCGCCACTGCCCTCGTCACCGCATCCTATTTCTTCGGCAATCACAAGACGCTCCGCCTCATGCAAGCCCTAGGCGCGGTCGTCTGGCTAACCTACGGCATCCTGATCAACTCCAAACCAGTAATGGTCGCCAACATCATCGTCGCCGTAGTAGCCCTCTACTCCACAATCCTTCCGAGCCGTGTCCCCCCGCCAGCACCAGTCGCCCCGCCAGCGCCAGAAACCGGCGACTAGGCTTGTGCCCCTGCGACGCACAGACCGCGTGCAATCGGCATTGCCCTTGCATTTGTAGCGGCGGTCTTCAGACCGCCATCGGTGCCGCACCAATGCGCAGCGCTAAAGTGCAAACCACCCCGCAGCTATCAACCACAACGACGTGACCCCCACCAAAATCCACAGAATCACGCCCTGCAGCATCGGACGCACCCCCACCTGCCGGACCGTAGCCCGCGAAATCCCCGTCCCAATCAAATACAAAGTCGCCGTCAATCCCAATCTCCCCATCACACTCAACACATGCCAAGCGCCCGCAGCAGCTGGCACATACGTATTCGCCACCGCAGCCAAACAAAACAACCCAATAAACCAAGGCCACTGTATCGTCCGGCTATCCGACCTCTTCATCACCGCGGCCCCCACCGAAACCGGCACAATCCACAAAGCTCGCGTTAGTTTCACCGTCGTCCCCACCACCAACGCCACCGCTCCATAATGCGCCGTCGCCCCCACCACCGAACTGGTATCATGTATCGCCAGCGCAGCCCAAAGCCCAAATTGTTGCTGCGACAAATGCAGCAACCAACCCAGCGGCGGAAAAATCAACAGCGCAATCGCATTCAAAATAAAAACCGTCCCCAGCGAAACCGCCGTTTCCTCCTGATCTGCATGAATGATCGGCGCCACCGCCGCAATCGCGCTCCCGCCACAAATCGCCGTCCCCACGGTGATCAATATCGAAGCCGTCTTGTTCACCCCCAGCACCCGCCCCGCCAGCAATCCCGCCGTCAACGCGAACGCAATACTGGCGGCCGTGTAAACGAACCCGCTCCGCCCGGCGCGCAACACTTCGTGCAGATTCATCCCGAATCCCAGCCCCACCACCGACGCCTGCAGCAAATATTTCGTCGCCGTGCGCGCTTCCGTCTGCCAGGGATGCGTCAAGCTCAGCCCAAAAATCAGCCCGAGCCCCAGCGCCACCGCCGGAGACACCAACCCGCTCGCGCACAACGCAAACCCCAGCACAAATAAAATTCTCACAACCACACGAATCTCCCAGCGCCGCCTCTCGACGTTGCAAAACAGAACTCCACCGACGGCCCAGTTTTATACCATTAATAACAGTCGCTCTGCTCGGCCACAAAACCGCGCGGTCTTTTTCGTCAACAGCAAACTACGCTTCCGTAACTGTGCCCATACTTACAGAACGCGGTTCTCAGCCCGCACCTCACACCGCCCTCAACATGCGAAAATATTTAGAAAAACAACCCCTCCTACCCCTGACATCTTCGCCCCTCTCTCCAATTTAATGTGGACATCCGCACCCCTTCTCGGTCAAATTATGGGGGTAGCTCTGACGCGCTTTTGTCATCTGGGGGAAATACGCTATGCGATACTCCGCTTTCCTATTTGGATTGGTCCTTCTTCTATCCATAAGCTCCGCGGCTCAAACCACCGCCTACAACTCGGTTTTGTTGCCATCTTCCTATTATGCTGTGCCGGCCGCCGCTGATGCGCCCATAAGCTCTCCCTCCATATCTCTCACGCCGTTTTCTGTTATTCCCACTCCGGCGACTGCGCCTCCCCTCGCCCTGGCCTCCTCCACGCCTCTTTCATTATCGTTGGCGCCCGCAGCGCCCCCGTCCCCGCAAGACGTCACCAGCGTGTTCCAGAGTTACGCCTGGCAAGTCTACGGCGGTTACACCTACACGCGATTTTTTGAATTGCCGGGCATCACTCAGAATATGAATGGCTTCAACTTCAATGTCGTGTATTACTGGAAGGATTGGCTTGGCGTCGATGGCGAGTTCGCAGCGACCCACGCAACTCAAGAAAACGTGAGCTCCTGGCTCTTGTTCGGCGGCGGCGGTCCGCGCTTCCGCTGGTCCGCGAAAAAGGGGATCGAAGTTTGGGCCCATGCTCTGGCCGGCTATTCGCATTTCACGCCGCAGACGCCTGCCGGTGTCCAGCACGCCTTTGCCTACGAACTAGGTGCCGGCGTTGACTTGCCCTTCAAGGAACGCTGGGCGCTTCGTTTGGGCGGAGACGCCTTGTGCACCACCTATTTCAACACGCATCAATTCAGCCCCAAGGCGTCCGCGGGCCTCGTCTTCCGCTTTTAGCGTCGTTGAATTCGTTACGTCTCCCCGGCTACCTCAGCTTTGTGGGGCGGGGCTTTGGCCGCGCCATTCGAACAGGGCGAAGCACAGGGTCTTAGCCCCTGAAGCTCCATCGCGCGTCGCCGCTGCCACCCTCACTGACTCCCCGCCCGACTCCCACTACCGTCTCCTGCCACTTTTCCGCCCCACCCATCATCCAATCGCCCATGAACCTATTCGATGAACTGCAGATTCGCGACGTCCTCCTCCGCAACCGCATCGTCGTCTCTCCCATGTGCCAGTATTCCAGCACAGACGGCTTCGCCAACGACTGGCACCTCGTCCATCTCGGCAGCCGCGCCGTCGGTGGCGCCTCCCTCGTCTTCACCGAAGCCTGCGCCGTATCCGCCGAAGGCCGCATCAGCCCGCAAGATCTCGGCATATGGAAGGACGATCACATCTCCTTCCTCTCGCGCATCACCCAATTTCTCCTCGCGCAGGGAACCGTACCCGGCATTCAACTCGCCCACGCCGGACGTAAGGCCAGCACTCCCCGCCCGTGGGAGCGGGGCGGCTTCGTCCCTGAATCCCAAGGCGGCTGGAAACCCGTCGCCCCCAGCGCCATCCCTTTTTCCGATACCTACGCGCAACCCGCCGCGCTCGATGCCACCGGAATTCAAAAAGTTATCAAAGATTTCGCTGCTGCTGCAACGCGCGCCCTGCAAGCCGGCTTCAAAATAATCGAGATCCATTCCGCGCACGGCTACCTGCTCCACGAATTTCTCTCGCCGCTCGCGAACCAACGCACCGATTCCTACGGCGGCTCTATCGAGAATCGCACGCGCCTCCTTCGCGAAGTCGTCACCGCCGTGCGCCGCGTCTGGCCCGCCGGCTATCCTCTATTCGTCCGCATCTCCGCCACCGATTGGGTCCCCGGCAGCTGGGACCTCGAACAATCCGTCGCGCTCGCCGAATCACTCGTCCCGCTCGGCGTCGATCTCATCGATTGCTCCTCCGGTGGCATGGTTCCCAACGCTCAAATTCCCGTCGCTCCCGGCTACCAGGTCCATTTCGCCGACGAAATCCGCGAGCGCACCGGCATCCTCACCGGCGCCGTAGGCATGATCACCAATGCTGGCCAAGCCGACACCATCCTCGATCAATCCAAAGCCGACATCGTAATCCTCGCCCGCGAATTCCTCCGCCAACCCTACTGGCCCCTAGCAGTAGCGCGCGACCTGGGCTTCCCAGTAACCTGGCCAGTCCAATACCTCCGCGCCGCCCCAGACAACACCCCGCCGCGCGAACCCATAAAACTCCCAGCAAATGCATCCACCCAAGCCGAGCACGACGAAACCCAAGAATAACGTCGTAGCGCCGCCGTTTCGCCGGCTCTTCGCAGTTGACCTTGCAGAGCACTCCCTGGGAACCCCCATCTCCCGATTGGCGTTTCTCACTTCACCCAACCTGGATTGCGCGCTTGCCGTCACAGTCCCCTAAAGCGCTCCGTCATCCTGAACCTGCGACAGCGGGTGAAGGATCTCTCCCGCTGTCTCTCTGTCCTCCGTTTTCCTCCGTATTCGCTGTGTTAAATCTTTTGCCCTTCTCGTCACCCTCTGTTTCTTTGCGGTAACTCCCGCCGTCCCACACTTCTCCCAATCGGAAACACGCCCCGCAAACTGGCTACCGCCCACGCACCAATCCATCTACCATATTCCCGTGACGACGAACGCTCACCTCCACCGTCGCATCGCCGCCGCCACCGGCATCGTCATGGCCAGTGTTCTGCTCAGCCGCATCCTCGGCTTCTTCCGCGATTGGACCGTCGCCCACCAAGTCGGCGCCAACGCCGCCACCAGCGCCTACTACACCGCCTTCACCCTCCCCGATTTCCTCAACTATCTAATCGCCGGAGGCTCGCTCAGCATCACCTTCATCCCAGTCTTCGCAAAATACGTCGCCGAACAACGCGAAGACGAAGGCTGGCGCGTTTTCTCCACAGTCGTCACCGTGATGGGCTTCGTTCTGGTCTCTCTGGTCGTGCTCGGCGAAATTTACGCCGCGCATCTGGTGAAATACATCGCCCCAGGCTTCGCCCCCGCCGAATTCCAGCAAACAGTCTTCCTCACGCGCCTGATGCTCCCCGCGCAGATCTGCTTCTACGAAGGCAGCATCCTCAGCGCCGTGCAGTACGCCAAAAATCGCTTCATCATCCCATCACTCGCACCCATCATCTACAACGTCGGCATCATTCTCGGCGGTGTCCTCCTCTCCTCGCGCATCGGCATCAACGGTTTCGCGGTAGGCGTCCTCGGCGGAGCCATCTGCGGAAATTTCCTGCTGCAAATTTACGGCGCTTGGCGCGCTGGCGCGATTTTCAGACCCAATTTCAACATCCGCCATCCCGGCTTCTGGATGTTCCTGAAACTTTCCGTCCCCATCATGCTCGCGCTCTCACTTTCCTTCGTCGATGATTGGATCATCCGTTGGTTCGGCTCCTACCTCCAACCCGCCTCCATCACCTGGCTCAACAACGGCAAAACTCTAATGCGCGTTCCGCTCGGCCTCGTCGGCCAAGCCATCGGCGTCGCGTCCTTTCCCATCCTCGCGCAACTCTACTCAGAAAAAAAATTCGACGACCTGAATCAAATCCTAAACTCCACCTTCCGCGCCCTGATTTTCCTCCTCCTGCCGATCTCCGCGCTCACCATCGCGCAGAGTCTCCCGCTCGTTTATCTGGTCTTCTCGCACACCCGTCTCCACGGCCCCGATCTAGCCGCCACCGCTTCCACACTCGCATTTTTCTCAATCGGAATGTTCGCCTGGGGCGCGCAAAATATCCTAGCCCGCGGCTTCTACGCCACGCGCGACACCATCACGCCGGCAGTAGTAGGCACGGTAACTACCCTCCTCAGCCTCCCAGTCTATTGGCTTCTGGTCCGCCGTCTCGACTACGTCGGTCTAGCCCTTGCCAGCACCATCGGCATCGTCGCCTACACCATCCTCCTCTTCGTTCTGCTAGCCCGCCGCACCAAAAATCCAGAAGAGGGGAGTCTCGTAGTCTTCTTCTTGAAAGTGGCAGTCGCATCCTGCGCAGCGGGCTACGCCTGTTACCGTCTCACAGGCTGGCTGGAGGATTACATCCACTGGCAACAGATAATCGGCGCCCTAATCCTGCTGACGCTGGTAACGTCGATGGGAATCGTAGCCTACCTAGCCCTACTAAAAATCTTCCGCGTCCCAGAAGTAACCCAATACCTCCGCCGCGCCTTCTCCTTCGCCAATCGCTCCTGACAAAACGCCGCCACCGGTGCTCACTGCACTCGCTCCATCACGGGCCTCACCGCCACCTCACTATCCTTAATCACCTCCAGCTCAGGCGACCAATCCCGTTTCCCGCTAGCCCGCAATTCAATCCGGTGCGCCCCGCTAGCCAAATGCATCGTCGCCGGCGTCTGCCCCACAAAATGTCCATTCACATAAACCTCCGCACCTGCCGGATCAGACAAAATCGCCACGCTCCCCACGCGCCTTCTCCCCCGTCGTTGCTCGAAGCAGCCGCTGCCACCGCTTGCGCATGCATCGGCCCTGCCCGCTCATCCCCAGCCCGTGCCAGCGATTTCCGCTCCCCCAACCAGCTTCATGTCAAAATGATCCGACTTCAGCACAAAATAATTTCCGTGTCGCTTTCCATTCACCGAAAGCCACTCAAACGGTGCATCCGTAATCGTAATCTGCTGCGCGGCGTACCCTTCCTTATACACGCGCAAAGTCATCGCAGGTTCCAGCCGCGCCCCAAAAACCGTATGTGTCTTATGGAAGTAACCGCCAGGATAGTCCGTATGAAAAGGAGTGGTCCCGACCAACGCCCCATCAAACTCCACGTTCGCCCCAACAGGCGCGCTGGTAACGTTAAGAGATTCCGCGCGACTCAGCGGCGTCAGCACAAATGCAGCCACTATCCCCGCCAAAGCAGGGAAGAAGAACCGCCCCAATTTCCGCTGGGAGACCCCCAAGGTGAGGAATCCACCATGTCACCCAGCGATACGCACGTCAATCCGCACAGCTACGGACGACCCAAAACAGCGATACCCACACATCAATCGCACGCGCACCGCGACGGAAGTGCCATGAAGTCAAAAACTTACATCATTACAAAAACGAAACCGTTCTTCGAACGAACGCATCTTTCAATAGAGGGCGCTGCGAACGTTTTCACAGTGACGCACTCGCCCGCGGGAGGCTCGAGGCTATCAGCCCGAACTCTGGCGGCAAATTGCACTCTTGCATGGAGGAGAAACAGAAATGGACCTTCGTACGAAAACCTGCCTTGCGGCAGTTGCGGTTTTAATTCTCTCGCTGCCGATGTGGGCGCGCACCGATTCCGCTCAACTCGTCATCGATCATCCCGTAACCATCGGCACTCAGCAGTTGGAACCCGGCACATACGATCTCAAAGCGAACGATGCTCAGAATCAAATCAACGTCGTCCGCGCCGACAATGGCAAGACCATCGCATCCGTTCCGTGTGAATGGGTTCAACTTGCACAAAAGCCTCGCCAAACAGAAGTCCTCTTCAACGCGGACCGCGTCGTAGAGATCGACTTCGCTGGCCAGACCAAAGGCGTCGCGTTTCACTAATCCGCGGAAATCTGCAAAATGGCCGGAGGCGGACCGCACATCCGCCTCTTTCTATTTCTTCGCGGTCCTAGCGCAGATATCGCCCCATCCAGTCCAGAAATGTGGCATACCACAACTCGCTATTCTGCGGCTTCAAAACCCAGTGCCCCTCGTCCGGGAAAATCACCAACTTTGAAGGCACTCCCTGCACCTGCAAAGCCGTGAAAAATTCCAGATCCTGATTGTAAGGCACGCGAAAATCCAGCTCGCCCCCCACCACTAAAGTCGGCGTCTTATATTTCCCCAACCCCGCCGCATACTCACTCGGCGACCACTTCCGATAAATCTCCGGCTTAGCCCAAGGCGCCCCGCCAAATTCCCACACCGGAAACCACAATTCCTCGGTCGCCCCGTACTCACTCACCAAATCGTAAGGTCCAGCATGGCTGATCAAGCATTTGAAGCGGTCCGTGTGCGTCGCGATCCAATCAATCATGTATCCGCCGTAAGATCCCCCCGCCGCGCCCACACGCGACCCATCAATAAAAGGATACTTCGCGATCGCCGCGTCCAGCCCCTTCATCAAATCTTCGTAAACCCGCCCGCCCCAGTCCTGGCTGATCTCCGCCGTAAATTTCTGCCCGTATCCAGTTGACCCGCGCGGATTGACCATCACCACTACATATCCCGCCGCGGCCATCACCTGCTGATTCCAGCGATAACCCCAAGCGTCCGTCCAAGCCCCCTGCGGCCCACCATGAATTAAAAATAGCGTCGGATATTTTTTCGCCGCATCAAAATGCGGCGGCCGTATCAACAATCCCTCCACCTGCGTCTTCTCCGCGCCCTCGAACCAGAACGGTTCCGCCGCCGGCAACGCAATGGCCGCCAGCAGCGCCTCATTCTGATGCGTCACCTGCCGCAAATGTGCGCCACCATCCGCATCCGCCGTGAAAATCTCCGCAGGCATCGTCAGACTCGTCCGCGCCAGCGCCAAAGTCCGCCCGTCGCGGCTCAAATCGAAATCTGCGTTGAATCCATCCACGACCATCCGAGGCACGCCACCGCCCGCCGCAGCAATCGCATACACCGGCATCTCCGCCCTATCCTCAGCCGAAAAATAAATCCGCGCGCTGTCCGGTGCCCACGCATACGATTCCACGCTGCGATCGAAATCCTCCGTCCGGTTAACAATCTTCCCGCTCGACCGCTCGTACAGCATCAATCGCCAGCGATCCGCCTCATATCCACCAAGAAATTGCGCGCGATAAGCAATCCATTTTCCGTCCGGCGAATAAGCCGGCCCCCAATCGTTCCCTGGATTTGTTGTAATTCGCTGGGGCTCGCTCCCTCCCGCCACTGCCACGATAAAAAGATCCCCGTTCGTGCTCAGCGCCTCGTCCTTGTCCGTATTCGCCGTGAAACACAACTCGCGACCGTCCGGCGAAAACGCAATCGCCTCCGGCGCTCCCTCGTTAAAAGGCGGCACATCGTAATTCGCGCCAGCAGTCAAATCCCGCGGCGCGCTCGCGCCATCCACCGCCGCCACAAATAAATGTCCGCGCTTCTCGTCCCACCATTCCGTCCAATGCCGATACAAAAGTCTTTCGTAAATCCGCGCCTTCACTTTACTTTTCTCTTTCGCAGCGTCCCGCGCCGCGTTGCAGCCATCGTCCTGACAGTCCGGATACACCGAAGAAACAAACGCCACAGTCTTCCCATCTGGCGACCACAATTCGTTGTCCGCACCCGTCGAAATCGAAGTCAGCCTAGTCGCCTCTCCGCCCTCGAGCGCGATCCAATAAATTTGCGGCGTCCCCGCACGCGCAGAAAGAAACGCGAGCTTCTTCCCATCCGGCGACCATCGCGGCCGCGTATCACTCCCCCCACGCGTCAATTGCCGCGCCTCGCCACCGCCCGCAGCCGCCACCACCCAAATATCGCGCACCGAATGATTCGCCTCCCGATCCGGCGTCGCCGCGCTATAAGCAATCCACTTCCCATCCGGCGAAGTCTGCGGCTCGCTAACCCGATGCAGCGAAATCAGATCCTTAAAAGTGATTGCGCGCTTCTCCGTCGCCTGCCCAGCCGCCGTAATCGCAACCGCCGCGACAGTAGCCGCTAGCACCGCTACCGCCTCGCCAATCACTCGCGCGCCCCGCCTCATCGTCCCTCCCCGCCGCCACATACCTTAAATCCTCGAACGCACCTTGCAAGTAAGAAACGCCTGCCCGGCCCCAGCCAAAATCAACAACACACTAAACCCTCGCGGAAAAGTAACAATCCTCCGCGTCTCGATAATTGCCTTGCCCTCTCCCACCTGTATCTCCTGCTTCTTCGCCGGCATCGCCACTTGCGGATGGAGCAATGCCGCAATCCCCGCCACCGCCAGCAAAATCCCCACAATCGCAATCGGATGAAATTTCATCTCAGCAACTCCACGCGCTCAATTCGCTGCGCCCGATGTGCCAGACCCGCCCTGCACCTGTGCACGTGTAATCTCCCCCAAGTAATCCGGCCGCCCCTCATCCCTCACAATATGCGGATAGCGCAACCCTCCGTGATAATCCACCGAAAAAGTCCGGAACTGCGCCCCATTCGCCACAATCAATTGCATCGGCTCCGTCGCCGTTTTCGCCGCATCAATCGCTCCCCGCATAGCGTCCGACGAATACTGCGCCCCATTCACCGCCACAATTTTCATCCCCGGACCAATACCCGCATTGTAGGCCGGCCCGCCGTGAATCACGTCGCCCACCATCCCCTCGTCCGAAGCCGAGAATCCCACAGTCAAAGAAAAATCCGCCCGCCGCGCCAGCACCTCTTGAATCCCCACCACTTCGTTCGGCTGCTCGTTGTACACCAGCTTCCACCCGCTTTTTTCCACCGCCTCGTTCGGAGTTTTCGTCGCCACGCCGTCCAATCGCGCCCGCAAAAATGTCGTCCAATCATACGGCGCCACGCTGTTCAACGTCGCCACCACATCTTCAA
>Ga0070764_10000627_pt1 | contig 14134 bp, 13 predicted proteins | sample HubBroMetageWRM4_FD_67287 | JGI IMG/M metagenome (GOLD analysis project Ga0070764, IMG submission 67287) | Warmed soil microbial communities from the Hubbard Brook experimental Forest, New Hampshire - Hubbard Brook CCASE Soil Metagenome WRM 4 | ecosystem: Environmental > Terrestrial > Soil >... | reverse complement strand
CTCCAACTGGATTCGCCGGACTTGGCAATGCACCACCACGGCTCGACGGATGGCCCGATCGAACTATCGGACTACATTCCCCTGTCCATCGAGGCCCTCAATGAGGCGACCCGGGGCCTGCCCCCAGAAAAAATGCGCTTGCACCTGTGTTGGGGTAACTACGCTGGGCCTCATCATTACGACGTAGCGCTGAGCGAAATTATCGAGCCCATCATCAAGACGACGACCGCTTCATTCATATCCTTTGTGGCCGCAAATCCACGGCACGAGCACGAGTATGAGGTTTGGAACGACGTACAGCTGCCCGACGACAAGGTCATAATGCCGGGTGTTATCGATACGATTACCAACACCGTCGAGCACCCGATGCTCGTGGCCCAACGACTTGAACGGTTCGCCAACATTGTCGGAAAGGAAAATGTCATTGCCGGAACTGACTGTGGTTTTAGTACGTTCGTCGGCTTTCAAAGCATGGATGCAAAGGTCACGTGGCTCAAGCTTGAAGCGTTGACGCAGGGTGCCCGTGTCGCCTCGGAACGCTTGTGGTAAGCAGCAGTGACCGTCGGTTATTTCGAGATATTGCGAGCAGATGTAGTAAGCAATGAGACGATTTTCTTGATGGCGATACGTGTCGGAAAAGCGAATTCGTAGCGGTCCGAACCACCTCAGAGGCACTTGCGGATCTCCAGCATGCACAGAACGTTGACGAAGCCGAAGGCCCGCAAGTCTAAGGCAAGTGTTTCAGGAACAACAAAGCGGCGGATCCATCGCTCGGTCATTCCGCCCGATCAAGTTGATTCGCCGCAGCGCAGGCGAGACATCCTGCGCGCCGCCGCCGAATTATTCTCCGTTCATGGCTACAATAGTGTGTCGCTTCGAGATATCGCGCGTCGCGCAAAGGTGCCCGCGACCCTATGCAGTTACTATTTCGGGCCAAAAGCCGAGCTTTTCGCGAGCGTTTTTCTGCACAACCCCGCCGGAATAGAGGAACGAAGAACAGCGCTCGAATCCTTCGGCAATGACGGCACCCTTGAAGATCTTATCCGGTTGTGGATCGAGCCGGTGGGCGACATGCGCTCGAATCCCGAGCAGGCTCCCTTCGCAATTTTGACTGCACGCGCCGCATGGGACTCATCTGAAGAAGCGAAAGCGGCGGTGAAGCGGTTTTTTGACCCGATCGCATTTGCCGTTCTTCGCAGTTTGACAAGACTTCTCCCCGACCGCGATCCGGCAGATTTAGCCTGGGGCTACGAGTGGGCGCTGGGCGCGTTTTTGATGCACCTGGGCAATGATCGAATAGAAAGCGTTTCGCGAGGCCGCGCAGTTGTCGGCGACGTCGGTAGTCAAACCGAGGCCCTCATCCGGTTCGTCTGTGCCGGCCTGCGTTCGGTTGCGTCGAAAAAGCTTTCGCAAAAAGGCATGAATTGAAGGAATGGTCTGAGAGACATTACCGCCGGGAGAATCGGCAGATCGTGCGCCACGACCACGTCGCAGGGATAACGCAGAGCGCTCGGAAGTACGATTTGGCGGGCGAATTCGTGGGGACTGATCAGATTTAGCCAGATGAAGGATTTCAGCCGCCGCGCCAGCGCGCCGTTCAGGGACACGTGCCGCCGCAAGGACTGATAGGCGGAAAGGATCGCCGTTTCCCTGTTGCGCAATGAAACCGAGTGGCGCGCTTGCGCCCTAACAACGCGTGGATGATCGCGCGCGGCGCCGGGCATCGCTAGGATTGTCACCTCCCAACCGTCCGCCACCAGCGCGTCCGATTCGAGCAGAATGCGCCGATCGATCATCTGATCGGTCGTCATCATCAGAATTTTCTGCATTAGGCCTCAGCGCACTTGGTAGTCGATCAGCACGCCTCCTCCCCGCCATGATTGACCATTGCGCAATCGGTCACAACCGACTTACCGGGGTCAAGCGGGATTGATCGTCAACGGCAATGCACCTTGAAAAATTCGTTCAAACGGTACGGGGCCGCCTTCGTATTTGAGCAGGGTCGAACGCTAGCGCGGCGCCAGCAACGCGCGCGCCACCGCATCCTGCCAGCCGAGGTAGCGCTTCTCTCGCTCCGCTTCCGGCATTGAGGGCTGGAAGCTCCGTTCGAGCCGCCAGGTCCGTGAAAAGCCTTCGGGCCCCGGATAGAGGCCGGCCTGCCATCCTGCGAGCAGCGCGGCGCCAAGCGCAGTCGTTTCGCGCACCGTCGGCCGATCGACCTGCACGCCGAGAACATCGGCAAGAAACTGCATGCTCCAGTCGCTCGCCGACAATCCACCGTCGACCCGTATAACGTGCTTGGCGGTCTTGCCACCGCCGCCGGCCGCGTCAGCATACATCGCGCCCAACAGGTCGCGGGTTTGATACCCGACGCTTTCGAGGACGGCGCGTGCCAGCTCCTTGCGCGTGGTCCCGAGTGTCACGCCGGTGATGGTGCCGCGCGCGCTGCTATTCCAGTACGGCGCGCCGAGCCCCGCAAAGGCCGGCACGAAATAAACCGGCTGCTCCAGATCGGCCTCGGCGGCGAGCTCGCCAGCCTCCGCTGACGACGTGATAATGCCGAGCGCATCACGCAGCCACTTCACCGCCGCGCCGACGACGAAGATCGAACCTTCGAGCGCATAATGACGCGTATCACCCCACTGATAGGCGATCGTCGTCACCAGCCGGTGCCGCGAACGTACCAGCGATGCACCGGTGTTGAGCAATACAAAGCCGCCGGTGCCATAGGTCGCCTTCACCATGCCTGGCTCGAGACACGCCTGCCCGATCAGCGCCGCCTGCTGATCCCCGGCGACCGCAAGAATCGGGATACCGCGGCCCAGATGTTCGGGCGCGGTAACGCCGAGTTCGCCGGCGGTGTCACGAACCTGCGGCAGGAGTGACGCCGGCACCGCGAACAGCCGCAGCAAATCTTCGTCCCATTCGCCGGAGCGGATGTTGAACAAAAGCGTCCGCGACGCGTTGGTTGCGTCGGTCGCGTGGACGGCGCCGTTCGTCAGCCGCCATAGCAGATAGGTGTCGACGGTGCCGAAGGCGAGCTCGCCGCGCTCGGCGCGCGCCCGCGCGCCGGGGATGTTTTCGAGCATCCAGCGAATCTTGGTCGCCGAGAAATATGAATCCAGCAGCAGCCCGGTGCGCTCGCTTACGACATCGCCGTAGCCGCCCGCCTCGAGTTTGACGCAAAAATCCGCGGTCCTGCGGTCCTGCCACACTATGGCGTTACCGATCGCTTCACCGGTTTCGCGACTCCAGATCAGCGTGGTCTCGCGCTGGTTGGTGATGCCGATGGCTGCGACATCCGCTGCGGTCAGACCGGCTTGCGAGAGCGCCTCCCGCATCGTCGAAAGCGTCGTGTCCCAGATGTCGTTCGGATCGTGCTCGACCCAACCGGGATGCGGATAGATTTGCTTGAATTCTTTTTGCGCGGTCGCGACCGGCGCGGCGTCCGGCCCAAACACAATGCTGCGCGTCGATGTGGTGCCCTGATCGATAGCAAGGATGTATCGCATCAAGCCTCCCTATCGTCGCCGCGGACGTGGCGTCATCGCCGTAAAACGAGCGTGGGCGTCCCGTTCGGGACGCCCACTTTTCGCAAGCTTCGGCGCACATGCAAAGAGGCCGATGCGCCGAAACCCTTCATGCCGGTGCGGAGCCGGCCATCGCCTGCCGGGCTGCGACCACTGTTGCGATCAGCCCTTTTGCGGCACTTTCCAGGACTTGATCAGCTCGTCGTAGTCGACGGTCACACCGGGCGGCTTCTCGTTCGCAAGCTTGCGCTGCGGCGCGACGTTGCCGTCCTTTTCGGATTTGTCGTACCAGTACTCGGCCGTTTTCTCCTCGTTGAGTTTCGGACCGAGCTTGCCTTGCACGCCCGACTTCTCGAGGCGCGCCATGATGGCATCCTGGTCGCGCGCCAGTCCGTCCATCGCCTGCTGCGGCGTTTGCTCGCCGGAGATCGCCCGCGAGACGTTCTGCCACCACACTTGCGCGAGCTTGCCGTATTCCGGCACGTTAACGCCGGTCGGCGTCCACAGTTTGCGCGCCGGGCTGCGATAGAATTCCACCCAGCCGCCAACCGTGGGAGCAAGCTTGGTCATGGCTTCCGACTGGATGTCGCTCTCGCGGATGACGTGGAGGAAGGTAACCGCCTTCTTCAACGACACCGTCTTCGACACGCAGAATTGGCCATAGAGCCACCCGGCCTTAACGTGGTCCATCGGCGCATATTTGAGGTAAGTCCAGCAACCTTGGTCTTGATAGCCAAGCTTCATGCCTTCCTTCCAATAGGCGCCATGCGGACTTGGAGCCATACGCCATTTCGGCGTGCCGTCCTTGTTCATGACCGGCAGATCGGGCTTCGAGAGGGCGGCGGTAAATGCGCTGTACCAGAAAATCTGCTGCGCAATTTTGCCCTGCCCCGGGACCGCACCTGCCTCGAGGAAGTCCATGCCGGCCGCTTCCGGCGGCGCGTACTTCTTGAGCCACTCGACGAACTTGGCCAGCGCATAAACTGCGGCCGGGCCGTTGGCATCGCCGCCGCGCGTAACGGAAGATCCGCGTGGAATGCCGTCTTCGGCGCGAATGCCCCATTCGTCGACCGGTCGCCCGTTGGGCAAGCCGCGGTCGCCGTTTCCAGCCATTGACAGCCACGCGTCGGTAAACCGCCAGCCGAGCGACGGATCTTTCTTGCCGTAGTCCATGTGGCCGTAGACGCGCTGGCCGTCGACCTCCTTCACCGTGTTGGTGAAGTATTCGGCGATATCCTCATAGGCCGACCAGTTGACCGGCACGCCGAGCTCATAGCCGAACTGCTTTTTGAAACCGGCTTTGATGTCGGGGCGGCTGAACCAGTCGTAGCGGAACCAGTAAAGGTTCGCGAACTGCTGGTCGGGCAGCTGATAGACCTTGCCGTCGGTGAATGTCGCGAACGAAAGTCCGATGAAATCGCTGAGGTCGAGATTGGGGTTGGTGATTTCCTTGCCTTCGTTGGCCATGAAATCGGTCAACGAACCGCCGACGATATCGTTGTAGCGCGGATGAGTTCCGATGAAATCGGAGTCGTTCATCCAAAAGTCGTAGATCGGACGCCCGGACTGAATCTCGACTTCGATTTTGTCGACGATCAGGCCCTCGTCCATCATCTCGTGGTTGACTTGAATGCCGGTGATTTCCGCGAAGGCCTTGGTCAAGGTCTTCGATTCGTATTCGTGAATGCCGAGAATTTCCGACGCGCAGCTGACCTTGGCGCCTTTAAAGGGTTGCGAGGCCTTAACGAACCACTCCATCTCGGCCATCTGCTGCTCTTTGGTCAGCGTCGAGGGCTGGAATTCGCTGTCGACCCACTTTTTTGCCGCGTCGAGTTGCTGTGCGTAAGACGGCGTCGGCGTTAGCAGCGCAGGCGCCCCTACGGCCGCAGCCGCCGTGGCCGCCGCCGCCCCTTTCAATACGTCACGTCGTTTAACGTCCATGATCGTTTCCTCCACCACCATCCCTCGTGCGGCATGCGCGAGGGTATTCTTTTTTCAGGCAAACTTGAACATTGCCGCTCCGAACAAGAACGACAGAGCGAGCGGATACCACAACGCGCCACCGTCGAAGCGCATCCACAAAATGAAAATGAAAGCGGCGCCGATCAGCGACACAAAGAACCGATCGCCGCGTTGCGTCGGGAACCCGAGGATGCCTTGGCGCGGCGGCTGCGGCCGGAAGATCGCAAGCAACGTCAGTATGACGAGCGCGAGTCCGATGAATGCAAAGAACAACGCGGTCTGCCAGGTCCAAGCCATCCACGCGAGCATGCCGGTTTCCTCTCAGACGCGACCGAGGGCGAAGCCCTTGGCGATGTGATTACGCACGAACCAGATGACCAGCGCGCCGGGAATCATCGTCAGCACGCCGGCCGCGGCCAGCAGCGACCAATCCATTCCCGCCACCGAGTAGCTGCGCGTCATCACCGCCGCGAACGGCAGCGCATCCGTTGCGGTGAGCGTCGTGGCTAACAGTTGCTCGACCCACGAGAACATGAAGCAGAAGAATGCGGTCACCCCGACGCCATTGGCGATCAGCGGGATAAAGATGCGGATGAAGAAGCGCGGGAACGAGTAACCGTCGATCGCGGCCATCTCGTCGATCTCGCGCGGCACGCCGGCGACGAAACCTTCGAGAATCCACACCGCGACCGGCACGTTGAACAAGCAATGCGCCAGTGCAACGGCCCAAATCGTGTCGAACAGACCGATAGCGTAATAGAGATTGAAGAACGGCATGGCGTACACCGCCGCCGGCGCCATCAGGTTCGACAGCAACCAAAAGAACAAATATTTGTCGCCGATGAAATGATAGCGATTGAAGGCGTATGCCGCCGGAAGGGCGACGGTGACCGAAATAACGGTGTTGATCGCGACATAGGTCAGCGAAACCATGAAGGCGTGCACCCACGTCGGATCGTTGAAAATAAAAAAGTATTTCTGCAGCGACGGATGGTGCGGCCAGAACGCCAGCGAGGAAGTGATCTCCTCGTTGCTGCGCAGGCTCATGTTGATCAACCAATAGATCGGCAGCATCAGCGCCAGCAGATAAATGGCGAATCCGATGCGCGGCAGGAGATTGGTCAGCCGGAATGCGCGCCGCGGACGCGCCGGATTTTCCACGGCGACCAAGCTGCTGGTTGACAGGACCTCGGCGGCCATCAGGCGTATCTCCGGCGGTCCAGCTGAGTCATGATGGTAAAGAAGATCCAGCAGATCGTCAGCGTGATCAGGTTATAGACCAGCGACATGGCCGCGGCCGGACCAAGATCGACTTGGCCGAGCGCGATCTTGACCAGATCGATTGACAAGAACGTGGTCGCGCTGCCGGGGCCGCCGCCGGTGACGACGAACGGCTCGGTATAAATCATGAAGGTCTGCATGAAGCGCAGCAGGATGGCGATCACCAAAACCTTCTGCAGCTTCGGCAATTCTATGTTGATAAACGTGGCCCAGCGGCTCGCGGCGTCGATGCGCGCCGCCTGGTAATAGGCGTCCGGAATGGCGCGCAAGCCGGCATAAGTCAGCAAGATGATAAGCGGCGTCCAGTGCCAGACGTCGATGACGACGATCGTGCACCAGGCCGAGATCGCATTCTGCGTGACGTTATAGTGAAGGCCCAACCCGGTGAGAGCGGCGCCGAACAGGCCGATATCCGCGCGCGAGAAAATCTGCCACATGGTGCCGATGACGTTCCAGGGAATCAGCATCGGAAGTGCGATAAGCACCAGCAGCGGGCCGACGGCCCAACCACCCCGCGGCAGGCACAGCGCGATCGCGATGCCAAGCGGCACTTCAAGAGCAAGCGTAACCAGCGAAAAGCTCAAATTCCGGAGCAACGCGTCGGAAAAACGCGCGCCGATCTCAGTCGACGGGTTGAGAAGGTCGCGAAACCAGGCGTCGCCGTTCCAGAAGAACTGGTTCTGCCCAAGCGAATCCTGAACCGAATAATTGACCACGGTCATCATCGGCAGCAGTGCTGAAAACAGCACCAGCACCAGGACCGGCGCGACCATCAACCAAGCGCGATTGTTGAGCGGCTTTTCCATCTAGCGACGATCCCCCAGAACGAGCTCGTCGTCGACGTAAACGAACAACCGGTCCTGCTGGATGGAAAGACCCGCCGTCCCGCCGCCGATCGAGACGCCTTCCGGGACGTTGGCGAATATCTCATGCGGGCCGAGTGCGACCCGAGCCAGGCGCCGACGCCCGAGATCCTCGATCCGTCGCACTTGCACGGGAATGCCGCCCTCAGGCGCCAGCGAAGCAAAGTCAGGGCGAAATCCGATAACCGCATCGCCGTTTTTGATTTTCGGATAGCGCGCGCCAAGCTCAATATCATGCCCGGACACATGCGCCACGTGATCGGAAACCTTCGCTGCGATCAGATTCATCCCGGGCGATCCGATGAAATAACCGACGAAGGTGTGCTCCGGCCGCTCGAACAATTGGGCTGGCGAAGCGACCTGCAAGACACGGCCGTCCTTCATCACCACGACTTCGTCGGCGAAGGTCAACGCTTCAACCTGATCGTGGGTCACGTAGATCATCAGCAGGTCGAGCGCGCGGTGCACCGCCTTGAGCTTCGAGCGCAGATGCCACTTCAGCGCCGGATCGATCACCGTCAACGGCTCGTCGAACAGCATCGCCGCCACATCGGCGCGCACCAGCCCTCGCCCCAGCGAAACTTTCTGCTTGGCTTCCACCGTCAATGCCCGCGCGCGTCGCGACAGATCGTTTGTCAGATCGAGCAGGTCGGCGATCTCGGCGACACGCGCCTTGATCGCGGCTCGCTCCATGCGCCGGTTCTTCAATGGGAACGCCAGATTCTCGCCGACGGTCATGGTGTCGTAAATCACCGGGAATTGGAAAACCTGGGCGATATTGCGCTGCTCCGTCGGCAGTTGCGTGACGTCTTTGCCGTCGAACAGGACTCGGCCTTGCGACGGGAAAATGAGACCGGAAATGATATTAAGGAGCGTGGTCTTGCCGCAGCCGGAAGGCCCAAGCAGTGCGTAAGCACGGCCTTGCTCCCAAACGTGATTGATCGGATGTAACGCCATTGTCGGCGATCGCGGGTAGCTGTGAGCGATACCTTCGAGCGTGATGCGCGCCACGATCCGCCCCCGTCACGCGCTCGGCGCGATCACGACCGGCGAACCCGTGTCGTCAAAAACGAACGCACGGTCGGCATCAACGTGCAGCACCACCGGCTGCCCCGGCTGCCGCATGCTCACACCGCGTTCCACGCAGACGAAAGTGCCGAGCCCGGTCTCGACATGGACAAACGTCTCCGAGCCGCTGATCTCGGCAAGGGCCACCCGGCCGGAAAGGCTGATGGAGGCCGGCCATGCCATCCCGATGCGCGCCAGATCACCGCGGAATCCAACCCTATACACGCCGTCGGAGATCGCCGCAGTGACGCCGACAGCGGGAACGACGAGATCCTGGCCGAGGCGAAGAGAACCGTCCTGCTTGATGACCGTGATTTCGTTGAGCGGGGGGTCGGAAAAAACGCGCGCTGAATCGATGCTGCTCGGCGCGTGATAGACCCGCGGCGTCGGCCCGAACTGAACGAGCCGCCCCTGCGAGAGCGTCGCGGTGAGCCCGCCGAGCAACAATGCCTCGAGCGGCTCGGTTGTCGCGTAAACCAAGATCGACCCAGCCTCTCTCAGGATCGACGGTAGTTCTTCGCGCAGTTCCTCGCGCAGTTTGTAATCGAGATTGGCGAGCGGCTCGTCGAACAAGACCAGATCCGCATTCTTGACGATTGCACGCGCGATCGCGGTGCGTTGCTGCTGTCCTCCGGACAGCTGATGTGGAAGACGGCCGAGCAGCGGTTCCAGGCCGAGCACACCCGCCGCGCGCCGTACCCGCCGATCGATTTCGTCCCCTTTAAGTCTCGCGACGCGGAGCGGTGAAGCGATGTTCTCATAAACCGTCAGCGACGGGTAATTCATGAACTGCTGATAGACCATCGCCACCGATCGTTCCCGGACCGGGACGCCGGTTGCATCTTTGCCGTCGACGAGGATGCGACCACCGGTCGGCCGGTCGAGACCGGCCATCAAGCGCATCAACGTTGTCTTGCCGGCGAGCGTCGGACCGAGCAGCACGTTTATGCTTCCACGTTCGACCGTGAGCGAGACATCGGTGACGATGCTCTCCCCCATCGTAACCACAGTGACATTCTCAAGACTGATGCTCATGCGCTCGCCACCTAGCGTGGTGTCGGTTCGGCTAAAGCGTGAGGTGAGGAAGGAAGGATCGCGCGGGCGCTCCCGCACAAGCCAGTCGTCGTCGCGGTGCGCGGGACAGGAGGAAGCCCGCGCCGCTGTTGTCCGCGCCAGTTGACTGGATAGCGCCCGAAAGACACCCGCGGGACCCCCCTTTTGCGTTCGCTCGTTCGGCGAACTTATTTGCAATCGAACTAAATATGAACCATAAACGGTCAAAACGAAAAAGCAAACAGGAAATCTGGCGAAACGGACTGCGCCGATGCAACAACTCAATGACCGTCAAAACACTATCGTCGCCTTGGCGCGTTCCATCGGCAAGGTCACGGTAGAGGATCTGGCGGTCCGGTTCGAGGTCACCCCGCAGACCATTCGCCGCGATCTGAACGAACTTTGCGATCTGCGTGTGCTGTCGCGGACGCACGGTGGGGCGGTCATTGCGTCCTCGGTCGAAAATCTCGCCTATGAGGCACGCCGCTTCATCGCAGCGACTGAGAAGCGTGCCATCGGTATAGCCGCCGCCGCGCTCATTCCAAACGAATGCTCGCTGTTCATCAATATCGGCACGACCACCGAGGAAGTCGCCACCGCCCTAAAAAACCATCAGAATCTGCTGATTGTGACCAACAACCTGAACGTCGCAACGGCGCTCTATCATTATCCAAATATCGAGGTCATTTTGGCCGGCGGCGTCGTGCGCCGTGCGGATGGCGCGGTCGTCGGAAGCTCCGCCGTCGAACTGATCCGGCAGTTCAAGGTGGACATGGCGGTGATCGGCGCGTCTGCGCTCGACGAGGACGGCGCGTTGTTGGATTTCGATCCGCGCGAAGTGGCCGTATCGCGCGCCATCATCGACAACGCGCGGCGGGTGCTGCTCGTCTGCGACCGCACCAAGCTTGAACGCGCGGCGCCGGTGCGCATCGGCCACATGTCCGAAGTCGACGCCTTCGTCACCGACCGCCTGCCCTCGACCAAACTCCGCGATGTCTGCGCGAGCCATGGCGTGAAGGTGATTGAAACCGCCGTGGCCAGCGCCTCGCCGGACATCGTTCCGGCCATGAGTGAATGATCGGGCAAGGTCTCTCGGTCGTCGAAAAGCCGATTTGGCCCCCTCTCCTTTTCGTTTGAGATGCATTCAAGCGCCGCTTGTGTGCTGATTGATCTTCATTTACGTTTCTTCCGAACATAAAACGAATATCTTGGTTTTAGGGGGCGGAACGTGCTTGACGGCGGCACCTACGATGTCGCGATCATCGGAGGGGGCATAAACGGCTGTGGGATTGCCCGGGACGCCGCCGGGCGCGGTTTGTCGGTCTATTTGTGTGAACAAGGCGACCTCGCCAGCGGTACTTCGTCGGCCGCCACAAAGCTCATTCACGGCGGGCTACGCTATCTCGAATATCTCGAATTCCGGTTAGTGCGCGAAGCGCTGGCCGAGCGTGAAGTGCTGTGGCGGATCGCGCCGCACATCATCTGGCCGCTGCGCTTTGTCCTGCCCTATCACGAGGGTTTGAGGCCGGCGTGGCTCCTTCGTCTCGGACTGTTCCTCTACGATCATCTCGGCGGACGAAAGCTTCTGCCGCCGACAACGACTCTCGACCTGGCAAAGAATATTGCAGGCCGTCCACTCAAACCCGGCCGCTATTCGCTCGGATTTGAGTATTCAGATTGCTGGGTAGATGACGCCCGGCTGGTCGTCCTCAACGCGCGCGATGCGGCCGATCGCGGGGCTATTGTGCAACCGCGGACCAAGGCGGTCGCAGCGGAGCGTGTCGGCGATCTTTGGCATTTGACGACCCTTGAGCGTTCCGCCGGCGCACAGCCACGGACGATACGCGCGAGGATTTTGGTCAATGCCGCCGGGCCGTGGGTCGGCGACGTGCTCGCGGTAACGCAGCGAAAAAATGCACCGGCCAGCATCCGGTTAGTGCAGGGGTCGCACATCGTCGTTCCAAAACTCTATGCCCACGACCGCTGCTACATCTTTCAGAATCCCGACAAGCGGATCATCTTCGCGATCCCCTACGAAGGTGACTTCACGCTCATCGGCACCACGGAGAATGATTACATCGGCGATCCCGGTGCGGTCGCGACTTCGCCGGAGGATATCGATTATCTTTGCCAAGCGGTGAACCGCTATTTCAGCACGACGATTACGCCGGCACAGGTAGTTTGGACGTATTCGGGCGTGCGGCCGCTTTACGACGACGGCGCGAGCGAGGCCCAGGCAGCCACCCGCGACTACGTGCTCGATCTCGACGATGTCGGGGCGCCCATGCTGTCGATCTTTGGGGGCAAAATCACCACCTATCGCCGGCTGGCGCAGCATGCGCTCGCCAAACTCGATCGGTACCTGCCGGCCAAAGCGCGAAATCACGTTGACTGGACTGGGCGATCTCCGTTGCCGGGCGGCGATTTTCCGGTGCAAGGCTTTGAAGCGCTGGTCAACGATATCAGCCACGGGTATTCCTGGCTCGGCGCGCATCACTCACGCCGTTTGGCCCGGGCCTACGGCACGCGGGCACGCGCCGTGCTTGACGGAGCGACAAGTTGGGCCGCTCTCGGCACCGACTTCGGTAAAGGCCTGACAGAAGCAGAGGTTCTCTATCTGATGCGGGAGGAGTGGGCGGAGAATGCCGCCGACGTGATCTGGCGGCGATCGAAGTTCGGCCTTTGGCTATCGCAGGGTCAGGTTTCCGCGCTGGAGAGCTTCATGGCCCGACAGCGCGCGCAAGTCGGGGCTGCGTAGGAAACGCAATGTCGCGCATCGATATCGAAGTGAAGGGCCTGTTTGCGACGCCGGTCGCCGCGGTCGTCCTGCCCGATGCCGAGGCGCGCAACGCGGAACTGCAAGAGGTCATCCTACACCGCCGCGCAGAAAATCCATCCATTGGCGCGTCCAATATGGGCGGCTGGCACTCCACGCGTGATCTCGCGGCCTGGGGCGGCAAGCGCGCCGAAGAGGTCCTCGAGTTCGGCCGCGATCTCGCAACCAAGCTGACGAGCGATCGCGATGGCCACTCGGTACGTCCGGAGTGGACCACCGAGGCCTGGGCTAACGTTAGCGGGCCGGGAGATTCCAACGCCTGCCACTACCATCCGGGCTCGTTCTGGTCCGGCACTTATTACGTCAGCGACGGCGGTTGCGCCGACGATCCCTCGCTCGGCGGAGAATTCGAAATGTTCGATCCGCGAGGCCCGGCGCCGATGATGCATGCGCCGGCGCTGAAGTTTGGCGGCGAAGACGGCCTGTCGGCGGGCAGCGCCGAGACCATCCGGCCTCGGCCCGGATTGTTGTTCTTGTTTCCATCATTTCTGCTGCATGCCGTGCGGCCGTATCGCGGCAACGGCCTGCGCATTTCGATCGCATTCAATTTCGGACTCTACCGCGGCATCTGACCAGGGGGCGCCGTGCGCGTCGTCTTTCGCTGCGATCCGGCACTCTACGACCGCCTGCCGCGGCCGGTCGCCGCCCGTGCCGCGCTGCCCGACTGGCTGCGCGCCATGCCGGCTTCGGCTTTCTCGGAATTGCACGGCCAGGAGGTTAGGACGGTCAAACAATGCCCGCCCTTCGTGGACGCGATGGCGCACGGATTTCTGATTCCGCTTCCTTGCGACGTGACGGTGCGCGACGGCCGATTTTCCTGGGTCTGGGATTTGCCGCCGCTTTCCGTCGAGGCGCATCCGCGTTCACCGCTAAGTTTTCACGTACCCGCGCAAGTGACCGGCACGCCGTTCCATGACGAAGGAAGCGTTGTCATCAAGTTCAACAGCTTCTGGACTATTGAACTCGACAGCGGTTACTCGCTGTTTGCCACGCATCCGGTAAATCGCGCCGACCTGCCGTTTCGCCTACTTACCGGGATAGTCGATTCCGACCATTTCAATGACGTCGGCATTCTTTTCCCCGCGATGTGGATCGACCCCCATTTCGATGGTGTTTTGCAGGCCGGCACACCCGTTGCTCAGTGCTTTCCCGTCTCCCGCAAATCTCTTGAGCTTAGCTTCGAGCCGCTCACGCCGTCCGCGCAGCAACGTTATGACGAAACCGGCGCCGCCCTTCTGGCGAAGCCCGGCCTCTACCGCCGGCGTTTCCGCGCACGGCGGCGCCGATCATCAACCAGCGAGTGAGCGGCGCAATTCAGCGACATCGAGCCAAACTTCGCCGACCGGCGCAGCCGCCAGCGCCTGGGCGATGCGACCGAAAGAGTCTGGCCGCACATCGAGCGCTCGCCGATACAGTGCCTTGGCTTCCGCCAAATTTCCCAATTCTTGATAGCAGATGCCAAGGTTGACCGCCGCCTCGGCCAAGTCGGGCCAGATGTCCAGCGCGCCCCGATAGGCCTCCGCCGCAGCAATGTGCTCGCG
>Ga0070764_10000625_pt1 | contig 14138 bp, 13 predicted proteins | sample HubBroMetageWRM4_FD_67287 | JGI IMG/M metagenome (GOLD analysis project Ga0070764, IMG submission 67287) | Warmed soil microbial communities from the Hubbard Brook experimental Forest, New Hampshire - Hubbard Brook CCASE Soil Metagenome WRM 4 | ecosystem: Environmental > Terrestrial > Soil >... | reverse complement strand
GACCCAACCGTCCCCGGCGTCGGCTCCTGTGTCTTCATGCACATCTGGAGCGGTCCTCACGCCGGCACCGCCGGCTGCACCGCCATGCCCCAGGATCAACTCGAGCCAATCTTAGCCTGGCTCGACCCTATCAAAAATCCCATCCTCGTCCAGGCGCCCGCAGCACAATACGAAAAGCTGAGACAGCGCTGGCATTTACCTGAATTCGCAAAGCCCTGAAACGCCAAAACAGCCGCACGCAGCAGGCCTCGAAGCTGCCAGCCCTGCAATCTGAAGGTGGCCTTGTCCCGGAAGCGCTATGTGCGCGCAAGCAGGCCCACGCGAATCTCCTTGCCCTTCTGAATCTGCCACAGGTCATACTTTGCCTGCATGCGCAGCCACACTTCAGGCGAAGACGTCCCAAACGCCGCCGCCAGTCGCACAGCCATCTCCGGCGAAACGGCAGCCTTGCCGTTCAGAACGCGAGACAACGTCACCCGCCCCACGCCAAGATGCTCAGCTGCGGCAGAAACGCTGATCTCCCCGAGATATTCCCGAATCACTTCGCCCGGATGCGGAGGGTTGTGCATACCCATCGAAGCTTCTCCTCTCAGTGGTAGTCCTGATAGTCAACCAAAATGGCGTCTTCGCCCTCGAATCGAAACGTCAGTCGCCAATTTCCGCTCACCATCACCGACCAGTGGCCCTTGAGGTCGCCCTGCAGCCGATGCAGGCGCCATCCAGGTGCATTCATATCTTCAGGCGCGCCCACGTCATCGAGCATGGCCAACTGGAGCCTCAACCGCACGGCGTGCTGAGCCTGAATTCCCGCTCTCGAGCCCGTGCGAAAGAACTTCTCCAGCCCCTTGTGAGCGAAGCTCCTGATCACGGATTTAGTGTATCGCCTGACGATACAGAAGTCAATCGAACGCCCTTGAATCGAAATCGAAACAGGAAGAGGAAGCCAAGGAGCGTTGCCGCAATTGGCGGCCAAAAGTAAATCGCGTTTTCCGTTTTTCTAAGCAATATTCGCTGCGGCAACTGGCTTCGGAAGAATTGCGACTCTTTTAGCTGGACGGTGTGCCCAGCATATTCGTTCAATTGCTGCATTGTTTTAAAGTTCGTGACCTCGCCGCTCACCGTGTCGAAGGCAAAATAGAACGGCCCGTTCGGGAACTGATCATTCGGATCCCATTGATTGCCCAAGTGACTGTAAGCTCCGTAAACCATCTCCCCGTCTTCTTCGAGTTTCCCCACCTTGCCCGGCATCTGGGGCTGGGGTCTGCTCTTGTCGAGAGAGTCAATGTAGGACCAATCCGGCATCTTGCCAAGTCCGGTCAACACATATCCGTGCGGCAACGGTTCCGAAAAGTCCCCGAAGAACTCATCCGGCTGGTTTGGAACGAATATCGCGCAGACGACAGCAACGAGGACGATGTAGGCGGCAGAGGCTGGTGGCATGAAAGCGAAAGCAAAAATCACTCTCTTTGCTTTCGCTCGTCCCCGCACCAACAGCCAGGCAAAAAGCCCGAACAGCGAACCAAGCAAGGCAGAGATCGCACCCAAAAGCGCTACGGCAAAAAACAATCCAATCATCTCAAACATAGTCGCTCTCGCAAACTACCGGCTAGCCGCAATCATCTGCCCCGCGTGCTGCAGGCTCGTATCCGTCACCTTCGCCCCGCTCAGCATCCGCGCCACTTCATGCAGCCGCGCCCGATCATCGAGCAGCCGCACCTGCGTCTTGGTCCGTCCGCCGGTCTCCCGCTTGTCGATCAGAAAATGCTGATCCGCGAAGGCCGCAATCTGCGGCAAATGCGTCACGCACAGCACCTGCTGGCCTTTGCTCAGTGCCTTCAGCTTCTGCCCCACAGCCTCGGCCGCGCGCCCGCCAATGCCAATGTCGATCTCGTCAAACACCAGCGTCCGCGGCGTCACATGCTTCTTCTTCGGCTTGCCCTGATGCGAATTGGATGAGCCCTCTTCCACGCTCACCTTCAGCGCCAGCATCACCCGGCTCATCTCGCCGCCGCTGGCGATCTCATCCAGCGCCTTCAGCGGCTCGCCCGCGTTCGTCGCGATGCGGCACTCCACCGCATCCCAGCCCGTTGCCGTCCACTCGCTCTCTTTCTCGCCTGCAGTCACCGCAATCTCGAAGCGCACCTTCATCGCCAGCGAATTGATCTGCCCCTCGGCCAGTTTCGCCAGCTTCGCAGCCGCAGCCTTACGCTCTGCATGGAGCGTGCCAGCCGTCGCCCGATAATCCTTCACCGCCGCATCCATCTCCGCGCGCAGCGTCTTCAGAATCTCGTCCTTGTCCTCAACCTCAGCCAACTTGCGCGCAACATCTTCGCCAAACGCAATCACCTCGGCCACCGTCTGCCCATACTTGCGTTTCAGCCGGTCAATGGCCGCAAGGCGATCCTCGATCTCCCCCAGCCTCTCCGGCGAAGCGTTGATGCCCTCCGCATAATCGCGCAGGCTCGCGCCCACATCGCCCACCGTCGCCCGCGCCGACTCCAGTTGCTGCGCCGCCTCTGCAAATCGCCCATCGTAGCGCGCCAGCTCCTCCACATTGCGCACCGCCGCGCGCAGCGAAACCTCCGCCGAGGCGCCGCCTTCATAAAGCTGCTCAAACGCTCCCATCGCCGCCGCGTAGAGCTTCTCCGCATTGGCCAGCACGCGCTTTTCCGTTTCCAGCGCCTCGTCCTCACCCGGCTCCAGCCGCGCCGATTCGATCTCCTTGCGCTGATAGCTCCACAAATCCACCATCCGCAGCCTGTCCTGCTCGCCCTCGATCAGCTCGTTCAGCTTTGCCTCTGCCGCACGCCACCGTGAATGCGCTTCGCCCACTGCTTCCGTCGAAATCCCCGCAAAGCGATCAAGAAGTATCCGCTGTTGCATCTGGTCGAAGCTGGTCAGCGTCTCGGTCTGCGCATGCACCAGCGCCAGCTCCGGCGCAAGCTGTTTGAGCACCGCCACCGTAGCCGATTGGTTGTTCACAAACACGCGCCCCTTGCCCGTCGAAAGAATCTCCCGCCGCAGAATAATCTCGTTTCCCTCGGCGTCGATCCCGTTCTCTTCGAGAATCGCCTCCGCCCCCGGTGTAGCCTCGAACACGCAGGCCACCACGGCCTTCTCCGCGCCGTGCCGCACCACTTCGGCCGACGCCTTGCCGCCCATCAGCAGCGCAAGCGCATCTACAAGAATGGACTTCCCCGCCCCGGTCTCACCCGTCAGCAGGTTCAGCCCCGGCCCGAAGACCGCAATGGCGTGGTCGATGACCGCATAGTTTTCCGCGCGCAGCTCGACTAGCATTCCTCGCCCGACCCTCGTTGAACGCAATTGGAAACTGGGACCATCCTAGGCGACAGCTGCCGCCAAGAGCAATCCGAGCGCAGCATAGCATGATCGGCAGCGATGCGCTCCAGTTGTCTCTGTCCGCGAAGACTCAATGCCCTCAGCCCGCACCACATCGATAACTTGGAACGCGCCATCCCGTCTGATACCGTAAAAGATGAGGTGAATGACGATTCTAACCACTGCCTTCCTCGTCTTCTTCCAGGCTGATAGTGGCGCCGCCCCGGCCGCAGCTCAAGGGCCCGCGGGTCTCATGGAAATGATCAGCAACATTGGCCCGGTAGCTATTGCGGTCCTGGTCATTCTGCTCTTTACCAGTCTCTATTCCTGGACCATCATTCTGGGCAAGATCTCCGCCTTCGGCAAAGCCACCAAAGATACACGCCGTTTCCTGCGCGCCTTCCGCAAGGCAACGCGCCTGCAGGAAATTTCAACGCTCGCCGCCGATTGCAAAGCCAGCCCTCTGGCCCAGGTTTTTGAAGATGTGTATGAGACCTACAAGCGCCAGACCGGAGGCTCCGGTCCACCGCGCAACCTCACGCCCCTCGAACGCTCGGCGCAGACGGCCGCCAGCGAAGCGGTGACCAATCTCGAGCGCCGCATGACCGGCCTCGCCACCATTGCCTCGACCACCGTCTACGTCGGCCTCTTCGGCACGGTCATGGGCATCATCGACTCCTTCCGCGGCCTGGGCAGCGCCGGCGCAGCCACGTTGCGCGCGGTCGCGCCCGGCATCTCCGAGGCGCTCATCACCACCGCCGCCGGGCTGTTTGTCGCCATTCCCGCGCTCGTCGCCTACAACCAGCTCTCCGCGCGCATTCGCGTCTTTGCCGGCGCCACCGACGACTTTTGCCGCGAACTATTGAATTCCCTCGAAGAGATTCCGTTGCGCGCCTCGGTGCCGGCGCAGGCTCCGCGCGCTGCCGGCCCCGAACCCGCTCGCGAGGTGGACCGTGGCCTTTACAAGTAACAGCGGCGCCACCCGCTCCTCGCTGGCGGAGATCAACGTAACTCCGCTGGTCGACGTGGTCCTGGTGCTGCTCATCATCTTCATGATCACCGCGCCCGTCCTGCAATCAGGCATTGAAGTCAACGTACCCAAGACGCGCACCGTCAAGGAAATCACCGAGCAGCGGCTGGTGCTCACCATCGATAAGAGCCAGAATGTCTATCTCGGCGATCAGCCCATCAACATTCACGAAGTCGCGCAGAAACTCCATGAGAAAAACGCCGATCCTTCGCGCCAGGTGATTTATCTGCGCGCCGATTCGGCTGTGCCCTTCGGCGTTTTCGCCACGCTGATGGACGCCGTGAAACAAGCCGGCATCACCAACGTCTCAATTGTGACCCAGCCGCTCGAAGCCAAAGCGGCTCCGCCGCCAGGAAATTAACTCGTCGCCTTATTTGCCGCTGTTGTGCTAGGGCGCGGCTTTAAACGTGGGCTCGATTCGCAGTTGTTTTGAAAGGGCACGACAATCGGTTCGCCATGATCGCCGCGGTTTTGAAAGGGCACGACTTCAGTCGTGCCGCAACGCCGGCAATCGCGACGCGGGCTTTAGCCCCTGAGGGATGATTTTCAAACAAGCCTATGGAAAGTGTTCTCGACGGCGGCGGTCAACTCGAACGGGAAATGAAACCCGACCCGATCGCTGCGCCCGCCACCGGCTCAATCCTTCTCCACGCCCTGCTCTTCGGCGGATTCATCTTCTATGGCGTGCTGAACGGATTCTTTCACCACAACCTATGGGGCAATCCTGGCCCCGGCAGCGCCATCCAGGTCTCGCTCGACTCCGCTTCCATCCCCCTTCCCAGCGACCAGCCCAAAAACAACAACGTGCTGCCCACCGACACGCCCAGCCCCGCTCCCGCGCCGCCCCAGCCCAAGGTCAAGGAGACCGTCGACCAGACCGCAATTCCCATTCTGGGAAAGGAAAAGAAGCAGGAGAAAGAGAAACAGGTCAAAGCGCCCAAAGTTCCGCCGCAACCGGTGCCCAAAAACAAAATCCAGTATGGCGAGCAGGAAGGCTCCAAGCTCTCCCGATCCACCTACGCCCAGCCCACCACGCCAGACCAGCCCGTCAATGTGAACAACGGTAACTTCGGGAGTCTGTTCCCCTGGTACGTAAACGGCATCAAACTAAAAGTGAGCCAGAACTGGAATCGCTATCAGGTCGATCCGAGCACGGCCAAGGGGGCTGACGTTCAGGTCTATTTCAAGGTCAACCGCCAGGGCGTTCCCTCCAATTTCCGCGTCAACACCTCCAGCGGCAGCCCCACGCTCGACCGCAGTTGCCTGCTGGCCACCGAACGTGTTGACTCATTTGGCCCGTTGCCCCGGGAATCGAACGATCAATGGCTTGACGTCACCTATGATTGTGTTTATTGAGTTCCGGCGCAGCACCGGTCTGCCACGCTTTCTTACTCCCTTCGAGGAAGGACGATCTCCAGAATGAAGGCATTTTTTCGATTTTCCCTCGTCTCTTTGCTTCTTTTGCCTTTCCTCGCCGCACTCGAGTTGCAAGCCCAGGACTGGGTCCACGTCAGCACCAATCTCGGCAACAACCGCATCCGCATTGCCGCTGCCGACTTCAAGCCCGGCAGCGCCGATCCGCAGACCCCCGCGCTGAAAGCCGTCTTCGACGCCACCCTCTATGAAGATCTGGCCAACGCCGGCATCTTCGACCTGGTCTCCAAAAGCATGAATCCCCAGGCCGCACCCGGTGGCCCCGAAGATATGAATCTGGCCCAGTGGTCAGCGGCTCCGGCAAGTGCCGGCATGGTCGCCTTCGGCACCCTCGCCGTCGCCAACGGTCGCGTCACCGTCGACGGATACCTCTTCGACACCAGCAACGCCGCCAGCCCGCAGGTCCTGGGCAAAAAATACGGCGACACCGCCACCGAGGAGTCCGCCCGCGAAATTGCCCACCACTTTGCCGACGAAATCATCATGCGCCTCGGCGGCGGCATCAACGGCATCGCCGAGACCAAGATTTACTTCATCAGCACCCGTTCCGGGACCAAAGAAGTCTGGGCGATGGACTACGACGGACAAAATCAGCACCAAATTACACACCTGGGCACCATTTCCATCTCTCCGCGCATCTCACCAGATAACTCCCGCCTTGCGTTCGCATCTTTGGGTCGCGATGGCTGGACCATTCGCATGTATTCGCTCGAGCTCAACCGCTACGTCGCCTTTCCCGGCGGATCCGCCGGAGGAAGCAATCAATCGCCTGCCTGGACGGCAGACGGCTCGAAGATTGCCTTCTCATCCGCCCGCACCGGCAATCCGGAGATTTGGCTGGCCGACTCGAGCGGCGGCAACCTGCACAAGCTCACCGCCTTCAAGGGACCCAACGTTGCCCCCACCTTCAATCCCCGCACCGGAGGCCAGATCGCCTGGGTCAGCGGTCGCACCGGCGAGCCGCAGATCTACACCATGGACATCGATGGCTCCAACGTGCAGCGCATCACCGACGGCGGCTATGCCGTCAGCCCCTCCTGGTCCCCCGATGGAAAGCTGCTGACCTTCAGTTGGAACCGCAAATACGGCCCCGGCGACCCCGGCGGCGACGACATTCACGTCATCGACCTGGCCAGCAAGGATTACCTGCAGGTCACTCACGAATCCGGCAGCAACGACTTCCCCTCGTGGTCTCCCGACAGCCGCCACATCGTCTTTCAGCGCACCATCGCCGGTCGCACGCAGATCTGGACCATGCTGGCCGACGGAACGCAGCAGCATCAACTCACGCAGGCGGGCAACAATTCCATGCCCAATTGGAGCTGGAAATAATGAAGATGCGGCAAGGCGATCGATGAACGCTTTTACGGATCAATTCGCGACCTGCCCCGCTTGTGGAAGCAAGCCGCAATCCATCCCCCCCTCATCCCCGCATCTTTGTTTCGATTTCGAAGATATCCTCTCCCGGCTCCGGTTTCAACGCGCGGACGCGCCGCTGTCTACCGGATCGAACGGATCAGATTCCCCTGGAAAACAATCTCGAATTTAAGGAAGGAGTAGTCCATTGAAGGTAAGTTCTCGCATTTTGACTCCCGTTGTTTTGCTTGTCGCCTTGTTCGCAGTCGCAGGTTGCAAAAAGAAAGAGGCGCCGCCAATGCCGGCCGAGACAGCGCCCCCGGCCACGGCCCCGGCGCCAACGGCCCAAATTACTGCCAGCCCCTCGGTCATTTCCGCGGGCGACCAGGTCGTGCTCTCCTGGCGCACGACTGACGCCACAAGCATCAGCATTGATGGCTTCGGCAACGTTCCGTCCTCTGGCGTCAAGACCGTCACGCCGAACACCTCCACCAGTTATCACCTCACGGCCACTGGAGCCGGCGGAACCGCGGACGCAACCGCCCGCGTCACCGTGAATTCTCCGCCCGTTGTCTCCGTGCCCAGCAACACCATGAGCGAAGAAGACGAGTTCAAGGCCAACGTGCAGGACGCCTTCTTCGACTACGACACCTACGACATCCGCAACGACGCCGCGGGAGTCCTGGCCAAGGACGCCTCGTTCCTGGTTAGCCATCCTGACATCAAGGTGGTCATCGGCGGCTACTGCGACGAGCGCGGATCGGATGAATACAACCTGGCTCTCGGACAGAACCGTGCCGACGCCGCCAAGAACGCACTGGTAACCGCAGGCGTTGCCGCCAACCGCATTCGCGTCGTCAGCTACGGCAAGGAGAAGCCCTTCTGCTCCGAGTCCACCGAAGAGTGCTGGCAGCAGAACCGCCGCGCCGGCTTCACCATCGACCGCTAGCTGAGCGAAAGGGGCCCCAAGCGTCTTTCAGTTCCGGGACCCCCGCAGACAGGCCTTCGTCTGCGGGGTGGAGATTGGGGGTGGTGAGTCGAAGGATCTGTGGTTGTTCTTCGACACACTTCAGACTCATCCCACTTGCGAGATGTCGGTCAAAAGTAATGACGGCATCTACGCTGTCCCAGGTCTCGCAACCGAGACCTGGGACAGGTTCTTGTTGGGGTGTACCCGGCCCACGTAAACTAGAATTCGTAAGCTGTGAGAATCCCCTCACTGGTGAAAAATGAAGATCGTTAAAACCCTCCGCACTCCATTGCTTGCCGCCGCGGCCCTCGCCATGTTCATCGCTGCCGTGCCTGTTCCTGCGCATGCAACCTCCAAAGAGATCATCGAGCTGCAGACCCAGGTGCAGCAGCTTCTCGACATGATGCAGCGCCTGCAATCCACCATGGACACGCGCTTCGGCGTTATCCAGCACCTGGTTGAGCAGACTGCCGACAACGCCAACCAGATGAACGCCACGGTAAACACGCTGCAGCAGAAGATCAATGCGCAGAGCGATGCCACCGGCAACAAGCTGGACACCGTTTCCGGCCAGGTGCAGTCGCTCAACGACTCTGTCGACGAGCTCAAGTCGCGCCTCGCCAAGCTCGACAAGTCGGTGCAGGATCTGCAGACGCAATTGCAGACCATCCAGGCTCCGCCGACCAACTCCCAGCCTGCGGGCGGCCAGCCCGCCGACCCCAACGCGCCCCAGGGCGGCAACCCGCCGAATGGCGCGTCCGGCGCTCCGCCGGTAAACGCTGCGCCTCCGCTCAAGGATACTTACCAGGCCGCCTACCGCGATTACATGGCCGCGCACTACGACGTGGCCGCCAGCGAATTTCAGGATGTCGTGCACTACTACCCGATGGACGACCTGGCCGGCACCGCGCAGTTCTACCTCGGCGAAATCGCCTATCGCCAGCTCGACTTTCCCGATGCAATCAAGGCCTACGGCTCGGTCCTCGAGAACTTTCCCGGCAATCCCAAGGCTCCCGCGGCGCAACTGAAAGAAGGCCTGTCGATGATCCAGATAAACAAGCGCGATTCCGGCATCCGCGAGCTGCGCCAGCTCATCCAGCGCCATCCCCAGACTCCGGAGGCCGATCAGGCGCGCCGCAAACTCAACTCCATGGGTGTGCGCATCTCCGCTTCGCCCAATCGATAAATCTCAGGGAAACCACACAAGGATTATTCGATTTCCATCCGCACAATAAGCCCATCGCGCAAGGTATAGGCGTGGCGGACAGTCGTGTCGAGCACAACATTTCCGCTCAGTTCGCGCACCACCTGGTGTACCTCGACAACGGCGCGATCCTCGGTATCCATTTCAATTTTCATCGGCTCCACATGCGGGTCGATCATGCCCCACTGCCGCGTCCAGTAAGCCCGCACTCCCTCGTGCCCGTAGACATAGCCGCCTTCCATCCCGTTGGGCCAGACCACGTCGGGATGCATCAGCGCCAGCACGGCGTCGAGTTGCCGCGCATTGAACCAACGATAAGCGGCGGCCAGGATTTCCCGGTCGCCGCTGGTCACATCGTTTGGCATAGGTTCCGCTCTACTGCAGGCTGGCCATCAACCCATCGAGCGCCGACTTGGGCGGCCGCACCACAGATTCGGGAAGCTGCCCCAGCGGCTCGTCGACGATATTCAGCTGATCGATGAACGTCGGCTTCTGCGTGTCGATGTAGAACACGCCGGTAAGGATCTCGTTGTTGGCATGCGCTTCCATCAGAGTCTGAACCGACTTCACCTTGTTGGTGGGATCGAAGTCTTCGTGCAGCTTCTTCAGGCGCAGGCTCGATCCATCATGCATCTCGACCTCAAGAACTTCGCCGGATGCGTAGTCCACGTCGATCTCCTCGAAGCTGGCCACAAAGTCCACTTCGTTGATCGGCTCGTCGTTATCCTGCATGAACTTGTAGCTCTTGGTCGATCCCTCGTGATCGTTGAAGGTCACGCAGGGGCTGATCACGTCCAGCATCACCGTGCCCTTGTGCGCAATCGCCGCCTTCAGCATCGAGAGCAGCTGCTTCTTGTCGCCCGAGAACGAGCGCCCGACAAACGTCGCGCCCAATTGAATCGCCAGCGCGCAGGTATCGATGGCCGGAAGATCGTTGACCACGCCGGTCTTCAGCTTCGAGCCCAGGTCGGCCGTGGCCGAGAACTGTCCCTTCGTCAATCCGTAGACGCCGTTGTCCTCGATGATGTAAATCATCGGCAGATTGCGGCGCAGCAGGTGAACGAACTGCCCCATGCCGATCGACGCCGTATCGCCGTCGCCCGACACGCCGATCGTCGTCATGGTGTGATTGGCCAGGATCGCGCCCGTCGAAACCGACGGCATGCGCCCATGCACGCTGTTGAAGCTGTGCGAACGGCTCATGAAGTAGGCCGGGCTCTTCGACGAGCAGCCGATGCCGCTCATCTTCATCACCCGCTCCGGCTGCACGCCCATCTGGAACATGGCGTCGATAATGCGCTCGGAGATGGCGTTGTGCCCGCAGCCCGCGCAAAGCGTCGTCTTGCCGCCGCGATATTCAATGACCGGAAGGCCGATGTGATTCAGTTTTGGTGCCGGTGGTGTTGCGGTAGCCATTTAGAGGCCCTCCTTGGTCGCGAACTCTTCCGTAACGGTCTGCGCATCGAGCGGCAATCCGCTGAAGTGCAGAATGCTGCGCAGCTTTACCACCTGCTCGGCGGGAAGGTCGAGCTTCAACAGGCTGGCCAGTTGCGCGTCGCGATCCTGTTCGACCACGTAAACCCGCTCGTGCGAGGCGATGAAGTCGTGAATCTCGTGCGCAAACGGATACGCGCGGATGCGCATATAATCCACATCCGTGCCATATTCCTTCTTGATCTGGTCCATGCTCTCGCGAATCGCGTAATCGGAACTGCCATAGGCCAAGAACCCGATCTTCGACGACCCGTCCTTCCACGTAAGCGGCGCGGGAACCAGCGTGCGCGCGTTTTCAAACTTCCGCGCCAACCGCTCCATGCCGGCAATGTAGTCTTCCGGTTTCTCGCTGTAGGCGGCCGTCTCGGTATGGCCCGTGCCGCGCGTGAAATAAGCCGCCTTGGGGTGATCGGTTCCCGGCAGCGTCCGATATCCAATGCCGTCGCCGTCCTTGTCCTTGTAGCGCGCGAATCCGCCCAGCTTTTCGAGATCCGCAGCACTCAAAACCTTGCCCCGGTCCAACGGCTTGTCCGGATAGTTGAATTGCTCCGACATCCAGTTGTTCATGCCCAGGTCAAGATCGCTCAGCACAAACACCGGTGTCTGAATCCGCTCTGCCAGGTCGAAGGCCGAGTAGCCGAACTCGAAGCACTCCCGCACCGTTCCCGGCAGCAGCACAATGTGCTTGGTGTCGCCATGCGAAAGAAACGCCACGCTGAGCAAATCGGCCTGCGAGGTGCGCGTCGGCAAGCCCGTCGACGGCCCAGTCCGCTGCACGTCGAAGATCACGCCCGGAATCTCGGCGTAATAGCCGAGGCCGGCAAACTCCGCCATCAGCGAAATTCCCGGTCCTGAAGTTGCCGTCATCGAGCGCGCTCCGGCCCATCCTGCGCCCAGCACCATGCCGATCGCGGCCAACTCGTCTTCCGCCTGCACCACGGCAAACGTCGCCTTGCCTTCCGGCGTCACGCGGAACTTCTTCAACAGATCCGTCGTCGCTTCGACAACTGATGTCGATGGCGTAATCGGATACCACGCTACCACCGTCACACCGGCGAACACCGCGCCCATGCCGCAAGCCGCGTTGCCGTCGATGATGATCTTGCCCGCCGTCTTGTCCATCCGCTCAATGAAGAACGGGTCCTGCTTGGTGAATTTCTCGGCCGCGTAATCGAAGCCCGCCTTCACCGCGCCAAAGTTCAGCTCAAAAACCTTGATCTTCTTGGCAAACTGCTTGCGCAGTCCGTTCTCCACCACAGCAAGGTCGATGTGCAGCAGCTGCGCCGCCGCGCCCACGTACACCATGTTCTTGACCAGCTTGCGCAGCTTCGCCTCAGGGCAAATCGCTGCCGTGATCTTGTCGAACGGCACCGGATAGAAAAACACGTCGTCGCGATATTGCTTGAGGTTGAGGTTCTCCTCATAAATGGCCACGCCGCCCGAGGGCAGCGCCATCGTGTCGTCCTTGGCTGTCTCCGGATTGATCGCGATCAGCACTTCGGCGTCGCGCTTGCGCGCCACATAGCTGTCTTTGCTGGCGCGAATCGTATACCAGGTGGGAAGTCCGGCGATGTTCGACGGAAAAAGGTTCTTGCCGCTGACAGGAACCCCCATTCCGAAGATGCTTTTCAGCAGAACGCTATTGGCGGATTGCGAGCCGGACCCGTTCACCGTTGCTACGTTGATGCTGAAGTCGTTAACCACGCGCTTGCGCGGATTGGTTTCGCTCTGTGCTTCGCTCAGAGCTGCCTGGCCTGTCGCCATTGGGGGTTCCCTTCACAAGAATTCATTCGAGTGCTCATCCACTCCCGTGAATCCGCACCCGTTTCGCCGTCTCTCCACTCGAACCCGAACCCGGTGACTTCCATGCTGAAGTCTCAAAAGAAACGGCAATTTCTCCCTTGTGATTATAGTTCTTTCCTGGATGGCGCGTACCAATTCGCGGCCCGGATGTTACCCCTTTGAGTCCCAGCGACGATAACTCCTTTTCGCCATTGCGGAATTGGGAATATTGTTTTCCGCCATTTCCAACCCCAGGGCACGAAACCGCATTCGCCCGACGCACCCGCTGACTCGCCAACTCGCCAACGTCCGCGACGCCGACGCTAACTCGCTGAATCAATTCCAAAAACTCTCGCCATCATGCAATTCTGGTCATTCAAACAGCCTGCCACTCACTCACCCCGCAGCGCCCGCATCGGCAACACCGCCGCCGCCCGCCGTGCCGGAATCCAACTGGCCACCAGCGACGCCGCCACCAGAACCACAGCCACCGCCCCGGTAGCAATAAAGTCCATCGAACCAACGCCATAGAGCGTGCTATGCAGGGTCCTTCCCACCAGGTAGGCCCCCGCCAGCCCCAGCGTCAGCCCGATGCCGGCCAACAGCAGCGCCTCCTTCAGAATCAGGTTCACGACATGGCTGCGCGTCGCTCCCAGCGCCATCCGCAGGCCGATCTCGTGCTCCCGCTGCGCCACCGTGAAGGCCATCACCCCATAGATTCCCACCGCCGCCAGCAGCAGCGCCACGGCGGCGAAGCTGAGGAACAGCACCATCGTGAAGCGGTCGCTGGACAAGTTCCGCTCCTTCAATTCATCCATCGTGCGCGGCTCGGCCACGGCAATCTGCGGATCGACAGCATGAACCGCAGCGGCAATGCTTTTCGTCATCGTCGCCGGATCGCCGGCCGTGCGCACGCCAATGTTCACCGAAGGCCACGGAATCTGCCAGAAAGGAATCTCCATCTCCGGAAAATCCTCACGGAATCCCCCCGCGCGCACGTTGTGAAAGACGCCCACAATCTGCCAGCTGATATAAGGCCCCAGCTTGGTCACGCCGGGAATCAACTCCTCTACGTTGATCCGCTGCTCCAGCGGATTCTTGTCCTTCAAAAACTTATGTACAAATTCCTCGTTCACCATCGCCACATGAACGCCGCCCGCAATATCCTGGTCGGTAAACGAGCGCCCGCGGATCACCTGAATGCCGAAGGTCTTGAAGTAGTCGGGCGTGACCATGCCAAAGCTGGTCCCCGGCCGCTGCGATGGGTCAGCGAAATCCGGCTGGCCTGCAATGGTGAAGGGCATCCCAAAGCCCGGCCCCTCCAGCGGTAATCCAACCGACGCCGAAGCATCGATAACGCCGGGGACGGCCTTGATGCCGGCCAGCATCTGCTGATAGTAAGCCGTAATCCGCTCCGGATCTTTCGGCCGCGCATCGGGAACCGGCAGAAAGAAAGTAAGAATGTGGGTGGTATTCACGCCCAGGTCGACTTTGGTGAGATTCCAGAAGCTGTGAATCGCCAGCCCCGC
>Ga0070764_10000623_pt1 | contig 14171 bp, 11 predicted proteins | sample HubBroMetageWRM4_FD_67287 | JGI IMG/M metagenome (GOLD analysis project Ga0070764, IMG submission 67287) | Warmed soil microbial communities from the Hubbard Brook experimental Forest, New Hampshire - Hubbard Brook CCASE Soil Metagenome WRM 4 | ecosystem: Environmental > Terrestrial > Soil >... | reverse complement strand
TGACAACAAGGAAGTCGTCCAGCGGCTTTACGAGGTCATCAACCAGCGGAAGGTTGACGCCCTGCCGAGTTTCTTTGCCTCCGACACCACCACCACCACCGGCAGCGGCGGCGGTGGTGGTGTCGTATGCGTCCCGCCGTCGCTTGAGGATGGCGTCCGGCTCGTGCCCGCGACCACCGCGGGGGAGTCTGGGCTGTCGGAGGAAATGGATGAGCTGGTCGACTTCACCAGGCATATGTTCGCGGCCTTCCCCGACCTGAAGGTAAAGATCGACTCCATAGAGGCCGAGGGAGACTCGGTCGTCGTGCACTGGAGCGGCCAGGGCACCCACCGCGGCGAGTTCCTCGGGATGGCGGCCACCGGCCGTAAAGTCCCGTTTAGCTCGACCGACTACTTCACGATCCGGAACGGCAAGATCACATCTCACACCGGTTACCCGGACACCGCACAGGTGCTCGCCGCGCTCGGCCAGGTCGCTCACACGCCGATGGCAACGTTGCTGTCCGGGTCGAACACCGCCTGAGAGCCTCCGGGCGAGGGGCCGCAATCTGGTCTCACCGGAGAAGGCTGCTCGTCGGTAATGAATACGACGGGAACGCCCATCCTCGAGGGTCGCGCAAGATCCTCGGGATGGGCGTTCCCAGCATCAGTGGTAAATGACGCCGACCGCCATCGCGTGGTCGAGCACCTCTGAGGCAGGACGTGTCCGTTCAACCGCGGAACTCCCGCGGTTGGCGATATCGGCTGAACGCGATACAGCAGGGCCGGGGGAAGAGGTAGACAATGTCCAAGACCACGCGCGCTGAAAACAAGGAAGTCGTTCGGCGACTTTACGAGGTCATCAACCAGCGGAATGTTGACGCCCTGCCGGATTTCTTTGCTGCCGACGGCGGTACCTGCGGCGGACAGGCTCTTGAGGTTATGGTATCGAACCCGCTACTGCCTGGAGCCCGGCTCGTGCCCGCGACCACTGCTCGGCTGCGCGAGCGTGAGGGAAAGTCGGCGCAGTCGCCGGAAATGGATGCTCTCCTCGACTTCACCAGGCATATGTTCTCGGCCTTCCCCGACATGCAGGTGACCATCGACTCCATGGAAGCCGAGGGAGACTCGGTCGTCGTGCACTGGAGCGGCCAGGGCACCCACCGCGGCGAGTTCCTCGGGATGGCTCCCACCGGCCGTGCCGTGCCGTTTAGTTCGACGGACTACTTCACGATCCGGAACGGCAAGATCAGTTCACATAGCGGCCACCCGGACACCGCACAAGTGCTCGCCGCGCTCGGCCAGCTCCCCCTCACGCCGATGGCAACGCTGCTGTCCTGGTCAGGCGGCGCCTGAGAGCCTGCAGGCGAGTGGCCGCGATCTGGCTCACCGGCGAAGGCGACCCAGCAGGCTGTCCCGGTCGATCGCCCTGATGGCACGTCCGGGAAAGTCGCAATACCACAGCCGGGTGCCGTCCCACGCGATCCCGGTCGGACGCCCGTCCACTCGGGTCGACCCTAGGTATGACCCGTCGGCGGAGTCGATGGCGTGGAGCATACTCGCCTCGTACTCCCCGTAGATCACGAGCCCATCGGCATAGGTCAATCCCGAAGGTCCATCACCAGGGACCGCGAACTCGCGCGTGACCTGCATTGCCGGGTAGGACCTCAGTTGCACGACGGTGGGTGCCCGCAGACACGCCCAGAGCCCTTCTGGTCCGATCTCGACGCCGGTCACGCGGCCGCTCGGCGGAGAGATCTCCCGGTGACCAGTCACCTCGCCGGTCTCGGGGTCTACCAGCACAAGCCGCTTGGGGCGGCCGCCGACCTGGCCCAGCATCGAGCCGTCAAAGGTGAGATCGGCCCGCACAAGATCACAGCTGAAAGTGCGCACGACCACTCCGGTCATCCGGTCGATCGCGTAGATGCTCGCCGCATCCTGATCGGAGTGCCACAAGTGCGCTCCGTCCCAGGTCAAGCCACAAGGGTAGTCCGCCGGAGTGGCGATCCAGCCATTTCCCGCGGTAGCGATCCTTTGGCTGGTGCTCGAATCACTGATGCGGCGACTTGAGTTCTCCGTTGCTCTCACCAGTTCCTCGAAGGTGCACGCCCGATCGCGCGACACGGCTAAGGGCGAATGACGTACAATGATCTTAAAGCAGCCAAGGGGGAGCCGACAATGGCCGCTAACAGCACTCATCCGGATTGGAGACCAAGACTATGTCCGGTGATAATTTGCAGCTCACGGAGATGCCGAAGATTCAGTCCTCTATGCTCATCCGCCGGCCGCCCAGTGAGGTCTTCGAGGCAATTGCCGATCCGGAGATTACCTCGAAGTTCTGGTTCACCAATAGCACTGGCCGGCTGGAGCCCGATGCGAGTGTTCAGTGGACCTGGGGAATGTACAACGTGTCAGTACCAGTCCGAGTCAAGGAATTCGACAAGGACAGTCGGCTCGTGGTCGAGATGGGGAATGCTCCGGACTCGGCCACGATCGAGTGGCGCTTCGAGCGTCGCGATGCCGACCGGACATACGTCATTGTCACCGTTCTTGAAGCCGGATTCGCGTTCAAGACCGGGGACGATATGTGCGCCTGGGCTCTGGACCAGATGGGAGGGTACTCGCAGGTTCTTGCCGCACTGAAGGCGTTGCTTGAGCACAATGTCGTGTTGTCGCTCGTCCTCGACGCCTGGCCGGATGGCCACCCCTGATAGCAAGCCGCCGGGTGGTCAGCCGTCGGCCCGCTGCGCCGCTTGCTGGCTCCGCCCCGGACATGCATCGAGATCGGCCTGAAGTTCTGACGGCAGCTTCGGTTCGTGCAGCAGGGTGCGGTACCGATCGGCAACGGACTCCTTCGGAGATCTGATGTCCAGCCATGCCTCCACTAGCCGTGCTCCCTCGATGTAAGTCACCGTGTAGGCCCGCCACAGTGGATCGGTGAGGAAACGCACCATGTGCTCAGCCCGGTCCCTGGGAAGCAGCAGCCAGTGCCGCAGGTACTCGACGACCTCGTCCATGTCGGCACCGCGATCGTGCAGCATGAGCGCCGCATCCTGCCGGGCGGGTAGCAGCTGTTTAATGTGTTCCAGGAGCCGTTCCGTCAGCTCGCCGTCTAGCCGCACGCCGTTCTCGCTCAGAATCTGCGCCGTCCATTTACCCCAGCCCGCACCCCTCACTGCGGTGAGCGCGAGTTCGCCCATTCCTTCAGCCACCAGGCACTGAGGAGTATTCACCAGGGAGATGAGGTGCTCGCCCTGGCCTTGTCCGCGCACGAGGCCTGCTTCCTTCAGGCAATGATCCGTGTGGTGGCCAGGGTACGATTCGTGGGTCACCAGTACCGGCAGCGCTGCCACGGCCCGGCCAGCCTGGTCATTGAGGGTGACGGTCGACTGGAAATCACCACGGTAATGGTTGAACGCGTTCCATGGCTTGCCGTGCACAACCTCGTAGTCGACGCTTTCCGTGGCGGGCAACCCGAATAAGGGTCCGACAGTGCTGCGCAGCTCGTCGGATACCGCTTCGGCGCATTGCCGCAACCGGTCCGCGGGAACGTGATTGCGTTCGGAATACGCGTCAATCTTGGCTCGGAGGTCTCCCGACCCTGGCAGTAGCTCAGCGATGGCCCGGTGGGCGTCGGCGTAACGGTCCGGGTCTCCCATAGCGATCTCGACCTCGAAGTAACGCTGCACCTCCGTCCGGAAGGAAACCTCTGTGCCGGCCAGCCGGCTCGCCGCGCATCGCAGCGCGGTCAGCTGAGCCGCCAGAAATCGCTGCCGAGAGGCGTCAATCCCGGAGTCGGGGAGCTGCGCCAGCAGCCGGGATGCCTCTGCCGCCAGCTCGGCCGGGGTGGCCAGGGACTCGTTCGCCACGTGGCGCGAGAGTTCCGGGTCGCCGAACCAGGAGTCGACGAAGCCGTCCACAATCCTGCCGAAGCGCAGACCCAGCTGAAGATAGTCATGCACGATGGGCTCGTAACGCGGCGTTCGCTCCGGATCGCTGTTCATTCGGCCGATTCCAGCCAGACGTTGGAGAGGTCGAACCATCGATCGATGGTGGGCATGGCGATGGCGTTGCGGACGCGGGCGCCACGCAGATGCGGAATGGTGGGCGCGTGAACTAGCAGTGGCACGATCGCGAGGTCCTCCATCACCTGAACGTCGACCGCGTGCCACGCCGTGTGCGCCTGTTCTGGATCCGTCGCCGACAGCGCCTCGCCGATCAAGCGGTCCACAGCAGGGTTGCTGTAGCAGCCGTAGTTGCCGGTGCCGCGCACCTCGTTGGTCTGGAACATCGGCTGCAGCATGGCGCGCCCGTTGTCGCTGAACCAGTCGGGCTGCCATGCCGGAGCCGAGATGTCCCACTCGCCAGCGCGGGCGTTGGCCGGATCCCGCAGGAACGGGTAGTAGTCAGCGTGGCCCAGAGCCAGGAACCGCATCGTGATACCCACCCTGGCCAGGTCGCTGGCGAGGGAGCGGGCTACCTCGGGATTGGCGTCGACGTTACGGTGCACGATGGTCAGGGTCAGCCCGTCTCCGTAGCCGGCCTCGGCCAGCAGGACGCGCGCGCGCTCCGGGTCACCTAGATCATCTGGCGTGGGATAGGGGTCGAAGTCCTCGTAACCCTGGTTGCCCGGCGGAATGGCCGAACGGGCGGCCCACATCACCGTTCCGGCGCCGAGTTTCTCGAAGATGCGAACCAGCGCTGCCCTGTTCACGGCATAGGCGATCGCCTGGCGTACTTTCAGATTGCCGACGGCACCGCCGGCATTGGGGCTGACCATATTGAACACGAGGTAGGGATTCAGCGCGTACCCCAGGTTATTGCCGGGATCGTTCGGATCCACCGGTATGGGCTCCGTAACCGGCGATGCCCACGACAGATCGGCCTGTCCCGATCGGATCCGCCGCCCGACCTGCTCGGGCGTCGCCTTCTCCATGGTGATCTCGATCCCGTCGAGATACTGATGGCGCACCGGGTCCGAGTCTTGCTGCCAGACCGGGCTGGGTTCCATGCGCAGCTCCTGGCCATGGACATAGTGGACGAGACGGTACGGGCCGAGGGATCGGACGTTGCGGCGGAGCTCTGGACTGTCGGGAACGAACGCGTCGTATTCGACCGGCGCCGGGGAAGCACACATCATCGCCAGGATGTGGACGAAGTCCAGTGCTGGCCTGATGAGCCGGAATACCAGAGTCCGGTCAGAGGCGACGATCCCCGGTATATCGTGATTATTTTGAAATTCCGCGAGAGCGGCCGCGGTGGGGTTGGATTTCCTAAATGCCGCGGCATAGTCGGCGCTGAATTCTTCCATTCCAGCTATCGTGCTGGTGTAGTAGTGAATCGCGCCCGCTCGGAGTACCGGATTACACATCCGTTTAAAGCCCCGAATGACGTCGTGCGCCGTGACTTCGCGCGGCGGAGTGGTGTCCCAGTACACCCCTGGCCGCAGCCCGATCGTATAGGTCAGATTATCCGGGCTCAGCAGGCCGTTGGCGACGGTAGGGATCTCAAGCGCGAGATCAGGCACTGGAGTCACTTGACGCCAGTCCTGCAATTGGCGAACCGGCGGGTAGGTGAACAATTGTCGAGTGAATAGCCTGATGATCTGGCCGGACAACATGTAATAGGAGCAGGCTGGATCCACATGATCCATGCTGCCGGGACCGTAGAGCCGCAGGATGCCTCCATAGCATGGCCGGTCGCCGCTCATCCGCTTCACGCCTCCCGCTGATCGGAGCCACCAGCAGACATTACCATTGTCACTATAGTTACTTAAAGCATCTGCGATTATGCTGTGACGGTATGGAGGGAGGTCGGGTGAGGATGTCGGACACGGTGAGCGCCCCGGTCAGCGGGATCGCCTCCCCGGCTGCCCGCCGTGGCGGCACGTTGACCATGGTCGGCGCTGGAGACGTCGATAGTCTCGACCCGGCGCTCGCGTACCACACCGTGACGCGGGGGATTCTGCGTGCCTGCACCCGTCAGCTTGTCGGCTATGCTGCCAGTCGCGATCGCGGCGAAGCGGGCCGAATCGTCGCGGACCTGGCGACCGAGGTGCCGACGGTCAGCAACGGCAGAGTCAGCAGGAACAACACCCGCTACGTCTTCTCGTTGCGGAAGAACGTTCGCTGGGACACGCCGTCGGGGGTCCGGCGGGTCACCGCGGCGGACGTCGTGCGCGGTATCAAGCGGCTCGCCCATCCGCAGGCAAGCAGCCCGGGTTTGGCCTATTACCTGAGCACTATCGAGGGGATGGCCAAGTTCCGGGACGCGTTGGCGAACACGCCGCGCCAGGCCGTGGCCGATCGCCTGGAGCACACAGAGATCAGCGGCATACGTGCGCTCGGTTCGGGCGAGGTCGTCTTCACGACGAGGTATCCAACCTCGGATTTCTTGAACATCCTGGCCCTGCCCTTCGCCACGCCCGCACCGGCTGAGTACCTGGATCTCATCCCCGGCGGCCAGGCGTTCGCTCAGGTCGCCGCGTCGAACGGTCCCTACAAGCTGAGCCAGTACCTTCCCGGCGATCGCATCGTGCTCGAGCGCAATCAGGCCTGGGAACCCGCCTCCGACGGCCTGCGTGCCGCCTACGTGGACCGGATCGTCATCCGGGAGGGGCTGTCCGAGCGGGAAGCTCACGAGCTGGTGGCCACCGGAGCCGCCGACATGCTGTGGGACGTGCAGCCGCTCACCGAGAAGCTGCCTGAACTGCAAGGCAGCAATGACCCGCGATTCGAGGTCTATCCGGCCGGACTGCTCAGTCCTTATCTGGTTATCAACCTCCGCAGTCCGGCCTGTGACCACGCGACCGGCAAGCTCAGAGTCCGGCAAGCACTGCAGTATGCGGTAGACAAGGCCGCTGTGTCGCAGGTGTGGGGTGGCCCGGGGCTGAACGACGTGGCGGACCAGATCTTGCCTCCGTTGTGCACGGCCCACAGGGATGTCGGTCCCTACCGAACCGAGGCCGGCCGCGGCGATCCGGACCTGGCCAGGAAGCTGCTCGCGGAGGCCGGTTACCCGAACGGGCTGACGTTCCGGCTCGTGTTCCGTAACCACGACATCCATCCCGAGACTGCCGCCGCCGTCCGCGTCGCTCTAGCCCGCGCCGGCATTGGCGTGGAACTAATCGGCGTGTCCATCAACGAGCTGTTCTCGCTGTACCTGTCCAGGCCGGCCGGCGAGGAAAGCTGGGATCTGGCGCTCACCGGCTGGGAACCCGACTGGTATGGCAACAACGCCCGGACGTACCTGCAGCCCCTGTTCGACAGCCGGGGCGTGGCCGAGGACGGCGACTGGGGCGCGAACTACGGGCGTTACCGCAGCGAGCGGGTCAACGACCTGCTCACCGCCGCACTCACCTCGGCGGACGAGGCCCGAGCCGGGGCCGGCTTCCGGCAGGTGGAAGCCGAGGTACTGCGGGACGCGGCCATCGTCCCGATTCTGTTTGCCCACCAGTACTGGCTCCACAGTGAGCGGGTGCGGAACTGGCTGCCGTACCCGGTGCTCAACGGTGATCTCACCAATCTCTGGCTCGACGGAGAATGACCCGGTCGGCCAGCACGGGTGACGAGCACAAGCCCTCAACTTTTCAAGGCCACTACATCTTAGCAAAGTTATCCTGGGTCCTTCAGGCCGCCCCAGTCTTCCCAAACTGCCCCTTAGCAGGGACGTTCTACCGTGCTGACGAGCTGAGAACTCATTGATACTATACTTTTATGTACTGTTCGCCTTGCGCGATTCGAGCGCGTAGGCAGTCCAGGGACTGTTGGAGGAAACGTGGTTGCCAGCGCTCCAGCAAACGCTGCTCCAGCTGTCAGGGCCCGTGAGTCATCGCCTGCCAGGAGCGGGGAACCGCAACGGGGGAGTCTCCAGACCGCGAGCTGGGAGAGCGTCCGCGAGCTCTTCGTGCTGCCGGAGAACGCGATACACCTCAACACCGGGACCATCGGTGCGATGCCGCATGCGGTGCTCGACACTATCGATCAGGTGACCCGCGAGTGGAGCGGCGGCCTGATGGACGTATATCCACCCGGCATGTATCCCGAGCATCGAGAGCGCATCGCCAGGGCGTTCGGCGTTGATCAGGATGAGATGGTCATCACCCACAACGCGACCGAGGGCATGGCACGAGTCATCCACGGGCTCGATCTGCACGCTGGTGATGAAGTTATAGCCACCACTCATGAATGCTACTCGGTACTATCGAACTTCAATCTGCTTCGGAACAGGCACGGTATCATCCTCAAAACGATAACGCTGCCTTCCGGATATCACGTTACCGCCGAGGAAATCGTCAGTCTCTTCGAGAAGGCGATCACCCCGCGGACCAAAGTTCTGGCGTTCGCCGGCATCGCTCTCTTCACCGGAACGCTTCTGCCCATGCGACAGATCTGCGAGCTCGCTCAACGGCACGGACTGATCACGGTAATCGACGGAGCATTGCTGCCCGGCATGCTGAACATCGATCTGCGCGCCCTGGGAGCCGATTTTGTGTCTTGTGCTGGCGCGAAGTTCCAGTGCGGCCCGCTGGGTACCGGGATCCTCTATGTACGCAACAAAGTATTCCAGGAGCATAACCCGCTGCCCCTGCCAGCATTCTGGCCGATCATATCGACGTGGTATCCGATGATGGGAAGTCCGCCACCACGCACGAGGACGTCAGTAGCAAGTGACAATATCGGGGACTTCCTGCAGATGGCTGGAAGCGCGAGCATAGCCAGGGGAGCGGCACTCGCCAAAGCCTGTGAACTATGGGACGAAATCGGCAGAACCAGAATAGAACAGCGCGTGCTAGCACTGGCCGACTATGCGCGGCATCGCATCGGCGAAGCGTTCGGCGTCGAGGCGATGTATTCACCGGGTGCGGATGCTCGTTTGAGGTCGGCTCTGATCGCCTTCCATCCGTTCCGTGCGCCGTCCGACGCGTGGAACGTCAAGAAAGTGGCCGGTTTCGTCAGCAGGCTAGAGAGTGAGCATCGGATCTGGACGAGGTGGACCGAGTTCGATGTCCCCGGCTCGCCGCACCAGCATTACGCAGCCAGAATTTGCACCCACCTGTTCAACAACGAAGAAGAGATCGACCGCGCCGTTTGCGTGATGCGGCAGCTGGCGGACGAGATGTCGCGTGGAGCGTAAGCGGACGGACGGAGAGTCAGCGGTGAACCGAACTGAGCCACGGCTAGGCAGCGTGCTTCGACTCTACGGTCCCGGCGAGATCACCCGCCTGGATCCCGCGTGCTATCACCCAGCGACTGCAAGCAGCCAGGTGAACAGGCTGTTCGCCCGGCAGCTTTTCAGCTATCGGCCCGAGACCGACCTTCGCAGCTGGCAGGCCATCGCCCCCGTTCCTGACCTCGCGGTGGAGATCCCCTCTATCTACAATGCTGGCCTCGGTGCGAGCGGAACCAGTTACGTCGTGCATCTTCGTTCCGACGTTTACTGGGATACCTCTCCGTCGCGGAGACTGGTTGCCGAGGACGTCATCCGGGGCCTGAAACGCATGTGCAATCCGGTCATCCGCTCGCCGCTGCTGACCTATTTCCTGAGTACTGTGCGCGGGCTCCAGGAGTTCTGTGACGGCTATCGCGCCGACGTGCGCAGCTCGAATCCAGATCCCGAGCAGCTGGCTCGGTACCAGAACTCGCACGAGATCGCGGGGGTGTTCGCACTTGATGATCAGACCTTGGTCTTCGAGCTCGTGCGGCCGACGCTCGCCTTCGTGAATATCCTGGCCCTTCCCTGTGCCTCCCCGGCACCGGTCGAGTACGACGCCCTGACGCCGAACAGCCCGGAGTTTTCCGCCAATATCCGGTCGATAGGGCCCTATCGGCCAGTCGAGGTGTCGACTACCCGGCTGCTGTTCGAGCCCAATCTGGCCTGGCGGCAGGAGTCGGATCCGATACGCCGACAGTACCTGGATGGTCTTGAGGTCATCAGGGGCCCCGCTGACCGTACCGATGTTGCCGACCGGATCGATGCCGGGGCGGCCGACCTGCCCTGGGGTCTGCGGGTAGCGCCTGATCACGAAGACCGGTCTGGCGATACGAGCAGCGGACTGGGCTACTCGCTGGACCCTTATGTGGTTTTCAACATGGTTAGCCCGCGTGCTGACTCGGCATTGAGCAAGCGGGAGATCCGGCAGGCCATCGCGCATGCCATCGACAAGGAAACGATTGCGGCGCTGGTGAGTGAGACCGGGTGGGCCGCGCACCCGGCTGATTCCATCATCCCCATCGGGAATGACGGCTACGAGGACGCGCAACTCGGGTACAGGCCGGATCTCGCGAAGGCACGGACGTTGCTGGCCGAGGCGGGGTACCCCGACGGCCTGTCGCTCACGGCCGTCTGCCCTATGCTGCCGCCGTACCCGCAGATCACCCGATCCTACGCGGCCGATCTGGCGAAAATTGGCATCCGCGTCGCGATATCGGAGCTGGCGGTCGAGGATTACTATGCTCTGCTCGAAGATCCCGATCGCGCGCAACATGAGGCCTGGGACATGGCCTGTCTGTCCTGGTGGCCGAGTTGGTTCCACCGCAACAGCCAGGCGTTCCTGCAACCGCTATTCCAGGCGAATAGCTGGCGTGGCACCGCGAACTGCGGCCAGTTTCACGATGCACAAGTCGACAAGCTGATCGAGACTGCACTGGACACCGTGGACCCGCGCGAGTGCGACCTGCGCTGGCAGGCCGTCCAGCAAGAAGTGGTTGACGCTTGCGCGATTGTCCCGCTCCTGTTCCAGACCCCGGTCACGGGGCCGCGGCGGAGTCAGCGGGTACGCCACGCGATACCGCTGCCCGCCCTGGGCCACGCCATTGACCTTGCCAATGTTCGCCTCGTCACTTCGGAGGTACATCGATGACAACAACTATCGACGTCATAGAGGTGCCGACAGCGCCAGGCGGGTTGCCGATGCTCGGTCACGCACTGGAGATGAAGCGGCGCCCGGCGGACTTCCTTCTCTCGCTCCAGCCCGGTGATCCGGTAACCCGAATTCGCCTGGGTCGAGCCGCGATGTACGTAGTGAACCGGCCGGATCTCATTCGTGAAGTCCTCCGCCGACCGGAGACATTCGCCAGGGGCGGAGCGGTCCTTGATCGGTACCGCCAGATGTTCGGTAACGGCCTGGGTATCTCCGAGGGAGATTTTCATCGTCGGCAGCGATCCTTGATCCAGCCGGCTTTCCACCACGACCGGATCGTTCACTACTCGGCAATTATGAGTGAGCTGACCACTGAAATGGTGGAATCCTGGCGGGACGGGCAGCGCCTTCGAGTGGACAAGGAGATGGACGAACTCGCGCTCGCCAACGCGACCCGGGTGATCTTCGCGACAGATACCGCGCTGGACGGTGAGCGGTTCATGGCCGCGGCGACGGTGTTCCTCAGCGGTTTGTTCCGGCGGATAACCGATGCCACCGGCCTGCTGACGAAGCTGCCTACCCCGGGAAACCGGCGGTACCGCGAGGCCACTGACTATCTACGGCGGACCGTTCACGAGGTCATCACGTCCTACCGTGCCAATAATATCGATCATGGCGATCTGCTCTCCATGATGTTGCTCGCCCAGGACGAGAATGGGCAGCCCGCGATGAGCGACAAGCAGCTGCACGACGAGGTGATGACGTTCTACATCGCGGGTAGCAACACGGTGAGCAATACCCTCTCCTGGGCGTTCCACGAAATCGCCGTTCATCCCGATGTCGAGCGACGCCTGCATGCCGAAGTGGACCGCGTGCTGTCTGGTCGGGCCGCCGAGTACGCCGATATCGCCCAGCTGGAGTACTGCCGCAGAATAATCAGCGAAACATTGCGCAAGCGCACCCAGGGAATCTTCCTGAGCAGGATCACTACTACGGCCACCGAACTCGGGGGATACCACATCCCGGCTGGCGCCTCAGTGCTGTACAGCTTCCATGCGCTCAACCACAATCCCAGCATTCATCCCGAGGCGGAGCGCTTCGACCCCGACCGCTGGTCGCCCGAGCGCACGAAAGCCCTGCCCCGTGGCGCTTTCATGCCGTTCGGAGCTGGAGTCCACGGCTGCATCGGAGAACGATTCGCCTGGGTTGAGATGATTGCTATCTTGGCCACGGTGGCCGCGCGCTGGCGGCTCGTACCCGTCCCTGGTCACGAGCCGCAGCCGAAGCCCGCCATTACCATGCCGGTGGACGCTCTTCCCATGACCGTCCACCGGCGTTGACCACAGATCACAGATGGCCGGCGAGGTAGTTGCCCCGGGCCGCCGGGTCCTCGCTGAGGTAGAACTCCCGGTTCGCCTCGAAGTACTGATTCACGCTGACATAGCCGTCGTCGTCGGTGTCCAGTGACTTGAAGGCCAGCTTCGAGTCCTCTTCTGACATGTCCGCCTTGAGATGGGCGACCATCATGTCGGCTTGGGTCAGCAGGCCGTCCCTGTCCTTGTCGGCGGCGGTGAACACCTCAACGCTGAACGGGATCGCGATCCTCTCGACGTAGTCCGCGAATGCGGGGTCATCTCCCCAGGCCAGCCACTTCTCCAGCGAGATCCGCTTGATGCCGTCGGCGTCGAACTCTCCTGGAACGTCGCGCAACAACGTGTAGGCGCAGCGATGAATGCTCCGCCAGTGATCCGAGCGGGGGTCGAGCTCGTAGGTGTCGCACCACAGCTGTGCGAGTGCGACGGCATCCACTTCGTCTATCACGCCGTCCTGGTCGAAATCCAGGGACCCGAACGACTTCATGAGCTTCCGTCGCCTTAATTCGCTGAGCATCTCATTACCTCCGGAGAGTTAGGACGAGTACCGGCCGCTATGCTTTCTGCGCGGTAATAATCACGTAACCGATCTTGTCGTGGTAGATGGGCAGCATGATGTTCATGAACCCCAGATGGTCCGCTATTCTTTCCGCTCCCAGCGTGGCATTAAGGTGCGATTTGATGTGCGCGACTCGCTCCCAGTAGGCCGGATAAGACCGGCGTATCCGGTCGCCGCACGAGAGCGCCTCGGCAACCTCCAGGCCGCTTTCCCGCACCTGGTCCACCACTTCGGCGAACGGCAGCGGCCGCTCCATCGGGACGTTGTTGCCGAACAGAATCTCGACTTCGTTCTCGGCCAGCGGGATTTCCTCGATGAAGTCCACGAGCACCACCCGGCCGTCGGGACGGACCACACGGGCCATCTCCCGCAACCACAGGCCGCGGTCCTCCGCATGCTGCAGTGACTGGAATGACAGGACCGCGTCAAAGGAGTCGTCGGGGTACGGCAGGGCGGCCGCGTCGCCGTAGTCGATCGTGATCTGGGACCCTACACCGCCCGCCTTCGTCCGCCGGCCGGCCTCTTCGACCTGCCATCTGCTGTTGGTGATTCCGGTGATGTGGACGTCGTAACGCTGGGCGTACCTTACGGCTGGCTGCGCGACGCCACAGCCGATGTCGAGCAGCCGTTGCCCGGGCTTGAGCTGCAGTTTCTCCCCGACAACGTTGGTGCACTGGTTGATCGCCTCCAGGAACGGAGCATCGTCATCTTCGCTGTACCAGTAGCCGATGTGATTGCTCCCGCCCTGGATCTCGACAAGCTCGCCCATCTCGTCGAAGGCCGTACCGATGGCCTCTGCGTGGGAGATGCCTGATGTGGTCATTCGACCCCTCCTTCGTCGCCTGTCCCGCAAACGATGTGCGGGTACTCGGAGTCAATGCGGATCAACGAGCTGTACCAGCTGCGGCAGCAATTCCGACGGCGTCGGCAGGTCCGCGATCTCGTCTCGGACCTCAGCTGCGGCTCGGTGGAGTTTGTCGTCGTACAGCACCTCGCGGATCGCCGCGGCGTCCAGCGCCTGCTCGACGTTCTGCAGGACGTGCGCAACGCCTCGGGCCTGCAGCAGCTCGGCCTCCCCGGCCGTTTCTGGCCCCGCCAGGACCAACTGCGGAATGCCAAGAGCGCAGCAGGTCAAGGAGGTTCCACCGCCGTGATGGATCGCGGCCGCGCAGGTGCGCAGCAGCGCGTGCAGCGGCAGCCACCGAGTGATCCTGACGTTGGGTGGCAGATCATCGGGCGCGCTGGCGCTGTGCTCGCCCAGTGTCACCACGAACTCGGCCTCCACTTCGGCAGCCACGGACGCGATCTGATCGACGTACCTGGTGAGCTGGCGAGTCGCGGCCAGCGAGCCGAAGGAGACTGCGATCCTCGGCCGCTCCGGCGAGCTGAGCAGCCAGGG